>UMGV01090292.1_pt1 | contig 13354 bp, 15 predicted proteins | sample 1965361 | NCBI WGS metagenome assembly UMGV01 (sample SAMEA4836081, study PRJEB28245) | human gut metagenome | biome: gut microbiome; material: fecal sample | place: Denmark | collected 2008
AAGGTGAGCAAGAAACATAATCTAATCCTACAGAATTAAAGAATTCAATTGATGAAGGTTCTCCACCATGTTCTCCACAAACACCAAGTTTTAAGTTTGATTTTGTCTCTCTACCTAAAGTAGCAGCCATTTTAATTAATTTACCAACACCTTTTTGATCTACTTTTGCAAATGGATCAAATTCATAAATACGCTTACTATAGTATTCACCCAAGAAGCTTCCAGCATCATCACGGCTGAATCCAAATGTCATTTGTGTTAAGTCATTAGTACCAAAACTGAAGAAATCAGCTTCCTTAGCAATTTCATCTGCTAAAACTGCTGCTCTTGGAATTTCAATCATAGTTCCTACTTTGTAATCAACACTCATATTGTTTTCTTTCAAAATTGCATCTGCAGTTTCGCAAACAATATTCTTTACGTATTTAAGTTCAGCAACTTCACCAACAAGTGGAATCATAATTTCTGGAACTGGTGTATATTCAGGATTACGTTTTTTAACATTAATATATGCTTCGATAACAGCTCTTGTTTGCATTTTTGCAAGTTCAGGATAAGAAACAGCTAAACGACAGCCACGATGCCCCATCATTGGATTGAATTCATGTAAACTTCTTACTTTGTTAGTTAATGCTTCTGCAGTAATTCCTAATTCTTTAGCAATACTTTCGATATCTTCTTCACTAGTTGGTAAGAATTCATGTAGAGGTGGATCCAAATAACGAATTGTAACCGGGAAGTTACCCATAGCCTCAAACAATTCTTCAAAATCGCCTCTTTGCATTGGCAATAATTTTTCTAATGCTTTTTCTCTTTGTTCAGTTGTATCACTTACTATCATTTCACGCATTGCTTGAATTCTATCTGGATCAAAGAACATATGTTCAGTACGACATAAACCAATACCTTCTGCTCCAAATGCTCTAGCTTGTTTAGCATCTCTTGGAGTATCAGCATTTGTTCTTACTTTTAGACGACGAACTTCATCAGCCCAATTCATGAATTTTTCAAAATTACCAGAAATGGTTGCTGGAACAGTTTTAACTTTTCCACCATAAATGTTACCTGTTGTTCCATCTAATGCGATATAATCTTCTCTAGTAAATTTCTTATCGCCTATTAAAATATAACCTTCGTCTTCTTTAACTACTAAAGTTTTGCATCCAGAAACACAGCATTTACCCATACCACGAGCAACTACTGCTGCATGAGATGTCATACCACCACGAGCTGTTAAGATACCTTCAGAAACATCCATTCCTTCGATATCTTCAGGAGAAGTTTCAAGGCGAACTAAGACAACTTTTTCACCTTTTTGTGTTCTCTCTATAGCTTCTTTTACGTTAAATACTATTTTGCCGCAAGCAGCACCAGGAGAAGCAGGAAGGCCTTCACCAACTATAGCTACTTCTTTCAAATTATTTATATCAAATTGTGGGTGTAATAAATTATCTAATTGTTGAGGTTGTACCAACATTAATGCTTGCTCTTTAGTAATCATACCGCTTTCATACATTTCAACAGCAATTCTTAAAGCAGCTTGAGCAGTTCTTTTACCACTTCTAGTTTGTAACAAATATAATTTAGAATCTTCAATTGTATATTCGATATCTTGCATATCTTTAAAATGTTGTTCTAATTTTTGTGATAGTTCAACAAATTGTTTATAGACAGAAGGCATTACTTCTTGTAATGTTTCAATTTGTGAAGGTGTTCTAACACCAGCAACTACGTCTTCACCTTGAGCATTAATTAAATATTCACCATAAAGTTTATTTTCACCTGTTGCAGGATTTCTAGTAAATGCTACACCTGTTCCAGATGTTTCACCCATATTTCCATAAACCATTGATTGAACATTAACAGCAGTTCCCCAACTTGCTGGAATACCATTCATCTTTCTGTAATAATTAGCACGAGGATTTTCCCATGATCTAAATACAGCAGTTATTGCTCCAAATAATTGTTCTTTTGGTTCAGTAGGGAATTCAGCCTTCATTTCTTGTTTATAGAAGTTTTTAAATTTAATAATCATTTCTTTAAAATCATCGGCTGTAAATTCAATATCTAATTTGATGTTTCTCTTTTCTTTCATTTCATCAATGATTTCTTCAAAACGTTTTTTACTTAGTCCCATAACTACATCTGAGTACATTTGAATGAAACGTCTATAAGAATCATATGCAAATCTAGGATTACCAGTTTTTGAAGCTAATCCTGCTACTACTTCTTCATTTAAACCTAAATTCAAAATAGTATCCATCATACCAGGCATTGAAACTCTAGCACCACTACGTACAGAAACTAGTAATGGATTGTTTGGATTACCAAATTCTTTACCTGTGATTTCTTCTAATTTTTTCATTGCCTTTTTAACTTCTTCGATAATATCAGAAGACAATTTTTCACCGTTTTGATAATAATAGGTACAAGCCTCTGTAGTTACAGTAAAACCTTGAGGGATCGGCAACCCAAGTTTAGTCATTTGGCCTAAGTTAGCACCCTTACCACCGCATAAATTTTTCATTGTCTCATCTGTTTCAGTAAACATATAGACATACTTTTTTGTGCTCATATTTTCCTCCTATTTTTTTGTGCAGTAATTATACCATATTTTTACATTTTTATCAAGATGTTTCCGTTTACGGAAAAAATCAATTACATTTTATTATTCCCAGATAGCTTTTTTTTACTCATCTTCATTATAAAAATCTAAAAAACTATACTTTTTGTCTTTATGAGTCCACCCCATAACACAGTTCAAATTAACATTTTCAGCACTGCCATAAATACATTTATCCAAATCTTTAAAATCTTTTTTAAGTTCTGCAATTAATTTTTTAATTTCTTTTCTTTTTGATGGCAACTCGCCACTAGCAACTGGGCATCCACAATTCATAGCCTCTATTTCACAATATTGAATATAATTTTTAATTTCATTCTCTTTAATATAAACCATTGGTCTTATAAGTTCCATTCCAGGATGATTGGTAGATTTTAATTTGGGTACCATAGTTTTAAAAGTTCCAGCATAAAACAAATTCAATAATGTAGTTTCAATAACATCATTAAAATGATGACCCAAGGCTATTTTATTACAACCTTCTTCTTTAGCAAAATCATATAAGAATCCTCTTCTCATCTTAGCACATAAATAACAAGGTTGTCCTTCACCTAAAAGTTGAGAAACTTTAAATACATTTGATTCTTTAATTTTTATAGGGATATTCATTTTTTCAGCATTTTCTATTAATCTATCCAAATTTTCTTTATTAAAACCAGGATTCATAACTAAAAACTTAACTTCGAAATTGATTTTACCATGTTTTTTTAATTCTTGAAACAACTTTGCTAAAACAAAACTATCTTTTCCTCCTGACATACAAACCGCAATTTTATCATTTTCTTGTATTAAATCATAATCGTTTATTGCTTTGCAAAAAGGACTAAAAATTTTTGTTCGATATCTTTTTATTAATGCTCTTTCCATTTCTACGCTATTCATAAAATACCTCTCTTAAGAAAAAGAAGATTGCTAATAAGCAATCTATTTTCTTTTCTTCTTTGTTTTTTTACTGTTTTCTTCACTAACATAAACCAAATAGAATGTTCCAGTAATGACTCCTGTTAATAAGAAAGCAATTAGTGCTTCCCACCACAAATAGTGTTTTACTAACCATTTGTAGTACCCAGCGTTTTTATAAGTTGCATCTACACTTGATTCTCTATATCCAACTTTTAATTGTTTTTCATCCATTTCTTCGCCTTTATGGTTGAAATCAGCAATATATTCTTCAGCAATTGGTTTATCTGCTTCAATAGAAGTAGTTGTTTTATCAGCATTTGTAACACTAATACTAGCTTTAATTGTTATATTAGCATCATCAGAGAAAGTTGATAAAGTATTTGTTGTTTCATATTCTCTGAAAACATTTGATTGAACATAGTTTCTTGTTTTAGTTGTTTCGTTTGCATATTCAGGAACTGAATCATAATCAGGAATAACTACATTACTTCTGTTTCTCAATTCGATAGTGAACTCTTCTTTTCCGTTGGTTGGAGTGAAAGTCACTGTAAATGTAGGCATTTCTGCTTTTTCAATTATTTCCATATCATCTAATTTAAAATAACTCTTAACTAGATCATAGTTAACATTATATACAAAAACTTCAAATAATGTCTTTAATTTTTCTTCAACATTAGCTGTTGGTTTATAAATACATAGGTTTCTATATACAGCTACTGTAAGGATTCTCTTTCCTTCTTCATTGTTAATATCTTTTTTAAGTATAGGTTCTTCTTCGTAATAATAGTTTTCCATTTTACGATAGTTTTTTATTCTTCCTTCGCAATCAACAATTCCTCTGTTCATATCGCTAAGGAATTCAGATAACACTGTTTTATTTGCAGAAGGTACATATCGATAATTTACCCCATATAAACTAATTGCTACAGCAGCAATCAAAGGAATTAAAATTGATATTATTAAAATGATAATTTTTTTCATAAATGTCTCCTTTTTTTGACGTCTTTACTATAATAACATAAAATATACAAAATTTCAAGTTTTATTCTATATTGCTATCTTTATTCAACTCTAAAGAAAAACTCGTTATTACAAAATAAACAAGTAAAATAGTTAGTATTACATCTTTAATCAAAGCAATTTTGCTTTGTAAACTAAGTCCTACTGGGAACATATAGTAAAAACTTCCTACTAGCAATAAAACCATCATTATATTAATTAAAGATATATACTTCTTGTCTTTTTCATTTAGCCAATTAATAATGTTAATTATTAATAAAACTTTTATAATATTAGAAAATGTCTTAATTGCTAAGGAAATTATTATTCCACTTATGTTAGCTATTACGTCATTATTAATAAATATTCTAATATAGTTAATATATTCAAATATACTTACTAATAATTCGAATCCGCAAAATGCTAAACATATATACATAGCATATTTTTTGTTTTTAATGAATAATAATACAAAAAACGGAATATAAATAGCTAAGTATTGAATAAGTCCTAGAATTTTTCCAGTATCACTTAAGAATAATATATGTGTCATGTTAATAGCAAAGCATGCTATACATAGTATTAACAAAATAATTTGATTTTTTTTCATAACTTTTTTCCTTTTTTTGCTTTTTATGTATTAATATATTATCACATTTATTTTATTTTTTCAACAACCTTTTTTTATTAAATAAAAATTTTTTTGAAAAGTCTTGAATATTTTTGAATTATATTGTATAATGGTGGTAGAAAAACTGAAAGGAGGCTTTTCATGGAAATTCAATGGTTCACAAAAAGCTTATATGGTGTAGTTACTATCTACGAAACAAACATTACTTTAAACACCATTGCGGCTGAACATTTTGTTAACGCTTATTCAACTTTAATCGGCTTTGATAAAAAAGATACTACTCTGTTGATAAAGGCTTTAAATAAAGAAGAGGCGATTTGTGGAAAATATTCAGAAAATGATTTACATCCAATTTCTATCAAACCTAGTTATGGAAGAATAAATGGAAAAATGATCATTAAAAATATTTGTGAGTGTTTCCCTTTGGATTTTGAAAAACAAAACTTTTATAAATTCAAATGTGAATGGGATGCCGCTAACAAATACCTAAAAATTTATTTAAAGGAGGCGATTTCATGATTATCTATATTATGATTGCCGTTTGGGCTATTATATTTATTGTCACATTGATAATTGAATTAGAAACTGCCGATTTAACAACAATTTGGTTCTGTGTATCTTCTTTAGTTACTTTAATTTGTACACTTTGCGGTGTTAAAGAAACGTATCAATTAATCATCTTTGTAGCGTTATCTGCAATTTTGATTTTAGCAACTCGTCCATTAACAAAGAAAATGATGAACAAAGAAATCATTCACACTAATGCTGATAGACTTGTTGGTATGATTGCCATAGTTACTAAAAAAATAGCTAACAATGAAATCGGAGAAGTAAAAGTAGAAAATGCTTCATGGAGAGCAATCAGCATTGATGGAGTTGACATTGAAGTTGGTGAAAAAGTTATTATTAATTCATTAAGTGGAAATAAAGTTGTTGTTTCTAGTGTTAATAATACTAATGATGTAGAAGTTTTATAAAAATATTTAAGATTATTAGGAGGTTTATTTATGGAAGCTGCTATTATTGTGGCGTTTATATTAATTTTTATTATTATCGTGGTGGTGGCATCTAGTTTTAGAGTTGTTTCTCAAGCTAATGCCTATGTAATTGAAAAACTTGGAACTTATTATACTACTTGGGGAACTGGAATTCACTTCTTAATTCCTGTTGTATGTAGAGTAGCAAAAAAGGTTTCTCTAAAAGAACAAGTTATGGACTTTGATCCTCAACCAGTTATTACTAAAGATAACGTTACAATGCAAATTGACACTGTAGTTTTCTTTACAATTACTGATCCAAAAGCCTACTGCTATGGTGTTGAAAATCCAATTACTGCTATTGAAAAACTAACAGCTACTACTTTAAGAAATATTATTGGTGAAATTGAGTTAGACTCAACACTTACAAGTCGTGATTTAATAAATTCAAAAATGAGAAATATCTTAGATGATGCTACTGACCCATGGGGTATTAAAGTTAATCGTGTGGAACTTAAAAACATTCTTCCACCAAAAGATATTCGTGATGCAATGGAAAAACAAATGCGTGCTGAACGTGAACGTCGTGAGGCTATCTTAAAAGCTGAAGGTGAAAAACGCAGTGCTATTTTACAAGCTGAAGGTATTAAACAATCTGCTATTTTACAAGCTGAAGCAAAACGTCAAACTTTAATTGAAGAAGCTGAAGGTGCTAAACGTGCAGCTGTATTAAAAGCTGAAGGTGAGGCTGAAGCTATTCTACAATTACAAGAAGCTACAGCTAAGGGTTTAGAATTATTAAAAGCTGTTAACGCTGATCAAAGTGTACTTACATTAAAAGCTTATGAAGCTTTGGGTGAACTTGCAAAAGGTCAAGCTACAAAGATTATTGTTCCTTCTAACATTCAAGGTTTAGCAGGTCTTGCTACATCTTTGGCTGAAGTTGTAAAACAAGAAAAATAATACTATAAAATTTAATTAATAATATCAGAGATTGTTATCTATATAAAAATAGATTTCAATCTCTTTTTGTTTTAATTTTACTTGCCATTATTAATATTTTGTTATAAAATGAAGCGAGGTGACAAAATGAAAGATTATGAGATTAGTATATTGAAATGGTTTAGAAGTTTTTCTAGCCCTGCACTAGATGCGCTTTTTAGGTGTATAACCTTTCTAGGTGAACAATATTTTATCATCGTTATTATTATGGTTGCTTACTTTTTATTAGATAAAAAAACAGGTCAAAGAATTGTTTTTGCTATGGTTGCAACAATCTGCTTAAATAACTCTATAAAGGGACTTGTTAAATATGCTAGACCTTTTGTTTATGACCCTACCTTAGAGCCAGCAAAAAATGCTATTAAGGGAGCAACAGGATATTCTTTCCCAAGTGGACACACTCAAAACGCCACTACTGCATATGCTTCTTTAGCTTTAAATATTAAAAATAAAAAAATAACAATAATTGCTATTATTATTATTTTGCTAGTTGGTCTTTCAAGATTGTATTTAGGTGTGCATTACCCTAAAGATGTTTTATTTGGATTTTTATTTGGTATCATTTGTAGTTTTTCTACATATTTTACACATAAAAGAATTGAAAATAATTCAAAAAAACAGTTTTTAACTTATTTAGTTACGTTATTAATATTTTTACCATTTTTATTTGTATTTTGGACTAATAATTATGATGAACTAATTCTTTTAAAAGATTTCTATGTTTCATATTCTGTTTCTATGGGACTTGTTTTGGGAATGTATTTAGAACATAGATTTGTAAACTTCGAAAAGAGCCCCGAATTAAAAACCAACATAAAAAGATTGCTTGGTTGTGTTGTTACTTTGTTAATTGTCTATGTTAGTCTAAAATTATTGTTTAAATTATCAATTTTCCCTCAAGAAAGCAACGTTTTAAAAATAATTTTTGATTCTATTAGATATTTCTTTGTTGGGTTTATGTCTTTAGGTATTTATCCTATTATTTTTAAAAATACTTTGTTTAAAAAATTAAACAATTAAATTACGCATTATAAAAAGCATAGTCTATTTAAACTATGCTTTTTTTATATAACTTTTTTATTTTCCTAAACAGAACTTTGAGAATAACTCGTTTATTAAAGAATCACTTGCATTAGCACCAACTATATCACCTAGTGCCTTCCAAGCCATAGAGATATCTATATTAATCATATCCACAACTTGACCACTATAAACACCTTCTAAAGCATCATTAATTGAATTCATAGCTTCATGAAGTTTTCCTATTTGTCGACTATTACTAATATATGTTGCATCAATTTCAGATATATTTCCTATTTTATACATTTCCTTTATTTTTTCTTCTAAAATACATATATCATTTTCATTTAGGGCTGACATTAATATATAGTCACCTAAATTTTCTAGATTTAATTTGTTCTCTAAATCACTTTTATTTACTATTATAACTCTGTTTTTATCCTTTGTTTTTTCTAACAATAAAAGATCTTCTTTAGTCAATTCTTGAGAATTATCAAATACTAACATTACAAGATCAGCTTTTTCTATGGCGTCTAGGCTTTTTTCTACACCTATCTTTTCAACAACATCGCTAGTCTCTCTTATTCCTGCAGTATCAACCAAATTCAAAACTATTCCACCAAGATTAACTCTTCCTTCAACTGTATCTCTAGTAGTACCAGCGATATTAGTAACAATTGCCTTCTTTTCACGTAAAATGCCATTTAACAAACTAGATTTGCCAACATTTGGCTTTCCAATTATAACAGTATTAACACCATCTTTTATTATTTGTGATATTTCACTTTTTTCTATTAATTTTTTTAATTCATCTTTAACTTCTATTAAAATTGGTTTTAAACTGTTTTGTGTAATTTGCTCTTCGTCTTCATATTCAGGATAATCAATATTGACTTCTATTTTAGCTATACAATTTAATAATTTCGCTCTTAATTTATCAATCAAATTAAAAACATCACCTCTAAGAGCCATATTAGCCATTTTCAAGCTTTCCTTAGTTTTAGCATCAATCATATCCATAACTGCTTCAGCCTGTGTCAAATCGATGCGACCATTAATAAAAGCTCTTTTGGTAAATTCTCCAGGTTCAGCCATTCTAGCACCATTTTTCAGCATAACTTCTAGCACTTTTTGAGTCACATAAGCTCCACCATGACAATTGATTTCTACCACATCTTCTTTAGTATATGTTTTTGGTGCTCTTAAGATACTGACCATAACTTCATCAACAACTTCACCATTGTCAATTATTTTGCCATAATTTATTGTATGTGTTGGCACTTTATTTAAATTCTTTCCACGAAACGCTTTATTTACAATCTCTACTGCATCATCACCAGTTAATCTAACTATAGAAATAGCACCTTGTCCACAGGCAGTTGAAATCGCTACTATTGTATCATTCATATTTATTCCTCGCACAAATAATATATATTATACTCTTCTATTTTGTTTTTAACAACTCTTTGACGGCAAAAAATTAAATATGTATTATCACTTACAATCATATCATTGCCTGTTGTTGTTAGATAATCATAATTTACATTAATGTCAGCAGTTTTATACGCCCTACTTATTAAATCTGTACAGTAATACCTGTTTTTTTCTAAAAAACAAAAAACTATAATTATATTTCTTTCCTAAATTATCATATATATTTTAAAACTTGTTCTTTTCTTTCTTCACTATTTTCTCTAGTAAGTCCTCTACTCATTAAGTAATATAACTCTTCTTCATCTATTGCTCCAATTGATGCTCCATGACTTGCCATACAATCATACTCATCAATTACAAGCCAACTAGAAGAATATCTCATGGGATTTCTTGATGTTAAAATAATATCTCCAGTACTACCAATATATTGATATTTATCAGCAGGATTATACATATTTTGGGCGTCTTCATAAGAATATTTAGGTCTTACTTTATAAAAGTTATTATTATCTTTTGTACCAACGTATTCTCCACGTGATATAAAATCAGCAGTTTCTTTATCAACAATTGTTTTTTCAGTAAAACCATTTGTTAAAAAAACAATTAATATTGCAATAATAATACCTAAAACCTTTTTGATTTTATTCATTTATTTTTACTTCCTATCATATATTGTTTGTGTAATAAAGTTTTTTACTTGATTATCTTATACTTTTTATTATATCATAACCTATGAATATTACAACTCTATTTTATGACAAATCTTGGCATTTTAAAGTTTGTTTTTAAAATTTAGACTTTTATTATCAAACTATTCATGATATAATATTAAAAAGAAATGGAGGTACAATATTATGGCTCAATTTAAGCTTGCTTCTGATCGCGTAAGTGAAGATTTTTTAATCGATTTTGTTTATAACACTCTATCTTTAGATGGAAAAACTATTGAAAAGGAAGACGTTTTAAACATTATTAATGGAAATGAAGACAAAGTTAGTGAAAAAGCAAAAATTTTAATCAATAACTCTTTAAATGGTTTCAATTTTATTTTAGAAATGGTTGAAAACAATGAAGAATTAACAGAAAACAGATTAAAGGATTTACATGAAATTATTATGAAAGGTTTAGGTGTTGGTGGCCTATATCGTAATGTTGATATTTCAATAAAAGGTTCTAACCACACTCCACCTAGTTATATAAAGGTATATGACAGAATGAAAAAGTATTTTGATGCTATTAACGATACTTCTGTTGAAAAATATGAACAAATCGCATTTAGTCATTTACAATTAGCTAAAATACATCCTTTCCTAGATGGAAATGGCAGATTGGCTAGATTAGTATTAAACTACGAACTTCTAAAAAACAATTTAAAACCTATAAGCATTGATAAAGATAAAAAAGAAGAATATTTTAACTACTTAGAAGAATTTAAAGTAAATAAAAATATTACTCCTTTTATTGAATTTATTAAAGCAAAACAAAATTAAAACAGGCCTAAAAGCCTGTTTTTTTAAAACTTTGGTTCAATTATTAATACTCTATTAGGTTCTTCACCTTCAGAATGAGTTTTAACATCTTTCCATGTTGATAATTTGTTATGAATTATTTTTCTTTCATAAGCGTTTAAACTATCTAATTTTATTGTTTGTTTTGTTCTAGCTACTTGTTTTCCATATTCAACAGCCATATTTTCTAAAGATCTTTCTTTTCTACGCTTATAACCACCAACATCAACCAAAACAACCTTCAAATCTTCACCTTCATAGTAATTATTAATGATTGTTGAAACAAGTGTTTGTAAAGCTATAAGATTTCTTGAATTCTTGCCAATTAAATAACCGTTAAATTCACCAGCATCTATATTAAATTCAACATTGTTGCCACGAACTTTTTTCTCAATAAAACCTTCAATATTATTAAAATCTAATATCATTTGAATATATTTTTTACCTTTTTCTATACCATCAACATTTAAAACTGCTTCAACTTCTAATTTGCTTCCTATTCCTAGAAAACCTTTTGTTTCTTTAACAATATTAAATTCAATGTCATTAACTTCTACACCAAAATCTTTAACTGCTAAACTTTTAGCTTCATCTATAGTTTTTGCTTCATAAACTTTTGATCTCATTGTCTTCTCCTACTTATTAAATTTTTCTTTTAGCGCATCTAAACGCTTTTTACTAGTTTTGCTTCCAATATAACTTTGTAATGTAGAATATACGTTACCTACTAACCAATATAAACCTAATGCAGCTGGACTTGTTATAATGAACACAACCATCATTAAAGGCATACCATAAAGCATTACTTTCATCATCATTTCTGTTTGTTTTTGTTGTTCTGTTTGTGTAGGACGACGATATTCAGGAATATCTGATTGCATTTCTTCTTTTTGTTTCTTTTGACGATGATTAATTAAAATTTGACTCACTATTTGAGTAACACCAACCAAAATGGCCAAAATCCAAATACCTGTCTTTTGGAAACCACCTTCGCTCTTATCTTTAAATAAATCAATTCCAAACATCATACCATTTAAGAAATCAAAATCCAATGGTAATTTTGTAATTCCTAATTCAGTAGTAGCAATATAACTCATTCTTGTAGAAGGAATTCTTCTTAAAGTTTCAAAGAAGGCAATAAATATAGGTAATTGTAAGAACGGAGTTAAACAACCTTTTAGGCCAACACCATATTTCTTATATAATTGCATTATTTCCATTTGTTTTCTTTGCATACTTTCTTGATCTGTCTTACCATTATATTTTGCTTCAATTTTTGCTTGTTCTGGTGTCATTAATTGCATTTTTAAAGTTAAATCATTGCTCTTTGCGTATATTGGCCAAGCCAAACTACGGACGATTAATGTTGATACTATTATTACTAACGCATAAGAACCACCAGTTATTTTACCAACTCCATACATAAGTGCTGCCATAGGCCACACCAAAAAGTCCCATGAAGGAAACTTAAATCCATATATTGGACTATAAACTTGTTCAGTTTGTTGCTTTTTACAACCAACTAATAAAAAGCAAGCCAATATTACTACAAACATTAATAAATATTTAATTTTGTTGTTCTTTTTCATCTTTTATCCTTTCTTATTCTTATAAATAGTTTTTTTAAATCCTCTTCTTTTTCTTTGTACGTTAAACTCTTGCTTAATTGTTTAACAACTATTAACAAACTATAACCTATTAAATCATCAAAATTTTTCCTAACTATCTCTTTAACTACTCTTTTTTGATAATTTCTTTCGACAGCATTTCCGTTTTTCTTAGAAACAGAAATAGCGATTTTAGTCTCATTGCTTGCGTTTTTTCTATAATATATAGCAAAGAACTTATCGCCAACGCTCACTTTCATTTTTACAAGCTTTTCAATTTCAAAATTCTTTCTTAAACTGTACCTTCTGTTCATTTTCTTCTCCAATTAACAAAAAAAGGGCCACTGTTTTTATGACATACAAGTGGTCCTAGATTCCTTAATTTACTATGCAGTTAATTGTTTTCTACCTTTTTTGCGTCTACGCGCTAAAACAGCTCTTCCACCAACAGTCGCCATACGAGCACGAAAACCATGTGTTTTACTATGCTTGCGTTTATTGGGTTGATATGTTCTTTTCATACTAGAGCACCTCCTAAATTAAACCATGCTGCTATATTATACTTTATCTTAAATAAAAAGTCAAGGTTTTTTTGTTTTTTTGTTTTTTATGGCGCATTTTACATCTAAATGCATAATTTTTAGTTGAAA
>UMGV01024315.1_pt1 | contig 13349 bp, 7 predicted proteins | sample 1965361 | NCBI WGS metagenome assembly UMGV01 (sample SAMEA4836081, study PRJEB28245) | human gut metagenome | biome: gut microbiome; material: fecal sample | place: Denmark | collected 2008
AGACTCTTCGCGGCGCGCGATACGCTGGCCGAGCGGCCGGCGACGGTCGCGGTGGAGTTCCGCACGGCGCCGCAACCCTCCTTCAACAAAAATTTCGAGCTGCTGGCCGACGACCTTTCCGCCGCGATACAGAAAGGGTATCGCACCTATATATTATCGGAGAACAAGGCCCAGGTCGAACGCCTGCAAAATATTTTCCACCAGGTCGGCCGCGGCGGGGTGGTCTTCACGCCGGTGTCGCTCACGCTGCACGAGGGGTTCGTCGACCATACGCTCCGTCTCTGCTGTTATACCGACCACCAGCTCTTCGACCGTTACCAGCGTTACCGCATCAACGGCGAGATCCGGCGCGACGAGCAGATGACCGTCGCCGAGCTGAACCAGCTCAAACCGGGCGATTACGTGGTGCATATCGATCACGGCGTGGGGCGGTTCGGCGGTCTGGTCAAGATCAACGAGAACGGGCGCACGCACGAGGCGATCAAGCTGGTCTACCGCGACGGCGACGTACTCTTCGTCAACGTCCATTCGCTGCACCGCATTTCGCGTTACAAGAGCGGCGACGGCGAGCCGCCCAAGGTCTACAAGCTGGGCAGCGGCGCCTGGCAGAAGCTCAAAGCGGCTACCAAGAAAGCCGTCAAGGATATTTCGCGCGAGCTGATCGCGCTCTATGCCAAGCGCAAGGCATCGCAGGGCTTCGCCTTCTCGGCCGACGGGTACTTGCAGCACGAGCTCGAAGCCTCGTTCCGTTACGAGGAGACGCCCGACCAGCAGGCGGCCATCGAGGCCGTGAAGCGCGACATGGAGTCGGCCGAACCGATGGACCGGCTCGTTTGCGGCGACGTGGGCTTCGGCAAGACGGAGGTGGCGATCCGCGCCGCCTTCAAGGCCGCCTGCGACGGCAAGCAGACCGCCGTACTGGTTCCCACGACCATTCTGGCGTTGCAGCACTACCGTTCGTTCATGGAGCGGCTGCGCGACTTTCCGGTGAAAATCGAATACCTGAACCGTACGAAATCGGCCAGGGAGACCAAGCAGATTCTCGCCGATCTGGAAGCGGGGCGGATCGACATTCTGATCGGCACGCACAAGATGCTGGGCAAGAACGTCCGCTTCCACGATCTGGGGCTTCTGGTCATCGACGAGGAGCAGAAGTTCGGCGTGGCGGCCAAGGAGAAGCTCACGCAGCTGAGCGTCAATGTCGACACGCTCACGCTCACGGCGACGCCCATTCCGCGTACGTTGCAGTTTTCGCTCATGGGGTCGCGCGACCTGTCGGTCATCTCGACGCCGCCGCCCAACCGCCAGCCGATCGTCACGGAGTCGCACGTCTTCTCGGAGGAGATCGTCCGCGATGCCGTCGAAGCGGAGCTGGCGCGCGGCGGGCAGGTCTATTTCGTCCACAACCGCGTGGAGGATCTCCAAACCGTCGCGGGCCTGATTACGCGCGTCTGCCCCAAGGCGCGGGTCGGGGTCGGTCACGGCAAAATGCCGGCCGAGCAGCTCGAACGGCTCGTCATGGATTTCATCTACGGCGAGTTCGACGTGCTGGTCTCGACGACCATCGTCGAAAACGGCATCGACATCCCCAACGCCAATACGATCATCGTCGACGGCGCCCAGAACTACGGTCTGAGCGATCTGCATCAGCTGCGCGGCCGTGTGGGGAGGTCGGATCGCAAGGCCTATTGCTACCTGTTGTCGCCGCCCGACGAACTGCTCGGCAGCGATGCACGGCGGCGTCTGCGTGCCATCGAGGAGTTCTCCGACCTGGGGTCGGGGTTCAACATCGCCATGCAGGACCTCGACATCCGCGGCGCCGGCAACCTGCTGGGGGCCGAGCAGAGCGGATTCATCGCCGACATCGGGTTCGAGACCTATCAGAAGATCATGCGCGAAGCGGTGGCCGAACTGCGGGCCGAGGGACTCGACGTGGCGGGGCTGAGCGACCGCGAGCAGGAGGTCGTCGAACAGTTGCGCTATGTGGAGGATGCGGCCGTCGAGGTCGACGTCGAGGCCGAGCTGCCCGACTCCTACGTGAGCCAGACGGCCGAAAAACTGCGGCTTTACCGCGAGCTCGACGCGATGCGCAGCGAGGAGGAGCTGCAACGGTTCGAGCAGCGGCTCGTCGATCGTTTCGGGGCGCTGCCGCAGGCGGCCAGGGAGCTGCTCGACGTGGTGCGTCTGCGTTGGGAGGCGGTGCGTCTGGGCATGGAGCGCGTGAAGGTCAAGAACGGGTTGATGATCGTACACTTCGTGGGCGACGCGGCGTCGCCCTTCTACAAGAGCGAGGTCTTCTCGGAGCTGTTGCGCCGCGTGACCCGACGGCCCGATAAATTTGTGCTCAAACAGCACAATAACCGTTTGGCGATGACCGTTAGAGGGGTAACCGACATCGCAGGGGCATGGGAGATACTGAAATCGTTGTATAAAGAACAAGACGCGTGAACCTGACGATCGACATCGGCAATACGCTGATAAAAATGGCGGTTTTCGACGGGGGTGAAATCGTCGAGAAACTGCTCGCCGAGGAGTGCGACACCAAATTGCTCGACGGCCTGCTGGCGCGCTGGCCGGCGATCGACCGGGCCATTATCGCCTCTACCGGAGGCCGTACCGCACCGCTGGCGCGGATGCTGCGGGTGCGTGCCGTGAAGTGTCTGGAATTTACACCGGCGACGCCCGTGCCGATCCGCAACGGCTACGATACGCCCGAAACGCTCGGCGCCGACCGCCTCGCCGCCGCGGTGGGGGCGGCGCTCGTGGCCGAAGGGCGCGACGCGCTGGTCGTCGATTTCGGAACGGCCATCACCGTCGACTACGTGTCGGGCGACGGCACCTACCGCGGCGGGGCCATTTCTCCCGGAATGGGGATGCGTTTTCAGGCGCTGCACCGCTATACGGCCAGGCTTCCGTTGTGCCGCGAGACTGCCGAAGAGCGCCTTTACGGGACGACTACGACCTCCTGCATCGAGCAGGGCGTGATGAACGGCATCGCCTTCGAAATCGAAGGATACATCGCGCGTTTCCGGCGGGAAAATGCGGATATTTGCATAATTTTTACCGGTGGCGCCGCAAAAAACTTTGCGAAAAGAATTAAAAATGCGATATTTGCAGACTGTGAACTCGTCTTCTTGGGTCTGAATCGGATTTTGGAGTTTAATGCCGAATGCTAAAACGAATGATAGTGAAGAGATTAATGTATAGACTGGCTGTCGCTGCGATGCTGGTCGTGCCGGTTTCGGCAATGGCTCAGACAAGCAGTATCAATGCCTTTTCTCCCTATTCGATGTACGGCATCGGCGAATTGCAGACGCCCGGCGTGGTGGCCCAGCGGTCGATGGGAGGCGTAGGCTTGGGGATGCGCAGCTCGGTGATGGTCAATCCGCTCAATCCTGCGGCGTACAGCCTGACGCCCCGCCAGGGATTTCTCTTCGATTTCGGCGTGGAGGGGGTCAACTTTTACAACCGCCAGCAGAAGTATGCCGACGGTGCGCAGACCACGTCGCGCACGAGCTACAATACGTTCAATTTCCACGACATCGCCTTTCAGCTGCCGCTGGCCAGGCGGCTCGGACTGGGATTCAGCCTGACGCCGTACAGTAGCGTCGGCTACCGTGTTTCGGCCGATGAACAGAGCGACGACGTGTGGGGCAATATCGGCCGCGTGCAGTACCTTTACGCCGGCGAGGGCGACCTGACGGAGGTGAAGCTGGGCATCGGTTGGGAGGTGGTCAAGCGCGTTTCGATCGGCGTCGCCGCCCAATACTATTGGGGCGACATCGAGCGGACGTATCAGACGGTGGTCTCGAACAACATCGTCAACGGCGGTTCGGTCAATACGGTGACGGGCACCGACTCCTACGGGATTTCGCGCATCAAGATGCAGCTGGGGCTGCAAGCCGATCTGATCCAGTCCGAGCGGCAGGTGTTGACGCTGGGCGCGACCTACGATATGGGCGGCAATCTGCGTCCGTCGGTGAATCAGACGGTCGTCAACGGCGATATTTACGGTACCGTGGTGCGGGGCGATACGACGCGCATGGCACTCAAATTGCCCGTTCAGTTGGGCGTGGGGCTCTACTACCAGAACGCCAAGATCGCGGCGGGCGTCGACTACATCTACCAGAACTGGGAGAACAACGAGTCGCCGAAGTCCGTTCCCGGAGCGGTCAACGTCGCCTATAAGAACACGAACACCGTCAAGTTGGGATTCGAGTATACGCCCAACCGGATGGATATCCGCAATTACTTGAAACGCTGGTCTTACCGCGTGGGATTCCGGTACGGAACCTACTACCAGACCTTCGAGGGGAAGACCTTGTCGCAATATGCCGTGACGGCCGGATTCGGTATGCCGGTGCGTTTTCTGGGCCGGTCGAGCATCGATTTCGGCGTAGAGTTCGGCCAGCGCGGAAACGATTCGCCGCTTCGGATCGACAACCGGCAGATCGGGCTGGTACGGCAGCGCTATGTGAAATTCTCGCTCGGTCTGACGCTCTTCGGCGAGGATTCGTGGTTCGTGCGTTACAAATACGATTAAACTTGACAAAATCTAAAAATAAGAAGGGAATAGTTAAGATGAAAAGCGTAAAAATTCTGCTCTCTGTAGCGTTGGCCGTCGTCGGAGTGGTGGCGATGGCCCAGGATTTCAGCGATGATGCGAAGTACGGCAAATACGGCGCAACGCCCGAGGAACGGAAAGACAACATCTATTTGCTCAACTTTTTCAACGAGGCGGTCGGCAACCAGGATTTCCAGACTGCTTCGGGGTACCTCAAACAACTGCTGGACAAGTGTCCCAAGGCTTCGGAGAATATCTATGCCAAGGGCGCTACGGTGATGAAGAACAAGATCGCGCGTGCCAAGAGCGTAGCCGAGAAGAAGACCTACATCGACTCGCTGATGCTGCTCTACGATCTGCGTATCGAGAATTTCGGCGATCATGCGACCCGCGGCAAGGCCTACATCCTCGACCGCAAGGCACGCGACTTTCTGATCTATAATCCGCTCGACCACGAACGGGTGTTGGAGCTGTTCCGCGAGGCGATCGCCGCACAGCCCGATCCGGAGTTGGTAGCGATCTATTTCAAGCAGCTCACCGACTACTATAAGGACGACGGCGAAGGTTCGCCCGAGGAGATCATCGCCGAGTACGACCGTCTGTCACCTGTCTTTGACGGCGCTACGGGGCAGGCTGCCGAGTATAAGGATCAGTTCGACAAGTGCTTCGGCCTGTCGGGCGTGGCTTCGTGCGAGAATCTGGAAGCGATGTTCAAGGAAAAGATCGCCGCCAGCAACAACGATCCCGACGTGCTGGCGCAGGCCGTCGATCTGATGACGCGCGCCAAATGCGACAGCGAGTTCTATCTGACTACCGCCGAGAAATATTACGAAGTGAAGCCGTCGGCCGAAACCGCGTTGTTCCTCGCGCAGGCTTTCCAGAACAAGCAGGAGTACGACAAGGCGATCAAGTATCTGACCGAGGCGCTGGCCGTCGAGACTGACAATGTCGAGAAGGAGAAGCTGCTGGTGCGCATCGGCGTCGTACAGCTGGCTACGAAGAACTATGCCGAGGCCCGCAAGGCCGCGCTCGAAGCGCAGGCGCTCAATCCCGAGGACGGCATGACCTATTTCGTGCTGGCGCAGTGCTACGGCGCACAGGCTTCGGGTGCCAACTTTACTTCGCAGGCGATGTACTGGGTGGCTTACGACACGATGGAGAAGGCCGCTCAGCTGCTCGAAGAGGCCGATCTGAAAGAGACCGCGACCAAGATGATGGCCGCCTTCCGCAGCGCATGGCCCTCGAAGGAGGAGTGCTTCTTCAACGAAGTGCAGGCCGGTCAGCGCTATGTCGTCAACGGCATTGCGACGACGGTTCGCTGCATCCGCTAATCAGGCGCCTGCGAAGATGGCCCGTCTGATCGGACGATATGTTCTGGTAGCACTCCTCGTTGCGGGGAGTGCTATCTTGCTATTCTCGTGCGACAAGCCTCCTGCCGCAGCGAGCGGCGGCGACGAGGCGCTGATGACCGAGTACAGCGAACACCTGTCGGTCATCATGTCCGAGAACGGGCGGCGCTCCTATTTCTTCAAGGCGCCGCTGCTCGAAGGATATACGCTGGTCAAGGAGCCGTACCGCGAGTTCCGCAAGGGGATCGAGATCACCACCTACCAGGACGACTCGCTGACGACGGTCGACGCCGTGCTGACGGCCAACTACGCGATCTATTACGAGAACCGGAAGCTGTGGGAGGCCAAGGGCGACGTGGTGGTCGTCAAGTCCGACGGCAAGACACTCTACACCCAGCAGCTCTTCTGGAATGCCAAGACGCAGCGCATCTATTCGAACGTCGATACGAAGATCGTCCAGAACGAAGGCGGCAACGTCTTTCAGGGCGAGGGCTTCGAGTCGGACGAAGCCTTCAAGGAATGGCGTTTCCGCCGCTTCACGGGGAAAATGGATGTCGATGTGAGCCAGGAGGACGACGAACCGTCCGAATCGGAAGCTGCCGACGGGGAAGACCGGCCGGCCGGCGAAAAGACGCCGCAGTCCGTGACCCGCCCGCCTGCCGGCTCCGCACCTGCGCCTGCCGCTGCGGGTGAACGCGGTCCTGCCGGTGCGGTCGGGAAGGAACAGACCGTTGCCGGACGCGAGCTGGCGCCTGAAACGGGCGGAAAGCCTGCTGCCGGATCGGAGGTTGCCGCAATTGTTTCGGATCCTGCTGCCGAAGGCAATCCCGCCGATACTGTTAAAAAAGGGCAGCCTACCGCAGCCGAACGTGAACGGGCCGCCGAAGCGAGCGAAAAGCCTGCCGCCGAATCGGGGGCTGCCGTCCCCGGTGAAACCCCGACCGGAGAGAAGACTCCCGATAACGGCGATCCTGCCCCTGCGGCCCTTTCGCCGCAGGCGGACGAACCGCAAACCGACGCGTAGCGATGACCGTATCCGTTATCCTGATCCTCGTGATGCTGCTCCTCTCGGCCTTCTTTTCGGGCATGGAGATCGCCTTCGTGAGCAAGAACCGCCTCAAACTGGAGATCGACCGCAAGCAGAGCGGCCTGCTCGATTTCGTGGCGAAGGTCTTCGAGCGGCATCCGGGGCAGTACATCACGTCGATTCTGGTGGGCAACAACATCGCGCTGGTCGTCTATTCGCTCTACATGTCGTCGCTGCTGCGCGCGCTCGCTGCGCTGGCCGGCTGGGACGCCGTGGCGCAGGGCGGGTCGGTGCTGGCCGAAACGCTCATCTCGACGGTCGTCATCATCTTCGTGGCGGAATATCTGCCCAAGTCGATCGTCAAGGGAAATCCCAATTTCTATTACCGAGCCTTCGCGCCGCTGCTCTTCGTCTTTTACATCCTGCTCTATCCGATCGTATGGCTTACGACCGTCGTTTCGTATGTCATCCTGCGGCTGTTCGGCTGCCGGATGAAGAGGCAGGCGCCGGCGGCCGACTTCAACCGCACCGATCTCGAAAGTCTGATCGAGGGGTCGACGGAGGTGCAGCACGACGAGGAGAACGAGATCAAACTGTTTCAGAACGCGCTGGACTTCGCCGATCTGCGCGTGCGCGACTGCATGGTGCCGCGCATCGATGTCGAGGCCGTCGAGCTGTCGACGAGCGTCGAAGAGCTGACGCGCCGCTTCGTCGAGAGCAAATATTCGCGCATCTTCGTCTGGGAGGGCAGTATCGACAATATCGTGGGATACGTCAACTCCAAGAGCCTGTTCCGCCAGCCGGCCGATCTGAGGAAGGTGCTGATGACGGCCTATTTCGTGCCGGAGACCATGCCGTTGCAGGCGTTGCTGGAACACTTCATCAAGCACCGCTCCTACATCGCCGTGGTGATCGACGAGTTCGGCGGTACGGCGGGCATCATCTCGCTCGAAGACGTGCTGGAACAGATTTTCGGCGAGATCGAGGACGAGCACGACGAGCAGGATATGATCGAGAAGCAGGTCGACGAGAACGAGTACGTCTTTTCGTGCCGGCTCGAAGTGAAATACCTCAACGAACGCTACGGGCTCGGCATCGAGGAGAGCCGCGAATACGACACGCTGGCGGGTTACATCATCTCGCATCTGGACGGGATTCCTTCTGCCGGTCAGTCGCTTACGGTCGACGGCCTCGAAATCCGCGTGTTGCGCACGACCCGTTCGCGCATCGAGCTGGCGCGGGTCAGACGGTTGTGAGCTTTTTTTCGTCCGATCAGCGGGTTAATTACGAATAATTTACTATCTTTGGAGGCCCGAAAAAAGGACGTTTTCGATAAGCCGGATGCAGAGCCGCACCCGTTCGGGCTGTGCCGAGGCGAAAAAACGTCCGCAGGAAAGCAAACTAATGAAAAAATAAATACAGTTTTATGGCAAGTTTGAACACTTTACGGACCAAGTTCGGCGCGCTTCTGTCGGTGATTATCGCACTCGCGCTCTTGGCATTCATTCTGTCGTTGAAGACCGACATGGGCTTCTCGGACAACGATCCGAAGGTCGGCGTGATCGACGGCGACAAGATCCGCTACTCCGAGTATCTGAATCAGTACGACGCCATCAAGAACCGCAACGGCGGCGTAGAGGCTTCGACCGATCAAGAGTCCGACCAGTTGGCCGCCGCGACGTGGCAGGCGCTTTTCGCCGACCACGTGCTCGTCCCCGGCTTCGAGCGGATGGGGATCGAGGTTCCCGAGCAGGAGCGTCTGGACATGGTCAGCGGCAAGATCCCTTCGCAGGCCTTCTATTCGGCTTTCGGCGATCCGCGTACGGGGGCTTACAACGCTGCCGCCGTGTCGCAGTTCCTGTCGCAGGCCGCTTCCGACGCCCGCGCGCAACAGGCGTGGAACGACCTGAACGAGCAGGCCCGGCTGGAACGCGCCGTGCAGAAATACGCCACGCTGATCGGCAAGGGCGCCTATGTCAACAAACTCGAAATCGAGGACGGTGTCGATGCGGCCAACCAGGTCTTCGGCGGGAAGTACGTCGCCAAGCGTTATTCGTCGGTGCCCGATTCGCTGGTGAGCGTCTCGTCGGGCGAGATCAAGTCGTTCTACAACGCCCATAAGGAGATGTTCAAGCAGTCGCCGTCGCGCACGCTGTCGTACGTGGTCTTCGAGGTGAACGCTACGGACGACGATATGCTGAACCTCGAAAAGGAGGTGCGCGCCGTCGGCGAGAAGTTCGACGCCGCGGAGGACGTGAAACTCTTCGTGCGTCAGGATCGCCACGGCGAGATCGCCGACCGTTATGTGACGGCGGCGCAGCTGGGCGAACAGGCCGAGGCGCTCGTCGCGGGCAAGATGTTCGGCCCTGAGTTGAAGAACAACGTCTGGACGATGGCCCGTGTGGTGGAGAGCCGCATGGCTCCCGATACGCTCGGTCTGAAAATGATCGTGCTTCCGTATACTGCCGAGAAACTGGCCGACAGTCTCAAAACGGTGGCGACGAGTGAGAATTTCGCCGATCTGTCGCGTCAGTATTCGGCCAACGAGGAGTTGGCCGCCGCAGGCGGCGAGGTGGGCGTCTACCCCTTCTCGGCCTTCAATACCGTAATGGCCGAAGCGCTTTCGGACGCCAGAAAGGGCGACGTGGTGAAGGTGATGAGCGGCGACGCCATCCAGCTCGTCAACGTTTACCGTGCCGACAAACCCTCGAAACATTACAAGGTGGCGACGGTAAGTTATCCCGTGGAGGCTTCGGCCGCAACGCTGCGCGACGTTCACAATCAGGCCAGCACCTTCGCCGTGAACGCCAAAGGTTCCGCCGCCGCGTTCAACGAGGCCGCCTCGAAGGCTGCCGTGACGCCGCGCATAGCGACGCTCAACATGGGTGACCGCTCGGTTCGCGGTCTGGAAGGTTCGCGTGAAGTGGCCCGCTGGGCCTACGGCGCGGACAAGGGCGACCTGTCGGAGATTTTCAAGGTCGGCAAGGACTATGTCGTGGCGCTGCTCACGGAGATTGACGACGACGAGTACGCTTCGGTGAAGAAGGCTGCCCCGCAGATTCAGAACCGCCTGCTGCGCGACAAGAAATACGACTATATCGTGAAGAACCTCTCCGATGCGTCGCTCGCAGGCGCCGCCGAGAGCTTCGGCAGCGAGGTGACCGATTTCAAGGACGTGACCTTCGGGTCGTTCTACATCGACGGTGCGGGTGTCGAGCCGGCGCTCGTGGGTGCGATCACCGAGACGACCGAGAAAGGCAAGGTTTCGGCTCCGGTCAAGGGCATTTCGGGCGTTTACCTCTTCGAGGTGACTGCGATCGATCCGGCCGAGCGACAGCAGACGGCCGAGGACGAGAAGGTGCGTGCCGAAGCGATGGCCGAGGGAATGATGCAGCAGCGCCTCCTGCCGGCTTTGCAGGAGATGGCCGAGATGAAGGATTTGAGCGGCCGTTATTTCTGACGAAAACACCCGATTCGTAAAGTGGTCGGACTCACGTCGTGAGTCCGACCACTTGCGTTTCGGAGGTAAAAGCGGCCGGATTTTCATAAATACATAGGTAAGCGTTTATAATTTGTAGGAAAGCGTTATCTTTGCAGCAGATTTATGTTACGGATCGATCCGAAAAGACAACGGGTAACGGGTGGCATGGCGACTCTGTTTTTCGGAGCCGGATGCCGTAGACGAATGGAAATCTCCCTTTTTATTAATCTAAACTTATACTTATGAGGAAACTTGCCTTTTTATTTTTGTCGCTGTTCGCATTCTGTACGGCTTCGGCACAGGTGACGACGTCGAGCATGAGCGGTCGCGTCGCCGACACCGACGGCCAGCCGATCATCGGTGCGACGATCGTCGCCGTGCATACGCCGACGGGTACGCAGTATGCTACGGCATCGACACGCAACGGCCAGTTCAACTTGGGCGGTATGCGTGTGGGAGGTCCTTACGATGTGGAGGTCAGCTTTATCGGCTGCAATACGGAAAAGATCGAGGGAATCTATCTGACCATCGGCGAGGAGGCTACGTTGGACTTCGTGTTGCGCGAAGACTCGCAGTCGATCGGCGAAGTGGTGGTCGTAGGCAAGGCCAATCCGGTCTTCAATGCCAACCGCACGGGCGCGCAGGAGGTCGTGACGCTCGAAATGATGGAGAAACTGCCTACGACGAGCCGTTCGCTCGATGAATTCGTCAAACTGACGCCCATGTCGAGCGGTAAGAATTTCGCCGGTACGTCGTATCGTTTCAACAACGTGACCGTCGACGGTGCGTCGTTCAACAACTCGTTCGGCCTGTCGTCGGCGCTGGGCGCCCAGGGTACGGAGCCCATCTCGCTCGAATCGATCGAGCAGGTGCAGGTGATGATCGCTCCCTACGACGTGCGCAACGGCGGCTTCACGGGCGGCGGTATCAACTCGGTGACCAAGTCGGGTACCAACGAGTGGCACGCTTCGGCCTATATGTATACCAAGAGTCCCGAGTTGCAGGGCCACCGCGTGCGCGACTATGTCGGTCAGGTGTCGGAGTTCTCCAATCGTCAGTACGGTGTGAGCCTGAGCGGCCCGATCGTGAAGAACAAGCTCTTCTTCTTCGTCAACGGCGGCTGGACCGTCAGGACGAACCGATCTCGAACCGTCTGGCCGATTCGCGTGTCTCGGCTGCCGATCTGGACGATCTGGCCAAATTTCTCGGCGATCAGTTCAACTACAATCCGGGCGGTTACGATCTGTCGAAGACCGAGACGCGGGCCGATCGTCTTACGGCGCGTATCGACTGGAATATCAACGATCGGAATACCTTCTCGTTGAAGTACTACTACCTGAAATCCTATAATACGAACGCACCTTCGACGTCGGGCGCTCCTGCCAACGGACGCGGCCCCAACGCCTATGCCATGCCCTTCTCGTCGAGCTACTACCGCACGAACAACGATTTCAACATCGTCATGGCCGACTGGAACTCGACGATCAACGACCACATGTCCAACACGTTGAAGGTGGGATACTCGCGTCTGCGCGACTATCGCGACATGGACGGCGGTTTCTTCCCGCAGGTCGACATCCTCAAAGACGGATCGAGCTATACGGTCTTCGGTACCGAGGCCAACTCCTACAACAATCAGCTCGATACCGACATCTTCCAGATTCAGGACAACTTCACGATGAACTACGGCTGTCACCAGATCACCGTCGGCACGCAGTCGGACTATCGTACGTTCAAGAACGGCTTCGCGCAGAACTATCCGGGCTCGTGGGTCTTCTCGTCGATCGACGACTTCAAGTTCAACGTGCTGGCCGCGAAGGATTACATGGCTTCGCACGGCAATATGAACGGATTCGATATTCGCACGTATGATCCTGCGAAGTGGGGCCTCAATCCCGTCAACGGCGGTCTTGCCAACAGTGCAGGTACGGGGCAGACGAAGTTCCAGCAGCGCTATCCGCTTACTCCCGACGGCAGTTTCCCCTTCGCCGAAGTCGACGTATTGCAACTCGGCTTCTATGTGCAGGACAAGTGGACGCCCAGCAACCGCTTCTCGCTGACCTACGGTCTGCGTGTCGACATGCCGATTTTCCTGACCGACTTGCAGGAGAATCCCGCGGTCGCAGCCAACACCTATCGGGATGGCATCAAGATCGACGTCTCGAAATATCCGGGCGTGCATCCGCAGTTCTCGCCGCGCGTGGGCTTCAACTGGAAACCGCTCGAAGACGGTTCGTTGCAGTTGCGCGGCGGTACGGGTCTCTTCACGGGTACGCCTCCCTATGTCTGGATTTCGAATCAGGCGGGTAACAACGGCCGTCTGTTTGGAAGTGTTCCCGAGTATGTCGGCAAGATTGACGGTGTCGCTTATGACAATCGTCATCAGTTGGGCTTTACTGGAAATATACAGCAATACTGGCCAGCATCGGATGAACCCGTGAAGAGCGATATCGCCATTACCGATCCCGATTTCAAGTATCCGATGCTGTGGAAGAGCAACCTTGCGCTCGACTACAAGTGGCGCGGCTGGGTCTTCACGCTCGAAGCGCTCTACACGAAGGATGTCAATGCGATCTACCATGACAACATCGGTATCGAAGTGGCTGAGGGCAAGTCTGTCAATGATGGCGGCAAGGGTCAACGCACTGCCTTCACCGGTAATTATCTGGCGGATAATACCTACAACGTCGTGATGCTCCGCAATACGAACAAGGGCTACTCGTTCTACACCACGCTCCAAATCCAGAAGGAGTTCGTGCAGGGGCCGCTGCGCGGTCTCTACCTCAATGGATCGTATACGATGGGTACGGCGCGCAGCGTGACCGACGGTACGTCGTCGGTGGCTACGTCGGCCTGGAAATATACGCAGAAGGTGGCTGTCAACAGCGAGGAGCTGGGCTATTCGGCCGGCTCGTTCGACGGGCGGCT
>UMGV01053681.1_pt1 | contig 13313 bp, 10 predicted proteins | sample 1965361 | NCBI WGS metagenome assembly UMGV01 (sample SAMEA4836081, study PRJEB28245) | human gut metagenome | biome: gut microbiome; material: fecal sample | place: Denmark | collected 2008
CGGAACCTCTGTTTTGGTCTGCCGGGAAAGCCAGCAGATATGATGATACAGCGCAACTGCCCGGCGGTTGGGTGAGCCCCTCCCAATCGCAGTTCTTCGAACGCTGAACCGCAGCGCGCGCCAAAGGAACAGGGCGGCAGCCAACACCAGAACCGGCCAAACAAAATGCAGGATGTTAACGGACTTTCTGTCGGTTTTCTGCGGTGTTTCCTGACTTTCTGCCGGGATATCCGGGACAGCAGGCGGTTCGTCGCCTGCGGGCGGCGTATCCTCCGGCTGGTTGTCTGCCGGCTCAATAGGAGCGGCAATGGGTTCCTCCGGTGCTGTCTGCGCAGGGGTGTCTGCCGCAGGCGTTGGATCATCCCGAAGCCAGCCGATCCCGTTCAGATAGATCTCCACCCACGCATGCGCATCGTCCGAGGTCACGGTCGTCCATTCGTTTTCATACACATCTGTGTAATAGCCGGTCACATAACGCGCCGGAACGCCAAGACATCGCAGCAAAATCGTCGCCGCAGTCGCATAATGCACACAGTAACCGGTTTCGCTGTCGTGCAGGAACCACGACACAAAATCTTCTCCGTCCGGCACAGCCGGCGTATTGAGGTCATAGCGGGCGCTGGTCGACACATACTCCAGAACACGCGGGATATACTGATACGGATCGGCGTCCTCCTCCCCGACCAGCTCCGAGAGGATGTCGGAAAGTGCCTGCCGCGTCTCATCCGGGACTTGTGTGTAGGTCTCATGGACGAACGCATCATACGCGCTGTTCTGCAACGGGCTGCGCGAGAGAACATAGGGAACCGTATAATTCGTCTGCTGCGAGGGGTTTTTGACGTAGGCGTCGTAAAACGGCTCCGCGTCCTCCGGAAACGCGGTTGCGTTGTATGGGATATAATAGATCCCGGACTTCATATCCGTTTCGATCGTTACCTCTGGCTGAAAGCTGACGACAGCCTCTCCTGCCAAAAGCGGATTATGCATATTCTTCATATCAGGATATGCATTTTCCGGGAGCGGTTTCCAACGGTTATCCTCATAAACGGCCATGGAATCCCCGCGCAGGTAGAATGAAGCGCCAGCCCAAGAGGATCCAAGCGTTGCTTTTACGCGCATCACAGAGCGGCCAAATTGGCGCTGCGGCCCGACCCGGTTGAGATTGACGCCAGTTACGCTGGAATCCCAGAGATAGCTGCCGAGCGTACTGGGGCTGATAGGCGAGGTGAATTTCACCTGTCCGGTCTTCGCGTCGCGGCGGAAGAGCGTCAGCTTGTCTGCGGCTGTGGAGATGGTTTCCTGCAGATGGTCGGACCATTCGGCGCGGTCATACGTATCAGCCGGAAACAGAACGGCGAGCAAGCCGATCAAGAGCGCCAGCGGCGCGGCCAGAAGCAGCGCCAGCCGGTTCCCCTCGCCTGCCTGCCGTGCGCGGAGCAGCTGCGTCAGAAGAAGCAGCGCAAGAACGCCTACAACGAGCAAAATGGCCCAGGCCGCCGGAGGCGTCTGCAGAATGATCAGGCACAGCGCCAGAACCGGCAGTGTCAAAACAAGCAGATAGACAAGGCTTTCGCTGCGCATGACCGTCCAGCTGCAAAGAAGCGCATAGAGCGCTGCAATCAGAATGAAAGCCAATGTTGCATCCGCGCCGGCGGCATCCGTCAGATGGACGGCCTGCATACCCGGGATCGCCTCTGCGTATTGCTGCGTAACGGCAAAAACAAGTGCAGACGTGCTATCGACAAGCTGTACGCGCAGCATATAAAGCCCGCCGCCCGCAAGCGCAGCCATGCCCAGCAGCCAGATCCAGCTTTTCGGCAGCAGGAGCAGCGCTGAAAAGAGCAGCGCCGCAAGGACGCACGCGCATACCAGCGAAAGACCGTCCGCCGGGACGGCAAACGAGGTCATCACGCAGAAGCACAGCCCGGCAGACAGACCAGAGGCACAGAGCAGGGACGTAAAGAACGTATATTTTGACGGTTTCATGCCTGCTGCACCTCCTGTTCCTCCGGCTGCACATGATAGCGCCAATCCGCGTGCGGGTAGGCTCTGGACGCAAGCGAGGGCGTATTGCCAGTCAGATGGGTCTGCAAAAGCGTGTTCAAAAGCTCCCGCAGATCGTCCGACGTTTTGACGGACTTTGTCTGCGGCTCCAGCGAATCCGGCTCGATCCAGTCGATCTGGTGGGCCACTTCCCTTTCGGTCAGCCAGCCGGAAAGCCACAGCAGCTGCCGCAGCGTGCTGTCCAGCTGCGTGCGGGTTCCGGAAAAGTCGAAGCTCAGCACAACCAGACCCAGATCCGGCTCCTCCGCCTCGCGGACGATCAGCTTGTCGGTCTTGGCAGACAACTTCCAGTGGATCTCATGCAGGCTGTCGCCGGGGCGGTATTCGCGCAGATCGTGGATCTCGGAAAAGCCGCCGCCGGGCTTTGGATGATAGGAGCGGTACTGAAAATGGCTGAGGTTCGGCAGCACGGGCGGCTCCTGCGGCTCCGGCTCGACGGCGATGGAGCAGGCGTCCGGCAGGCGCAGCGGTAGGCTGAAAAGCCCCAGCGCGTCGCACACGCGGCCCTTGCCGGGCTGAAAGGTCTGCACGCCTGCGTGGCGCGTATCAATGCGCAACGCAAAGCCGAGCGTCCCTGCAAGCTCCAGCCTTTGCTGGCGCACCTCGCCGCCCACGGCGTCGGATACCGTCAGGCGCAGGCGGCAGCGGGATACCGGAAGCTTTGCCATGTGCCGGGCGGTCAGCCGGTACTGCACAGTCTGCCCGCAGAAGCAGCGCGCCGGAAGCTCCGCTTCATAAGCAGCGCGGAGCATGGCCGGCAGGCTGACGAGCAGCGAAAAAACCGGCAGCAGCACAGCGAACACCAGCAGGAAAAACGAAAACCAGCCGGTATAAAAGCTGTGAAAGATCACGGCTGCGAGTAGAAACAGCCCGTAGAGAATGCGGTTTTTCGCCATAGCCTTACAGTCTTGGCGACGGGACCTGATGCAGGATCTCGTCGAGCAGCTGCTCCGGCGTGATCTGACGCGCTCCGGCCTCCGGAGCCAGCAGCAGGCGGTGCGCGATGACCTGCGGGAACGTGACCTGAATATCCTTCGGCACCACATAATCCCGCCGCTGGACATAGGCGACTGCCTTGGCCATCGCGGTCAGAGAGAGCGTCGCACGAGGACTTGCGCCGCGCAGGATCATCGGATGCTTCCGCGTGGCGTCGATCAGCGCGACGATGTAGTCGATCAATTCGGTCTTGATGTAAACAGCGGCGGCCTCGTCCTGCATGGCGATCAGCTCGTCGCGCGAAAGCACCTGACAGACGGTTTGCAGTGGATTGACGCCCTGCCGGGCGAGCACCATATTGCGCTCATCCTCCGGTGCGGGATATCCGATGGACAGACGAACGGTAAACCGATCCATCTGCGAATCTGGCAGCAGCTGCGTACCGGCAGCGCCGGTCGGGTTCTGCGTGGCAAAGACGATGAACGGCTGCGGGATCGGATGGCTGACGCCGTCGACCGTGACCTGCCCCTCTTCCATGGCTTCCAGAAGCGCAGACTGTGTACGCGAGGTCGCGCGGTTCAGCTCGTCCGCCAGAAACAGATTGCAGAGCACCGCGCCCGGCTGATAGACCAGCTTGCCAGTCTCCTTCTGGTAGACAGAATAGCCCGTAATATCTGACGGCAGTACGTCCGGCGTAAACTGGACGCGGCCATATTCCAGCCCCAGTGCACGGGAAAAGGCCAATGCCATGGTCGTTTTACCGACGCCGGGGATATCCTCCAACAGGACGTGCCCTCTTGCAAGCAGCACGGTCAGCACCCACACCAGCACGTGGTCCTTTCCACATACCGCTTTTTTGACTTCCTCCAGAATTCTTCCTGTCTGGTTCAAGCTCCCGCCTCCCTTATGTATATATTGTAAGTATAGCACACCTGCGGCGAAGAAAACATAAATTTTTCCTGAAGATTGATTTTTCACAGAACTCCGCCGATTCTGCGCGATTGCCTGTTTACATTTTTGCTTTTTTGGGGTATGATGAAAGCAATTTTAATGGAGAGGAAGTACCTGTATGGCAAATGCAGTCAAACGAATCGGTGTTCTGACCTCCGGCGGCGATGCTCCCGGCATGAATGCGGCCATCCGCTCTGTTGTGCGCGCGTGCACATATATGGGGATCGAGTGTGTCGGCATCCGCCGCGGTTATAATGGCCTGATCAACGGCGATTTTATGGTTCTGAAAAACGGCAATGTCGCGCATATCATCAACCGCGGCGGCACGATGCTCTATACGGCGCGCAGCGATGAATTCCGCACGCTGGAGGGGCAGAAAAAGGCCGCCGCGACCTGTAAGCTGCTTGGGCTGGACGGCATTGTCTCCATCGGCGGCGACGGCTCGTTCCGCGGGCTGGTAGAGCTTGCAAAACAGGGCATTTCGGTCGTCGGCGTTCCGGCTACGATTGACAACGACATTGTCTGCACCGATTATACCATCGGCTATGACACGGCCGCCAATACCGCTGTCGAGGCCATCGACCGCCTGCGCGACACGATGCAGTCGCATGAGCGATGCTCCGTCGTTGAGGTCATGGGCCGCAACGCGGGCCATCTGGCACTTTATGTCGGGCTTGCCACCGGTGCAACGGCGGTTCTGGTGCCGGAAAAGCCGCTTGATTTTGACGGTGACGTGATTGACCGCATCCGGCAGGCGCGTCTGGCCGGCAACACGCACTTCATGATCATTGTTGCCGAAGGCGCGGGCAGCGCGATCGAGATCGGCAAGGGGATCCATGAGGAGCTGGGGCTTGACCCGCGTGTGACGATCCTCGGACATATCCAGCGCGGCGGCACGCCGTCTGCGCGCGACCGCGTCATGGCAAGCCGTATGGGCTATCAGGCGGTCAAGGCGCTGGCCGAGGGCAAGACCAACCGCGTGATCTGCGCGCGGGCCGGACAAATGGTCGATATCGACATTACGGAAGGACTTTCCATGAAGAAGGGCCTGAACGAGCAGCAGTATGAGGTGCTGCAGGCCATGACAGGCATTGACAACTGAGCAATCAAAAATTTTGGGTGCGCCGCTTTTGCGGCGCACCCGTTTTTTGTATAAAGAAAACCACCGGCAATGCCGGTGGTTCCAAAAAGCTTTAGCTATGCCCAGAAAAAATATCCGAGCGAAGCGAGGAACAAGTCTGGAAAGCGGGCGATAAGGTGTGATTCAAAAAGACGGATAACCAGGGAGAAACGAAAAGCAAAATGCGCCAAGCCGCTATTTCAATAGCAGTAGGGCGCATCATGCAGTAGAAAGAAGATTCGATGAACCTATAGGTTCGGCTGGGAATAGGCCCCAAGGGGGCCTGTGCAAACCACCGGCACGGCCGGTGGTTATGATTATCCCAGAGCAGCCAAAGGGCATCCCTCATTCCCCTCTCTCATGCAAAAAGTCAGATGCCGATCTCATGGAACGCGAAAATCCTATGCCTTTGGATGATATTTGTTGTAGACTGCCTTCAGGTTCTGCTTAACCAGCTGCGTGTAGACCTGCGTGGAGGAAATGTCGCTGTGGCCGAGCATTTGCTGGATGGAGCGCAGATCAGCGCCGTTTTCAAGCAGATGGGCCGCAAAGCTGTGGCGGAGCGTGTGCGGCGTGATATCCTTTTCGATGTGCGCCTTTTCCTGATAATGCTTGATGATCTTCCAGAAGCCCTGGCGGCTCATGCGTTCGCCGGATACGTTGACGAAGAGCGAATGCTCAGTCGGGACGGCGATCATTTTGGGGCGGACAGTTTCGATGTATTCGCGCAGCGCCTGAAGCGCTTCGGGATAAATCGGGATAATGCGCATTTTTTCTCCGCTTTCGCAGCGGATGAAGCTTCCGGGGAGGCTGACGTCGTCGATGTTCAGGCCGATCAGTTCGCTGACCCGGATACCGGTCGCATACAGAACCTCAAGCATGGCCTTATCCCGGCAGCCCTTCATTTCCGAAACCTTGGGCTGTTGTAAAAGAAGCTCGACCTCTTTTCCGGTCAGGATCTGCGGCAGCTTCTTTTCCGCCTTATCGATCTTGATGTTCTGTATGGGGTTTTCCTCGATCTCGTGGATCTGGATCGCAAATATGTACAGGCTTTTGATCGAAGCCAGCGCGCGGGAGATCGTGGCGGCGGACTTGCCGCCTGCCTTCATGCTGCCCATGTAGCCGGACACGACCGCCTGATCTGCATCCAGAACGTCGACGCCTTCGGAGCCAAGATATGACGCATACTGACGCAGATCGCGCATATAGGACGCGACGGTATTGTCAGACGCGTGTTTGGTGTGGATGAGGTAATCCTCATATCGCATAATAATGTCACTCATGCGAAGGCCCTTCCGAAATCGATCAAAATCATGGTCGCATATTTTTAAGAATCAGAAAAAATCGAACGTTGCGCATGATCTTCAGAATTCTTAAGAAATTATGCGATCGAAATTATTTCTACCGCCTGTTTCACAGGAAGTGATGTTACTATAGCGCAAACATCGGAAAATTTCAAGGAAAAAGTAGTGATTTCGAAATTTTTGTAAATTATGACTAGGAGTTATGTTAATGATATTATGTCAATAAAGGAACTGCGCCGGCGTTGAAATCCACTACTTTTTGCAAAAAGCACAACATATGGTGCCGCATCCGCGTGTGCGGGTCGAAATCTTGAAATGAAAGAAAATGCTTCGAAGTATGCACGGATAGTAAATTATATTTACATTTTGTCGTATGCAGGAACTCCTTCATCGCCTGCGTCGGCGAGCGTTCTTTTTCCGCGTACCGCCCAGAATGCCCGCAAGAAGCGCGGCCGCAAGCATACAGACCGCCGGAGTCAGCATATGTGCCTGCGTATTTCCGAAAGCCGTCAGCCGCGCCAGAAAGCAGACCGCAAAGCAGCAGCCCGCAACCGCAAGTGCAGCAGGCAGCCGCTTCCCGGCCGTATGCTTCGCAGCCAGAAAGCTTCCGAGAAAAACCGCCGCAAAGCAGATGCAGCAGGCCGCCGCCGGGATCTGCTTTTGATCGACCACACCGCCGAGCACGAGCCCCGCCCCCAGCGCAGACAAGGCCAGAAGCGCTGCGCAGGCGATGGCAAGGCATTGCAGAACTGTTCGCAGGAAACTTCCGTTCCAGAATTTTGTTTTCATGAGTTCTCCCCTCCTCTGCCAAAGGGTATGTTTGTCCGGACAGAAAAAGAACCGGCTGAGGTCAATTGGAAGCGACCCCGCCGGTTTTTAAATATTTTCAATAGAGCGAAAAGAGATTTTTCGGAGGTATCTGCCTATTTGCTGAATTTCTTTCGAATTTCAGCCTGTTGGCCGCAGGTCATTTTTCCCTCCGGACATTTGCCGGAGACGAAGCACGTCGGGCCGTAGAGACTGAACAGGAGCGGCGAGGTCTTCCGCAGCGCCGCAAGCGCGGCGCAGGCCGCGTCTCGGATCTCCCACTGGGCGCGATTGCAGCAGCGCAGGCGGAAAAAGACATACAGCTCCCCAGCGTTCATCGTCGTCAGCACCGGGACAGTCTGCCCGCTGAGCAGCAGATAGGACAGCACGTCCTCCCCTGCCCCCGCTGTCCGGAGCTGCGCGGCAGCTTCGTCGGCCAAGCGGAACGCTTCGCGGTACTGCGCCTCCATTCCGGCCTGCCGGACGCTTTCAGGCAGGACATAGCGGTCATAGCGCGCCGTTTTCAGCAGCTCCGGCGCACAGAGCGCCTGCATCCGGTGACGCGTCAGATGCGTGAGCGCCGCAAGAGACAGTCCGCCGAACTGCAGCGTATAGCTCGCCTGCTCCAGCTCCCGTTTTCGCGGCTGGGCCAAAAGGGATTTGAGCAGCGCCGTCTGCTCCGGTTCCGTCAGCGGCTGCGGCACATAGCCGCGCGCAAGCTGATACGCGCCGCAGATCAACCCTTCTGCATCCTGCGGCGCAGCAAGAACTGTAACAGCTGCTTTCGACGCAAGCAGCTGTACCTGCCGCGGGCAGAATGCGTCCGACTGACGATAGGCCTCCGGCTTACGGACAGCCAGAAACGGCAGCTGCCGCTCACACTGCGCAAACAGGCTCTCGCCCATCGCACGCAGCTCCGGAATGCGGCTGCCGCGTCCATAGGTCAGCTCGTTCATCACGTGCACAAGCTCCCGTGCATTCATGGAGCAGAAGAAATTGCTGCAAAAGCAGTACGGCAGGACGAAGCGCGCGTCCTCCTTCGGAATGCCCGCAGCCTCCAGCGCGTCATAGGTGCGGAACAGCGATGCTGCCGTGTTTTCAAATACCACCCGCTGTGCGTCGTCCGCGAAAGCAGGCGAAACATACCCGGCCTTGGAAAAATCGACGTAGCGCCGGGATTTGACCGTAAACGAGGCCAGCCGGAACTCGATCAGAAACTGCTCCGCCAGAACGGAGACATTTTCAAACGATAAGTTTACATAACAATGCTCCAGTACCGAGGTATGTCCGGACGAGAGCACTTTGCCGATCAGCTTTTCATTCTTTTCCTGCCCGGCGGCCAGTGATTTCGCATAAATCTCGCCCGCCGTGCCGTCCATCGTGGAGATCCGCCCGCCGGAGGCGATCATCGCAGCCGCTTCCGGGCTGACATTCAAAATTGATACACTTCCCTGCATAGCTGTTTCTCCTCAGCGGAACGGGTTTCCCTGTTCGTCGTAAATTTCCAGCCGTTTGATGCGCGCAAAGTCCGGCTTCTGCTCCGGCAGATAGCGCTCGATCGCGTTGACCAGCAGCTGCGGGTTGCAGCTTGGATTCTGCGCGGAGACGAGAACCGTCAGCTCCAGCTCCTGCGCGGACGCTTTTCGCATGGAAAGCCCAAAAATCATGGGCGTGAGATCAAGCTCCGCCTCCCCGCCGCTTTTCGTACGCTTTTTGACAAGCACGGGGCCGCCCGAAAACAGCTCCATGATCGTCCGCTCGGCCTGTTCCGGTACACCCCGGTCATATTCCAGCGTGATCTGCGCGCGCAAACGCGTTAGGTGCTTGATCTTAACGGCGCTTTCATACGCCTCCAGCACTCGGATGCCTGCGGGCATCGTGCGGTTCAGCAGGGCCGGGAGCTTTGCAAGGTCGACAGAGCCGTCCTGAATTTCAAAGTCCAGAATTTCGCAGACGCTCTCCGAGCCGACGGGCAGCGGCAGCGCGATAGAGACATACGCGCGCGGGCTGAAGCCCTGCGAATGCCAGATCATGATATCCGCGCGCTTGAATGCGCGCTGAAACACGCGCATCAGATCCAGATGCGAGAGATAGACCGCGTCGTCGGTCTTTTCAAACAGCAGGCGATTCATCGCACAGCCTCCTTTCGCTCAGCATCCGCGCACCGCAGCCGTTGCAGTGCGTGCGGCAGTCCGGCGTCGCCTCCGAACGCAGCGCCTTTTCACGCTCGTGCAGCAGGTATTTCGTCGTAACGCCGACGTCGATGGTCTGCCACGGCAGAAGCTCGTCGGCGGCAAAGCCGCGCGTCGTGTAGAAATCCAGGTCGAGGCCGGCGCGCCGGAACGCTTCCAGCCACTTTTCATAGTCAAAATACTCGTCCCAGCCGTCGAGCCTGCACCCGAGCCGGTGCGCCTCCAGCAGTGCCTGTCCGACGCGGCGGTCGCCGCGTGCCATGACGGCTTCCAGACGGCTGAGGTCGGATTCGTGATAGCGATAGTCGACGCATTTTGCGTGCAGGTTTGCCTGCAGCAGATGGACGCGCCGCAGATATTCCTCCGGCGTGATCTGCGCTGCCCACTGAAACGGCGTGAAGGGCTTCGGGACAAAATACGCCGTCGCCAGATTGATAGACAGCCCGCGCTTTTTCCCGCTGCCGTTCTCCCGCCAGACCTGAAGGATTTTATAGACCAGCTCCGCAATGCCAACTACATCCTCATCCGTTTCCGTCGGCAGACCCAGCATGAAATACAGCTTCACACTGTTCCAGCCGCCGGAAAAGGCCGTGGCGCAGGTGGAGAGAATTTCTTCTTCTGTTACGTTTTTATTGATCGCGTCGCGCAGGCGCTGCGTTCCAGCCTCCGGTGCGAACGTCAGGCCGCTTTTGCGCACCTTCTGGATGCGCATCATGAGCTCCCGCGAAAAATTATCCGCGCGCAGGCTCGGCAGCGAGAGATTGATCTTGCGCGGCTCACAGTAGTCGAGCAGACCGTCGTCCAGGGCTTCCAGCTCGCGGTAATCGGAGGTCGAAAGGCTGGCCAGCGTGATCTCACTGTTGCCGGAATCTTCGAGGGATTCGATTGCTTGTTTACATAATACATCTGCCGATTTAGCCCTTATCGGCCGGTAGCAGAACCCGGCCTGACAGAACCGGCAGCCGCGGATACAACCGCGGAAAATTTCAAGATTCGAGCGGTCATGGACGATCTGGGTCGACGGAACGATGGTCTTCGTCGGAAAATATGCCGTATTCATATCCTGCACAATGCGCTTTTTGACGCGCTCCGGCGCGCCGGGTTCTGGCGTGATGGCGGCAAGCGTTCCGTCTTCATGATAGGTATGCGTGTAAAAAGACGGCACATAGACGCCCTCGATTTTCGCGACCTCATGCAAGAATTCCAGCTTTGTCAGCCCCTGCTTTTTTGCGGCGCGGTAGCATTCGATGATCTCCGGCGTGCTTTCCTCCCCTTCTCCGACGGAAAAGAAGTCAATAAAATCCGCCAGCGGCTCCGGGTTGACCGCACAGACGCCGCCGGCAAAAACGATATTTTCCAGTCCGCCGCGGTCTTTGGACAGCAGCGGGATCTGCGCCAGTTCCAGCATATTCAGGACATTTGAATAGCACATCTCATAGCCGAGCGTGAACGCGACCAGATCAAAATCCCTGACCGCGTCGTGGCTTTCCAGCGCCCAGAGTGGAAGACCATGCGCGCGCATCTTGTCCTCCATATCGCCCCACGGCGCAAAAACGCGCTCGCACCAGACGCCGGACATCTCGTTCATCACGCCATAGAGGATCCTCATACCGATGTTGGACATACCGATCTCATAGGTGTCCGGGAAACAGAACGCAACGCGCACATCGACGTCCTTTTTGTCTTTGATGATCTGATTATATTCTCCGCCCACATAGCGTGCCGGCTTCTGGACGCGCATGAGGAGCCTGTGGAACTGATCTGTCATGAATAGCTTCCTTCTCTTTTGTGATTCACTCTATTGTACCTGTTCGCGCCGGAAAAAGCAACAAAAAGCTTGCCGGTTTCCCCACTGTTCACTGCACCGCATCCGTACGTCTTGCAAGCATCAGCAGGCGCACGGTCAGATAGGCCGCCGTTCCAAGCGGCCAGAGTCCTGACTTCCTGAAAAAAGTCAGGAACACGCCGATCAGCAGCAGAACCGCGCAGGCTGCGAAGCTGACGATCTCCGAAATATGCTCCGCCTGTGTGATCGGCAGCCGCGCCAGCAGCGCGCAACGGAGCACCCGCCCGCCGTCCAGCGGCCAGACCGGCAGCAGATTATAGATCCCCAGCATCAGACTGTATGCGGCAAAGGAAGGCCGCTGCATACAAAATGCTGCGCCGCAGATCAAATTGACCAGCGGTCCCGCCAGCGCCGAAAGCAGCTCCTGCCGGTAGCCAAGGCCGGACGCCGCGATCTGAAGATCTGCAAACCGCAGCGTCAGTCGCCGCACCTGTCCGCCGCAGGCCAGCATCATGACAATGTGCGCCAGTTCATGTACTGCCATCGCGCAGAGGATCGGCAGCACCGAGCCGCTGCGGTCAAGCGCCGCAAGGACAATTGCAAACATAAAAAAGCCTGGCCGGAGCTCAATCCCCGGCACCGGTCAGAATCTCAAACGAGCCGGACAGCGCCTCCTGCACGGCCTCTCCTTCCCGCAGCCGTTCCGTCAGTGCTGAAAACGCCTGTACGGTCTTTGTTTTCTGTGCCGCACCGGCAATTTTCGTGATCGCCGCGTCAACCGCCGGTACGCAGGTCTTGAGCGTCCACACAAGCGCCAGCATCGCCAGCAGCAGATAAAGCCGCGAGATCCCGGCTCCCGCTTGCCTTTCGTTTTTACCCCTGTTTTCCTTCATCGCACGCACCTCCTCTGGCAAGCGTATGCGCCAAAAAATATTTTCATGCATCCCTCTTGACAAATCACTGTTTTCTACGTATAATATCCAAGCTGACGGGGTGTGGCGAAGTTTGGTATCGCGCTTGGTTCGGGACCAAGAGGCCTCGGGTTCGAATCCCGACACTCCGACCAAATCCGGTTGAAATCTTTCGATTTCAACCGGATTTTTTTGCGTTTTCGGAACATTTTCCGATGGAGAATTCTGTGACTTTTCCGTTTGACCCAAACGCGACCCAAACGGGAATTCGGAGCGGAAAGCGACGGAAGCTAGAAAACGCCGCCTGCCGGAGCAGTTCCGGCAGGCGGTGCGTGTTTTTCTGCCCATTTTTTACTGTTATCCGACGCTTGCCATGAAGCCGCTGATTTTCTGTGCGGCTTCTTTTTTCATGCCTGCCGTGACATGGGTATACACGTCCAGTGAGAATTCCGCCGAGGCGTGACCGAGGATCTCCGCAACCGTTTTCGGGTCAATACCACTTTGAATTGCCAGTGTCGAGAATGTGTGTCTGAGGTCATGGAAGCGGACGTGTTCTTCGATTCCCGCCTTTTCCAGCAGCTTCTTATGAATTCGCCCGACGCAGTCCGGCCCATACATCCCGCCGGTCTTGGGTGACGGGAACATATATGGGCTGAACGGGTGATTCTTGCGGTCTTCGACCAGCAGTCGAATTGCTTCGTCGCTGAGATAAATCTCTCGGACGGAGTTTTCTGTTTTCGGCTCCGTCACGACCAGCTCGCCCTTGCCGCGCGACACAGATTTTGATACAGTCAGCGTCTTCGTCTGCAAATTGAGGTCGCTCCATAGCAGCGCCACCAGTTCCCCTCGCCGCAGTCCTGTGCTGAGTTCCAGATAGAACATTGGCAGGACGCCCCATTCTTCTGCCGCTTTCAAGTAGTCGCGAATTTTCTCCGGCGGGATGATCTGCATTTTCTTCTTTTCTTTCTTCGGTAGGCGGCAGCCGTTTGCAGGATTGTAGGGAATCAGTCGCTCCGTCACCGCCTGCTCCAAGCATTGCCGCAGCATCGTGTGCAGTCCGCGAATCGTCTTGTTGCTGAGGCTCAGATCGTCCATGTTTTTGTACCGCTGCACTCTGCCGTGCGCCTTCGTCTCATTGTAGAATTTCTGGATTTGCAGCGTTGTAAGTGCTGTCAGTTTGACGTCCCCGATGCGCGGCACGATATGCTGGTCGATGTAGTTCTTGTAATATGCCGCCGTGGA
>UMGV01065555.1_pt1 | contig 13309 bp, 8 predicted proteins | sample 1965361 | NCBI WGS metagenome assembly UMGV01 (sample SAMEA4836081, study PRJEB28245) | human gut metagenome | biome: gut microbiome; material: fecal sample | place: Denmark | collected 2008
GCCTTCGGCGACCGCTAAATATTCTTTTTGAGAGAACGGGTAGAAGCTCAACCAAAGACCGAAACGCTCGGATAACGACATCTTTTCTTCGATCGTCTCAGCCGGATGGAGTTCGCCGTCTTCGTCCATGCTGCTGGCAAGGTTGTCCTGCATTTTCTCCGGCATTAAGTGACGACGATTGGATGTTGCGTACACCAGCAGATTGTCTCCGGTCGAAGCCACGGAGCCGTCCAAAATCGCTTTCAGTGCTTTGTATCCGCCTTCTCCGAATTCAAAAGACAAATCATCGCAGAAAACAATAAATTTTTCGGGTCGATCGGCGATGCGCTGAGCAATGTCGATCAGATCCTTTAAATCTTCTTTATCGACTTCAATGAGACGCAGTCCTTGATCTGCAAACTGCTTCAAACACGCACGGATAAGAGAGGATTTTCCGGTGCCTCGCGCACCGGTTAAAAGAACATTATTTGCGGGCAAACCTCGAACAAACTGCTCCGTGTTTCTGAGCAACGCGGCTTTCTGCTGATCCGCATTCTTAATCGAATCCGGATCTACGAGTGCGACTCGATGAATCGGCTCGAGGACGCCGTAGGACATGCCCAAGTATTGTTTGCGGCGCCACCGAAAAGCCGCTGCGCTCCAATCTACTTCATCCTCGGTCTTGGGAAGAAGAATTTCCAGTCGATCGAGAAGACGTTCCAGTTTTTGTTCGAGTTTTGCGTCTGCCATCTCTGTATTTAGCTTCTGTAATCTGCGTTGATCGAAACGTAATCGTGAGAAAGGTCTGTGGTCCAAACAGTTTCGCAGGCATCTCCACGGCCGAGGCTGATACGAACGGTAATTTCATCCTGGCTCATCACAGCAACGCCCTGCTCCTCCATATATTCAGGAGCACGGCCGCCGTTCTTGGCGACTAAAACGTCGTCCAGCCAAAGAGAAACTTTCGTTGCGTCCAAATCCGGAATCTTTGAGTTGCCGACCGCGGCCAGAATTCGGCCAAGGTTAGGGTCGGAAGCAAAGAAGGCTGTCTTAACCAACGGAGAATGAGCGACGGCGTAGGCAACTTTGAGGGCTTCCGCTTCGTTTTTCGCATCTTCCACCGTAATGGTAATGAACTTCGTTGCGCCTTCTCCGTCTCGGACCATCGCTTGAGAAAGCTTTTGTCCGACTTCGATTAAAGAATCCAGCAAATCATCAAAGCGCGGGTCGTCCATACTTTCGATCGGGCGAGCATTGCTGCATCCGGTAGAAATCAAAACGAACGAGTCGTTCGTGGACGTGTCCCCGTCGACGGTAATACGGTTATAAGAAGCATCGGCCACCATCTTGACGACTTTGTCGATTAGGTCCTGACCGATGGCAACATCGGTCGCAATGAAGCCCAGCATCGTTGCCATGTGCGGCTCGATCATGCCGGAACCTTTGCTGATACCGGTGATCGTGATTTCCTCGTCATCCAGCATGACACGCTGGGAAACGCATTTGGGAACGGTGTCCGTTGTCATGATGGCTTCGGCCGCTGCGATCCAATTGGTTCTCGACAAATGCTTAGCGGCTTCTTCCACGCCTTTAAGCAGACGGTTCATGGGGAGCGGTTCCATGATGACACCGGTCGAGAATGGCAGAACCTGCATCGGAGAGCAGTCGAAGATATCCGCAACCTTTCTGCAGGTTTCCTGAGCGTCTTGGAGACCTTGTTCGCCGGTACCTGCGTTTGCTATGCCGGTGTTGACGACTAATGCTCTGATGTTATTCGTTTCAGCTAAGTGAGTCCTGCAAACCTGAACAGGCGCTGCCGCGAAGCGATTAGAAGTAAACACGCCTGCGACGCGGGATCCTAATGCCAACTCAACCACCAGAACGTCATTGCGGTTGGGTTTACGGATATTGGCTGCCGCAACGCCGAGGACAACTCCGGGAACCGAGTAAATCTCAGACGGTTCGGGCGGGAAGAGATTGATTGCCATATTGCTTTTCCTTTTTTCTCAAAAATTTTTTGATTTAATTTTTCGATTTTAGAGCACGAATGTCGGCCAAAAGAAAACGGCTCAAGGTGTTTTCACCGAGAGCCGTCTTTCCATTAATTCAGATTAACGAAGTTTGCCGTGGCAGTCTTTGAATTTCTTGCCGCTGCCGCAGGGGCAGGGATCATTACGTCCGACATGCGCAAACGGATCTTCTTCCTGAGGAAGGGCTTCTTGCTGAGCGGGAGCCTGAGCTTCCTGCTGAGCCGCTGCGACTTCTTCAGGTTCCGGCTGACGAATCTGAACATTCATCAGAACGCGGGTGACGTCGGCACCGACAGTTTCAAGCAAGTTGGCAAACAGTTCAAAAGCTTCGCGCTTGTATTCCTGTTTCGGCTGTTTCTGAGCATAGCCGCGGAGATAGATGCCCTGACGGAGCATATCGAGCTGGCTGAGGTGCTCTCTCCAGCGCTGATCCAGGAACTGAAGCAGAACGTTGCGTTCAAACTGTGCAAAAGCTTCGTGACCGACCAAGGCGACTTTTTCGTCGTAAACCTTGTTGGTGGCTGCAAGCAGCATATCCAGAAGTTCCTGGTCGTCGGAGCTTTCGGATTTTTCCAGTGTAGCCTTGAGCGGAACATCCAGATTCCACTGTTCTTTCAGTTCTTTTTCTAAGCCTTCAAGATCCCACTGTTCTTCGACGGTATCTGCCGGAACATAGTGGCGGAACAGGCTGGTGAAATATCCGTCGCGAAGCTCCTTCACAGGACCGGACACATCTTTGTTTTCCAGGATTTCGTTACGCAGAGCGTAGATTTCTTTTCTCTGATCGTTTGCCACGTCATCGTATTCAAGCAGTTGCTTACGAATATCGAAGTTGCGGGATTCGACCTTACGCTGAGCAGTTTCAATGGAGCGGGAAACAATACCTGCTTCAATGGCTTCACCTTCAGGCAGACGCAGCTTGTTCATCAAAGCCTGCATCTTTTCGCCAGCGAAGATTCTGAGCAGCGGATCTTCCATGGACAGATAGAAGCGGGAAGAACCTGGGTCACCCTGACGGCCGGAACGTCCGCGCAGCTGGTTGTCGATACGGCGGGACTCGTGACGCTCGGAACCGATAATTCTCAAGCCGCCGAGTTCCACAACGCGGTCGTGGTCAACCTGCCACTTCGCTTTGATTTCTTCTTTCTGAGCCTTCTTCTGTTCTTCAGAAAGGGTTTCATCGTTGTCGATCTGTTCAAGAGCCTTGCTGATGCCGCCGCCTAAGACGATGTCGGTACCGCGGCCGGCCATGTTGGTGGCAATCGTAACCATGCCGGGACGGCCGGCTTCCATAACGATCTGAGCTTCTCTTTCATGCTGCTTAGCATTGAGCACATTATGCGGAATGCCTGCTTTAGTCAGCATGTCGCTGATAAGTTCGGAGTTTTCGATCGAGGTCGTACCGACAAGAACCGGCTGACCGCGGCCGTAGCACTCTTTAACGTCATCAACGATAGCTTTGTATTTTTCTTTTGCAGTGCGATAGACCTTATCCTGCTGGTCATCACGAATCATCATGCGGTGTGTCGGGATGACAACCGTTTCCAGACCGTAAATTTCCTGGAATTCATAAGCTTCCGTATCGGCCGTACCGGTCATACCGGAGAGCTTTTCATACATACGGAAGTAGTTCTGGAAGGTAATAGACGCGAAAGTCTGGTTTTCCTGCTGAATTTCAACGCCTTCTTTGGCTTCAACGGCCTGATGCAGACCGTCGGACCAACGGCGTCCTTTCATCAAACGACCGGTGAATTCGTCAACGATAATGACTTCGCCGTTCTGAACGACATAGTGCTGGTCTTTGACAAAGAGCGTATGAGCACGGAGCGCTGCATTCAGATAGTGAAGCAGCATGATGTTCGTCGGAGAATAAAGGCTTTGGCCGGCAGGCAGCAGACCCATGTCGACCATGATTTTTTCGACTTTCTCGTGGCCGGCTTCAGAAAGCTGAACGGTGTGCTGCTTTTCATCAACCCAGTAGTCGCCTTCGCCCTTTTCCTGTTTCTGGCGAACCAGCATGTCGGGGATCTTGTCGATCGCAACGTAAATATCCGTGCTGCCTTCGGCAGGGCCGGAAATAATCAGCGGGGTTCTGGCCTCGTCAATCAAAATGGAGTCAACTTCGTCCACGATCGCGAAGAACAGAACTCTCTGGCGGCGTGCGCCGGTCTCGTACTCCATATTGTCGCGGAGGTAGTCAAAGCCGAATTCATTATTCGTACCGTAGGTAATATCGGCAGCGTAAGCGGCCTGCTTCTGATCGTTCGGCTGATTGGAAAGAATCGTTCCGACACTCATTCCAAGGAAGTTGTAAACCTTACCCATCCATGCCGCGTCACGGCTTGCCAAGTAATCGTTCACGGTCACGACGTGCGCACCTTTACCGGGCAATGCGTTGAGGTAAACCGCTAATGTTGCGGTCAAAGTTTTACCTTCACCGGTACGCATTTCAGCGATCTTGCCGTCGTTTAAGACCATACCGCCGATTAACTGCACGTCAAAGTGACGCATTCCGAGAACACGGAAACTTGCCTCACGGACGACGGCGAATGCTTCCGGCAGGAGAGAGTCCAAGGAAGCGCCGTCGGCTAAACGCTGACGGAATTCAGCCGTTTTAGCTTTGAGCTGTTCGTCGCTCAATGCCTTCATTTCGGGCTCAAGTTTATTAATCGCAGCGACTTTACGGCGATATTGCTTAATCAGTCGATCGTTGCGGCTACCAAAAATTTTTGTCAGGAAACTGGCCATTAATTCTTTCTCTTAATAAAAACGGAGGCACAACGCCTCCCATTGGCAGTTACACCTTGCCAATTTTGAAACTCACTGATTTTACAACACTAAACAGTTTTTGCCCGTCCTTTTACAAGTTGCATAGAAAGTGTGCTTTTTCACTTATTCAATCATGCTAAGAATTGAATTAAGCTTTTCATTTTGCTAAGTTAGACGGCACAATGTCTTATTTATTTTGGCTCTGAAATGTACCCGCGATCTGCACAAAAACCGATCTCCAAAGTTCTTCAAAGAGGTACTTTGGCTAAGCATTTCGGATTCCTGAAATTAGCGAAGCGCCTCGCCGCGGTGATTGATCCCGTATGCCAAAGCTACAAATTGGGCGCCTCGGTCACGCCGGACTGTCTTAGGCTTACTGTCCAACAGGTTCGCATCAAAGACGAAAACCCATACGACATCGATCCGGACGAAGATCCTCGCGATCTGATCAAAGAAGTTCTCCTCTTGGAAATCGGACTGCCCAATCCGCTTTTTGTCCGCCGCTTCACGATGTTCCAGCCCTCGGTCGAAAAAGCACTTGCCGAGAAAGGCTTCGGCGCCATGAAAGTCAAACCTGTCATTGATCGATGCGGTCTGCATCCGCAGCCCTTTCTCTTCACGGAAAGCGGCCCCGCAATCGGCGGTCCCGGTGCGGTTGAGGGCGCTAAAGAATTAGCGGACCGTCTCCCGGAAAGCTCACCCTTAAAGGAAGCAATGGCCAAACTTGCCGCCACCCTTCAAGAACATCAAGGTCCCGGCCGCAGGTAAGAAAAAGCCCGCGGCTTGCGCGGGCAAAAACAAGAAGTTTTTGTTTCTTAGTTCGAAGGTTCTTTTACCGCTTCGGTAAAGGCCTTCGGAGCACTGTGTTCATCCTGGTATTCAACAAACTCCCAGTTTTCGGGATCCGCTAACAGCGTGCGCAGAAGTTTGTTGTTGATTTCGTGACCGGACTTGAAGGCACGGTAGTGCGCCACCAGCGGATGACCTAAAACGTACAAGTCGCCCATGGCATCCAAGAGCTTATGTTTTGCAAACTCGTCCTGAGAGCGCAGACCGCCCGGATTTAAGACGTGGAAATCATCGAGCACAATCGCGTTGTCTAATGTTCCGCCTTGTGCCAAGCCCATGCCCCAGAGCATCTCTAAGTCGTTCACAAAGCCGAAGGTACGGGCGTGGGAAACGCTTTCGATATAGTTTTCCTTGTTGAAGTCAACTTCAACAAACTGAGCTGTTTCGTCAATCGCCGGATGACCGAAGTCAATTGCAAAAGACAGTTTGTAGCCGTCATAAGGTTCAAGGGAAGCCCACTTGTCGCCGACGTGGATGGAGACGTTTTTCTTCACACGGACGAATTTTCGCGGAGCATCCTGTTCCTGGATACCGACAGCTCTGATCAAAAAGACAAACGTAGAGCCGGAGCCGTCCATAATCGGGATCTCAGGTGCATCGACATCGATGTAGCAGTTGTCGATCGCCAAACCGGACAGCGCACTCATCAAGTGCTCGATCGTCGCAATACGGGCTCCGTCTTTATCCAACGTCGTCGCCATGCGCGTGTCGTTGACGCGTTCAGGCTCAGCCTTAATCGCAACGGGCGGCTTCAAATCGGTTCGAGTAAACACCAAACCGGTATCGGGAGGTGCCGGACGCAGAGTCAGACGGACTTTGCGGCCGGAGTGCAAACCGATACCGACGGTGGAGAATACCTTCTTAAGCGTTCTCTGTTTGATCATCACTTTTAGGCGCGGAGACCCCTGCCTTCAGGCAGGGGAGGAAGCGCCTCCTCTTTTCGAATTTCTGTTAAATAGGTTCGTCTCTTTTCCAGCAGACGCAGCTTCTTGTAGCTGATGCTGGCTGAAATGCGGGTTCCATCAAGCTTTCGAACATCAAAGTACCCGGATGATCGACGGCCGAAAATGAAGCTTTCTTCTCCCTTGCAGGCAACCTTGTCAAAAAGACGGAAGCCTTTGATCTCAAAGGGAGCCTGATTGCGCTTTCGAATGCCGCCTTTGAGAATGGAGAGCTTGTGAATCTGCCGATTGTTCCGACGCGTCTGCTTCTGGAAGAAGAATTCGCATAGCCTTTCGGCGCCGAGGTTGCCGGCAATGCAAAAAGCATCCGCACAATGCGACTTGTCGATGCCGTTCACGATCCGTGCGTGCTTAGTCCGGTAGCCGTAGGTGTTGTTCACTTCCAACTCAGAATGCGACGCCTTTAGGCGGTTCAAAACCTCCCAGCGCATCATTCCCATGAAGGCTTCCGCACGGAACGAGTGTCCGCGCTTTGTCTTCAGCGCGATTTCGCCGCGATGAAGCGCTTCGTGGCACGTCTCACAAAGCGTAATCAGGTTGCCGGGCGAATCTCCGCCCGTGCGTCTGCTTTCCAGATGATGAACATTGAGCACCGGGTCTTTCGATCTGCCGTAACAATGCTGACAAACGTGCCCGTCTCTAAAAAGAACGTACTCGCGGACGTTCCAGAAGCCGAGTTGTTCGCCCTCTTGGTACTCTTTCCCTGCAATGTCTGGATTCTTCAGCAGCAGCATGTCGAAGGACGCCGTTTCCACGGTGATCTTCGTGACTGGAAGCAGTCGAAGAACCGCTTCTATGCGCGACAAGTGCGCGTTGATTCGGTTTTCAACCGACGGAGCAAGCCAGCCTTTGCGCTTGGTGCGGATGCGGTTGTTGAATCTTGGCGCGCGGTAGCGCGTTTTGCGGTTTCTGCGAGCCCGTCGTAACGCACGACGAGCGGAGAGCAGATCGGTGATGTCCTGTCGCAGTTCGACTTGGGATGCATAAAGTTCAGCCTTGTCCGTTGATGCGGACAGTCCGACATGTTTGTACCCGGCATCAACGCCCAGACCCACCGGCTGTTTGGTCTCACCCGTTGCAATCGTCAGCTGAATAGTGAAAGGCGTTCTCCTCTTCACAATAGCTTTCTTCTCTTTAAGCAGAAGCCGCGCTTTTGCCGGTGAACAGGGCATAAGCGGTTTGCCGCGTTTGTTCAAAACAAATACTCTCAAGTTTTGTCTCCTCGGTCTTTCGACCGGTTGTGATCCTTCGCCAATGTTGGAAGGGGTTTCGTACCGACAGCACCGCTCCTACCTCTCGGAGCTTTTAACCATCGGCCGCAGAGCGCGGGACTAGTATCTACATCCCGCGGTGCCTATATATTCTCAACCAACGTAGTCCGCCAAATGACGGCCTGAGGCTAGTCAACTAGAGGCTATTTCAAGCCCCGGCCTTTAGGCCGAGGTAGTTGACAGATGCGGCCAAACCTTAGTTCTTCTTGCGCAGGAAAGCGGGGATGCCGTATTCGAAACGCGGTTTTTCGTCTTCCGCCTTGGCTTCTGCCGCACCTTGGCCTTTAGCTTCCGGTGCGCCGTTAGGCTGATTGGCCGTCCACAGCCCGCTGTCATTGCCGTTGCCGGCCTGAGGATTCAGGGTTGCGAAGACATCGCTGGCAGGACGAATATTGTTGCTGGCGTGGAAGTTGCCGAAAATCGTGTTGTCTTTCGGGCCTTCGAAGGCACCGGCATCAGGTGTTGCGATCGGACGGCTGAAAGCCTGACCGAACGGGTTGATGGCTTCAGGCTGCGGTTCCTTCGGTTCGGCCTTCGGAGCAGGTGCCGGCTCAGCCTTTTTCTGAGGCTGCGGGGTATAGCTGCCGAAAGGGTTGACTTCCGCTTTGACCTCTTCGGCTTTCACTTCAGACTTTGCTGCCGGAGCGGCAGGAGCTGCAGTGTGAGCCGGAGCGGCAGCCGGGTGAGGCTGCGGCTGAGCAAAAGAAGATGCTGTACGGGGAGCTGCAGAGGCGTGAACCTTAGGCTTAGCAGGCGCATCAATGTTGCCGAACAAATCATTCGGCAGAGAATCCGGAGCGGAGCCGGAAGGCTGCCAAAGGTTAGACGGATTATCGACGGCAGGTTTGCCGTTCACGAAGCTTGTTTTAACGATGGAGTCATCGGTGCCGTTCTGATCCAGACCGGTGGCGATAACGGTAACGCGGACTTTGTCGCCCATGCTGTCGTCATAAACCGTACCGAAGACGATAAGCGCATCGCTGTCGGCGTAGTTCTTGATGGTTTCCATAGCGGAACGGACTTCGGACATACGAATGCCCTCCTGAGCCGTAATGTTAACCAACAGACCCTTAGCACCGCGAAGCTCAACACCTTCAAGCAGCGGGCAGGTAACGGCCATGGAGGCAGCCGTAACGGCACGGTCGGGACCTTCGGCTTCGCCGGAACCCATCATGGCGGTACCGCGAGTACCCATAACCGTTCTGACGTCTTCGAAGTCCAGGTTGATCTGACCAACCTTCTGAATCAATTCGGCGATGCCTGCGCAGGCGTTGAAGAGCACTTCGTCGGCCTTTTCAAAGCATTCGCGCATCGTGGCGTCTTCTCCGAGCTCTTCTTCGAGCTTATCGTTAAGAATGACAATGAGAGAGTGGACGCGATTTTTGAGCTGATTTAAACCGAGCTCGGCATTTCTCATGCGTTTGCCGCCTTCAAAGGAGAAAGGCTTTGTCACGACGGCAACGGTCAGAATACCCAGTTCCTGGGCAACTTCGGCAATGACGGGAGAAGCGCCGGTACCCGTGCCGCCGCCCATGCCGGCTGTAATGAAGCCCATATCGGCACCGCGGAGCTTCTCAGCGATTTCTTCTCTGGCATCATTGGCAGCCTGGAACCCGACTTCCGGACGTGCGCCGGCGCCGAGACCTGTTCTGCCGAGAGAAATCTTTTCGGAAGCGAGAGAGCGGGTCAGAGCTTGTCTGTCCGTGTTCGCGGCGATGAACTCAACCTGGCAATCCGTCAATTTGGTTACCATCGTATTAAGGGCGTTGCCGCCCGCACCGCCTACGCCTACAACTTTGATCACGGTGTTGGTAGAACCGTCCACGTAGGGTTCAAATGCCTTTTCCATCAACTACTTTATCTCCATTACGCATCTCGAGACATTCGATCTGCCAAGTTAGTTAATTCTAAATTCAATCGTTTTTTTCTGCGAGGAAAATTCAAAAAATTCCGTGGGTTCTGCGTTTATTTTCAACAAGAGGGGAATTTTTGGTTAGGGGTTTCTACTCCGTTCTATCCCTCAAGCTGTTTTAAGCAATACAAACCCTTAGAAATTTCCGAAAATCCACTGCTTAATCATTCCGCCGATGCTCTTTAATTTTCGTTTGGAACCGATGTTGGATCCCTGCGCCCAGAACTTTTGATTCAGCTGGCACAAGTAACCTAAAACCGCCGCATGCTGCGGGGTGGAATACCCGGCAAACTGTTTAGGGAAACTCTCTGTGTTATAGAGCTCCGGCGGCACAAATTCCGAGGTTTCATAGTTCACCAAAGGACGTCCGAGACGAACATTGATTTCGCGTCCTGCCATATGAGAGCTGAACACTTCTTTGGCCATGCGCTGAATGCCGGGGAGTGTTGCACCTCCGCCGGTCAGCACCACGCCGTAGCCCAATTGGGTGTGCAGGCTCTTATCGCGGATGCGGTAGTAAATTTTTTCTAAGATGTCCTGAACTTTGACGTCGATAATTGCGGAGAGCGCCTGTTTGCTCAGGATTCTTCCGCCGTCATCGCTGTATCCCGGCGCCGTCGGCAGGCGAATAAAACTGTCCTTATCTTTTCTGGCGTCGTATCTAACCTGTCCCATCTGCAGCTTGAGCTTTTCAGCGGCATCTTGAGACAAATGAGTCTTTATCGAAATCTCATCGGTAATTTGCTGTCCGCCCATCGGGTGGACGGCCGAGTACTGCACGGCCTTATCAAAGAACACGGCCACATCGCTCAAGTCGGAACCGATATCGATCAACGCCACGCCTAGGTCAATCTCTTCCGGACGAAGCACGGCAGAAGCGGCCGCCAGCGGATTAAAAATCAGCTGGCTGTCAATAAGTTCCAAGCCGGTTCTGCGAATCACTTTATTAAGGAACAAACACTGAGCGCTCTGCGCGGTCACCACGTGCAGACTGCCTTCGAGCTTCTTGCCTTCCATGCCAATCGGCGTGCGAATACGGCGTGCGTAGTCGACGGAGTATTCCTGAGGAATCACGTCGAGATAGCGCATCGACGGCGGCAAAGTCACGGACATCGCCGTGTTCAGAAGGTCGTCAATGTCCTTCTGTTCGATTTCGCCGGAACCCACAATCGTCTGCTGGATACAGTTATCCGTACGGATATGCGGTCCGGAAATACCGGCCGCAACGGTTTTGACGGTTGTATTGGCGGTTTTTTCAGCTTCTTCCACGGCCGCGCGGACACAGTCGACGGCCTGATTGATATCGACGACACCGCCCTGCTCAATACCTTCGCTCTTGCACTCTCCGAGCCCCTCGATCTTAAAAGTGCTCGAACTGACCGGAGACGCGATCATACACACAACCTTTGATGACCCGATGTCCAAGCCCACCAACAAATCGTTTGATTTATCTGCCATTCTTTTTATCCCCGGTATCCTGAACACTATCTTCAGGAGAAACGGACTCTTCTTCCGGTGCCGGCTTCAACACTGCAATCCCTTTCTCATAACGCGCATCTAATTCTGTCGGTTCCACGCCGATTTGCGCGGAAATCGCCGGCAGCGATTGGATGATTTTGATCAAACGCTCTTCCATTTGGGCGGAATTTTCGCCCTTCTTGAGAACCAGTTTGATCACCTTGCCCTCCGGGCGCTTGAAATGCAGCGTCCATCCGGAATATTCGGAATAAGTTAATGAAGTTACATCATATCCAAGCTTTTTGCATGTATCTTCAAAAGCCTGGTACTGCTTGTAGATTTCCATGCGGCGGTCAACGGGGCCGAAAATCTTCGGAAGCGCCCCTTTGCTCTCCGCAATTTCCTGGTTTGCGACAAACAGCGTGCCGTCCTCGGCGAGCAGCTTTTCGTCGCCCCAAACGGCGATCGGACGGTGGAGGTAAAGCGTTGCTTGAAGCTGATTCGGCCATACGCGGCCGATCGAAACGTCTCTTACCCAAGGAATGCGCTTGAGCTGATCGGCGATCTCGGACAAATCCGCGGTGAAATAGTTCCCGTGAATATGGCCGTCGAGCACCTGCGCAACATCCTTGACGTTTATCGCGTCTTTATTGCCTTCGACCTGAACGTCAACCCCTTTCAGCAAAAATACCGGCCGCTGAACAAACCAGTAAACCGCCGATGTCAGAATCAGGAGAGTAAACAGCACTCCGAAAACATCGGCAAAAAGCGAAAAAGTTGACGCGCTCCAACGTCTCATTGATTAACCCTTCAAAGAAGCGCGCGCAGCGACTTGTTTAACGAGTTCTTCATAAGAAATACCGCTGGTTCTCGCAGCAAGCGGAACCAAAGAGTGCGGCGTCATGCCGGGTGCTGTATTGATTTCAAGCAGCACGAAGCTGCCGTCATCGCGCAGCATCACGTCAATACGGCTCCATGCGTCGGCGCCCACTGCCAAAGCGGCCTTCTCGACAACGGCCTTAATCTTCTCCGTCACATCCTCAGACACTTCGGCCGGGCAAACATAGACGGTCTCGTCAGAGTAGTACTTGTGTTCAAAGTCATAGTCTCCGTCCGGCGCCTTGATTTCGATGATCGGGAAAGCTTTTAAGCCCTCTCCTATATCTAAAACAGCAACCGTGAGTTCGCGGCCGAACACGTATTCTTCGGCAAGCACGGTCATGCCGGCTTCCTGAGACTTTGCAAAGGCCTCTTTGACCTCTTCCAAAGTCGCATTCTTAAGTTTATAGAGACCGAGGCTTGAGCCCTCCTTGCTCGGCTTGATCACGAGATTTCCGTTAAAACGGCGGTGGGCCTCTTCGCAGTCAGCCTCGTCTCTCAGCACCATGCCGCGCGGGACCGGAATGCCTTGGGCTTCCCATACAGCCTTGGTCATTTCTTTATCAATTCCGATGGCGCTTGCCTGAACGCCGCTTCCGGTATACGGAATCTTCAAAAATTCCATCACGCCCTGAATAACGCCGTCTTCGCCGCCTTTTCCGTGCAAAATCAGAAAAGCGCGGTCGATACCGGCCAAATCGGATAAAGGCTGCTCTGCCGGATCGAACTTAACCACATCGGCACCAACGCTTTGCAGTGCCTTGAGCACACCGCTTCCGCTCATCAAAGAAACTTCACGTTCTCCGGAAGATCCGCCCATGACGACGGCGATTTTTCCAAGATCCTTTACATCTACGCTTTTCATTCTTTACTTTCCTTGTTTCATGAGTTTGCCCGGAACCTCTCCGATGTTTCCTGCACCCATGACGAGAACAACGTCGCCTTCTTTGACGTTGTTATTAACGAGTTCCATAACTTCATCCGTATTGCCCGCAAACAGCGGTTCGACTTTTCCGGTTAAACGGATCGAGCGGCAAAGACTGCGGCTGTCAGCGCCGAAGATTTTTTCTTCGCCGGCCGGGTAAACGGCTTCAAGCACCAGTGCGTCCGCATTCGAGAGCACGCGGACCAAATCTTCAAAGCAGTCGCGGGTACGGGTATAGCGGTGCGGCTGGAAGGCGACGAGCAGTCTTCTATCAG
>UMGV01071627.1_pt1 | contig 13307 bp, 10 predicted proteins | sample 1965361 | NCBI WGS metagenome assembly UMGV01 (sample SAMEA4836081, study PRJEB28245) | human gut metagenome | biome: gut microbiome; material: fecal sample | place: Denmark | collected 2008
TACATCTAAATAAATATACAAATCATCTTTTTTATTAAATTAAATACAATTTATAGTTATTATTTTGCTATTTTGCTCTATCAACAGGTATAAACTATTCAATGTTTCACGTGGAACATTGTTTTTTATTATAAATAACAGAAATAATAATATTAATTAATATGAATAAAACTATACTCTATATATTATTTTTTTTAAATTCTTTATTTCTAAATAATTATAAGCTTTGCTTTTATATTACTAGAAACATTCTAATAAATTACTTTAATACTATCAATAATTATATTTAATATAGCTAAAAAAACTATTAAATAATAAACATTAATAATTCTTATGTTCCACGTGAAACATTAAGTTTTAAATATACACATATCAATTAACATAACCTACATCTAAATAAATATACAAATCATCTTTTTTATTAAATTGAATACAATTTATAGTTTTTATTTTACTATTTTGCTCTATCAACAGGTATAAACTGTTTCAATGTTCCACGTGAAACATTGAATTTTATATTTATTATAAATATTATATAATTATACATTAAACTGTTATAAATAATCACTTATCAATAAGTATTCATTATTATATTAAAATACATAAGTCATAAAAATTGCATTTTTTATTTCAATTAAGAAAACAATGTTCCACGTGAAACATTGTTTTCTATCAACAAGTCCCTCAATAAAAAAAGAATACCTATAAAAACTATAGGTACTCTTTTCAAAACACAATTATAGCGCACACAATAAGAGGCTATTAAAGCTGCTATCTTCCGATCCTGACTTAATTCTAACATTATTGTTGCACTAAACACATTATAACACACTTTAATAATAATTGCAAGCATTTTTTTATTTTTTTTTACATTTTTTTAAATTAAAACTATTGTTCTTCTTTTTCGTTATCTTCATTATCTAATTCCTTATCAACAATAGCTGCAGAAGATACCATTTGACCATCCTTTACATTAATTAATTTAACACCTTGCGTAACCCTGCTCATAACAGGAATTTTATCAACATCCAATCTAATAACAACACCAGTATTAGTTATTATCATAACATCATTATCACTAGTAACCGTTTTAAATGAAACAATTGCTCCGTTTTTCTCAGTAATATTAATAGTTTTCACACCTTTACTACCTCGATTCGTAATTCTATACTCAGAAATACTAGTTTGCTTTCCATATCCATTCTCTGTTATTACCAATACATTTTGGTTTTCATCAACCTTTTCCATTCCTACAAGCAATTTAGTGCCCAAATTAATACCTTTTACACCTGTCGCGCCTCTACCCATCACTCTAACTTTTTCTTCCGGAAAACGCACAATACGTCCGTCTGAAGAGGCCATCAATATATCATCATTTCCAGAAGTCTTTTTTGCTGATATCAATTCATCATTATCTTTTAAAGTAATAAACTTCTTACCATTAGTCCTAATATTATTAAATTCTGAAATATCCGTCCTTTTAATTATACCCAATTTAGTTGCAAATACAAAATAATTATTCTCTTCATCATTAGATACTTTAAGTAGTGATGCTATTTTCTCTCCCTTTTCCATATTAAGAAGATTAATAATAGGTAATCCCTTAGATTGTCTTCCAAATTCCGGAATCTCATATCCCTTCATCCTATAAACTTTACCATTATTAGTAAAGAATAATATATAATCATGACTACTAGAATTAATCATCATTTCAACAAAATCCTCTTCATTAGTAGTCATTCCTTTTATACCTACACCACCTCTATTTTGTGTTTTATAAGTACTAGAAGGAACTCTCTTTATATAACCCTTATTAGTTAACGTAATAACAATATTCTCTTCCGGTATCAAAGATTCATCCTCAATATAATCAATAGCTGTCATATCAATTAAAGTACGTCTATCATCTGCATACCTATTTTTAATATCTAACATTTCATTCTTTATAATTTCTAGTATTTTTTCTTCAGAATTTAAAATTTCTGTTAAATCAGCAATTAACCTTTCTAATTCAGCAATTTCATTCTCAATAGCTTCTTTAGCAAGACCAGTAAGACGCCTTAATTTCATTTCTAATATAGCCTGTGTTTGCTCATCAGATAAACCAAATTTAACCTTTAATTCATTACTAGCATCCTCATCAGTTTTAGCACCCCTTATTATCCTAATAACCTCATCTATATGATCAAGAGCAATCTTTAAACCCTCTAATATATGCAATCTAGCCTTATACTTTTTAAGTTCAAATTCACATCTCCTGTATATAACATGCTTTTGATGATCAACATATTTCTCCAATATAGTCTTTATTCCCAAAGTTCTAGGCCTTCCATCCACAAGCATTAAAAAATTAATACCATAAGACATTTGTAACTGAGTATGTTTAAATAAATTATTTAAAACAACATTAGCATTTGCATCCTTTTTAACATCAATAACAATCTTAACTCCACCCAAAGAAGACTGATCATTCAAATTAGAAATACCCTGAATAACCTTATCTCTAACTAATTCAGCAATTCTCGTAATAAGAGCCTTTTTGTTAACCTGATAAGGAAGTTCAGTAATAACAATCTCATCATGATTATTTTTTTGTATTATTTCAACCTTTGATCTAATAGTAATAGTTCCTCTTCCCGTATCATAAGCATTTTTAATTCCAGAATTACCTAAAATAATACCACCAGTTGGAAAATCAGGCCCCTTAATATATTGCATAAGTTCAATAACAGATATATCAGGATTATCAATATATGCAACACAACCATCAATAACTTCTCCTAAATTATGAGGCGGAATATTAGTAGCCATACCAACCGCAATTCCCATATTACCATTAACAAGTATATTAGGAAATCTACTAGGTAAAACAACAGGTTCTTTCCTTTGATCGTCGTAGTTAGGAGAAAAATCAACAGTTTCTTTATTCAAATCTCTAATAAGTTCCATAGAAATTTTCGATAAACGTGCCTCTGTATAACGAGAAGCAGCTGCACCATCTCCATCAATATTACCAAAGTTACCATGTCCATCAACAAGTGTATGTCGATAAGTAAAAGGTTGAGCCATTCTTACCATAGATTCGTATATTGCCGAATCTCCGTGGGGATGGTAATGACCCATTACAGCTCCAACAGCATTAGCAGATTTCTGATATTTCTTATCAGGTGTCATCCCCTCTTCCCATAAAGTATATATAATACGTCTATGAACAGGCTTTAATCCATCTCTCACATCAGGAATAGCTCTAGCAACAATTACACTCATTGAATAATCCAAAAAAGATGTTTTCATTTCACTATTTAAATCAACCGCAATCATTTTATCTTTATCTTCATTCATTTTTTACACCACCTATATATCGAGATTAACAACATTCAAAGCATTTTCTTCAATAAATAAACGCCTTGGTTCTACTTCTTCACCCATTAATAATTGAAATGTTTCATCAGCTACAATAGCATCATTCAAATCAATTCTCTTAAGTATTCTAGTACCAATATGCATAGTAGTTTCTCTAAGTTCGTGAGCATCCATTTCCCCTAGACCCTTCATTCTACCAATATCATACTTAGTATTAGCAGGTAAACTAGCCAAATAAGCATCTCTTTCCTCTTCATTTAAAACATACTTAATCGTTTTACCATGCTTTATAGAATAAAGAGGTGGCTGAGCTGCATAAACATGCCCATTTTCAAGTAAAGGACGAAAATATCTATAAAACAATGTCAATAACAAAGTTCTAATATGAGCTCCGTCAACATCAGCATCTGTCATAATAATAATTTTGTGATAACGAAGCTTAGATAAATCAAACTCTTCCCCTATTCCCGTTCCAAAAGCAGTTATTATAGTTCTGATTTCTTCATTATTAAGGGCCTTATCTAATCTAGCCTTTTCAACATTTAAAATTTTTCCACGAATAGGAAGAATAGCTTGCGTAGCTGGATCCCTACCATCCTTAGCCGTTCCCGCTGCTGAATCTCCCTCAACAATAAATACTTCTGAAACACTAGCATCTTTTGAAGAACAATCAGTTAATTTTCCCCATTGATGAGTAAGTTCAAGACCACCTTTTCTACGCGTTATTTCACGGGCCTTCTTAGCCGCTACTCGAGCTCTAGCTGCCGTAATAGCCTTTTCAACAATAATTTTAGCCTGATCAGGATTTTCCATCAAAAATCTATCCAACCCTTCGCCAAAAATATTAGCAGCCACCTTTTTTACCTCAGAATTGCCCAACTTTGTTTTAGTTTGACCTTCAAATTGTGGGTCAGGAACCTTAGCCGAAATAATCATCGTAATTCCCTCTCGTACATCTTCACCTTGTAAATTCTCATCATTATCTTTTAGCATTTTCGCTCCGCGGGCATAGTTATTTATGATCCTTGTTAAACTATTCTTCACACCATCTTCGTGAGTTCCACCTTCTGGTGTTGTTATATTATTAACAAAAGAATAAATTGCAGGAGTGTATCCATCATTATACTGAAAAGCGACCTCAATAGTAACTCCATCTTCCTTACCATCTGTATGAACGATGGTACTATGAATAGGAGTTTTCTTATCATTTAGTAACTTAACATATTCACTTATACCACCTTCATAAACAAACATATCCTTCTTATCTGTCCTATCATCACGCAATATAATTCTAAGACCTTTATTAAGAAATGCAAGTTCCCTGAAACGATTTTTCAAAATATCATAATCAAAATCAACAGTTTCTTTAAAAATGCTAGGATCAGGCATAAAAGTTACCGTAGTACCAGTCCTATCGATACTACATTCACCAATAACATTTAAAGGATGTTCAGTATGACCACCATTACTAAATTTTATATAATGAATTTTTCCATTTTTATAAACAGTTACCTCCACCCATTTACTAAGGGCATTGACAACACTAGCACCAACTCCGTGAAGACCACCAGATACCTTATATCCTCCTCCACCAAATTTACCACCAGCGTGAAGTACTGTATAAACAGTTTCCACCGTAGATAAACCAGTTTTAGGATGAACTTCAACAGGAATACCTCTACCATCATCTTTAACAGTTACAGAACCATCTTTATTAACTGTAACTTCAATATCATCACAATATCCAGCCAAAGCCTCATCAATAGCATTATCAACAATTTCCCAAACTAAATGATGAAGTCCTCTACTACTAGTAGAACCTATATACATACCAGGTCTTTTTCTAACAGCTTCTAATCCTTCTAGTACCTGTATATCCGAAGCATCATAATGGTTTTCAGCAGTATTATTCATCTTATATTTCCTCCTTCTTCACTTGTTTTAAACAACCATTTTCTATATAAAATATCCTAGCATTTTTAAGTAAATCATCAGATATCATATTAAGATCAGTAGTTGTTAATATAACTTGTATATTTCCACGTAAATATTTAGTAAGATTATTTCTTTTATTAACATCTAATTCACTAAAAACATCATCTAAAAGTAATACCGGAAACTCCAATCCATAATCTTTATAAACATAAGCTTCCGCTATCTTTAAAGCGAGAATTGCCATACGAACCTGTCCTTGCGAGCCATATACAGCCAAATTATGCCCATTAAGCTCCAAAACAAAATCATCCCTATGAATACCTATTGAAGTACTTTTTAACTGAATATCACGCTTTAAATTGCTTTTAAGAGCATTTCTATACTCTTCTTTTGAAGTATAGCTAGAAATATACTTTATTTCAAGACCATCAAGTTGAGAAATATTTTTAAAAATATCCCCAATATACTTATTAATCTTGTAAATAAACTCTTTTCTAAGTAAATATATCCTATCACTATAATTAATCAGTTTCTCATCAATGACATTTAAATAATCCATATTAACATTATCAACATCACTTACACTTTTTAAATAAAAATTTCTTTGTTTCATAACTGAATTATAAAAATTAAGAAACTGCAAATAAATTTTAGAAATTTGACATATTTCCATATTTAAAAACTTTCTTCTATTACTAGGAAAATCCTTTAGAAATTTAATATCATCTGGTGTAAAAAGAACAATACGTAAATGAGAAATATAATCACTAATCTTTTTCTTAGGAACGCCATTTATTTTAACATTCTTGCCATAATTACTAATTACAACAGATAACTCATAAAGTAAATCATCACTTAAAATTTTTCCACTAATTAAAGAAAATTCATTGCCGATTTTAATAGTGCTTTTTTCCAAAGATGAATAGAATGTTTTAGTTAATCCCAAAACATAAATAGATTCAAGAATATTAGTTTTTCCTTGTGCATTATTTCCAATTATAACATTAAGACCATTACAAAATTCAATATTTAGTTTATCATAATTTCGAAAGTTCCTAAGCACTAAATTAACTACTTGCATATATGCTTACCCCCAAATCACTTGCAAAAACTCATCTTTCTTCGTAACTAATAAAATACATATATAATTATATCACAGTTTTTGAAAAAATAAAAGAAAAAACAACCTATTTTACAAGGTTTTTCTTCTCTTATCAAGTTCTTTTTCCAATTTTAAACATCTTGAAATTTGATTATCAACAATATTGTAAGAAACAGGAACACTAATTTGCGTTTTATCTTTAAATACAATTTTGGTTCTTCTAGCATTTTCTTTAAAATATTTGCTAATATTATTAAATGAAATCCAAATACAAGAATTGTCCCTTGGACTACCTGTAGGAAATAAAATTAACATTTTACTACCTTCTACTACAATAGGGGCTTTTGAAGAAACATTAATAAGACGTTTTGTAATTTGTTGACGTTCTGATAAACTACTACCAAAGAAACGACAACCACTATTTACTATTGAAGTACTTTTACCCTTAACAATAAACATTTCCTCTTTTTCATAAACCCTACAAAAATTACCAAGAATAGGAACAACAGCCAAAGTAGATAAATTAATTTCATAAGAATCACATATTTTCATCCCAAAACCTCCTTTCTTGGCCCCATATTAAAACACAAAATTTTGTCGAATTTTGTCGAATTTTGTCGAAAAGGGGTTTTTTAAGGTAAAAAAGTAAAAAAAAACACTACTTTTGTAGCATTTTTTAAATAAACGAGAACTACTAATAAGTTTTAATTGGTAATACAAGTTGCGTCAATGTATCATCATCCTCTGCTTTAACAACAATAGGACTACTATCAGTATTCATATACAAAACAATTTCTTCTTTGTTAAAACTTCTTATAGCTTCAAGCATATATTTTGAACTAAATGATATTGAAATTTCCTCAGTACAATCTGTAACAATTTTTTCAGAAGCATTACCAATTTCTGGTGAATTTGAAGATATAATTAAATATCCATCACTAATATCCATTTTTATAGTATTTTTATCGTGATCAGACGTAAGAAGAGAAGCTCTATCTATCATATTAAACAAATCAGAATAGTTACAACGAACATTAATTTTAAATTCATTAGGAATAATTGAAGATGTTGCCGGATATGTACCACTTAATAAACGAGAAAGTAATAAAATATTTTTATACTTAAATAAAACTTTATTATTAAATACATGCATTTCTAAATTATCTTTATCATCTTCCAATATTTTAGATAATTCCATCAAATTTTTTCCAGGAATAACAATATTAACATCTTTATCATTTTTTTCACTTAAAGATATAGTCTTCTTTGCTAATCTATAACTATCTGTCGCAATAACTTCCATAAAAGTATCTTCAATTTTAAAATTAATACCAGTAAGAAGAGGTCTAGATTCGCTAAGCGAAGTTGCAAAACTAGTTTGATTAATCATACTTTTAAATGCCACTGTATTAAATATAATCGGACTCTTAGTACCATCAAAATCCAAATTAGGAAATTCATCTGGATTAATTCCATTTAAATTAAATTGTGAAGAATTAGTTGAAACAATCATTTTAAATCCATCTAAAACTTCAATTGATATATCACATTCAGGTAATTTCTTTATTATTTCCACAATATATCTACCACCAATAACAATTTCACCTAACACATCAACAGTTGTAAATTTATCTTTAGGAATAAATGACCTTATAGATATATTTGTATCACTAGCATATAAATACAAACCATCCTCTTTCATTTCAAATTTAATACCTGTTAATATTGGAATTAAATTTTTGGTAGATATAGCTTTTGAAACATTATTCAAATTTTCCAATAAAATTTCTCTCTTTATAACAAATTTCATTTTTTATCTCCTTCTTTCTCAAATTTTTAATTTTTGTTATTATTAAACAACTAACTACAAATTATATTTTTTATATTATATATTTATTATTTATATATATATTATTATTATTATACTGTGGAAACTGTGGAAAACTCACTCAATCCCTTATTTTATAAGGAAAAGTTTTCCACAGGCCCTGTGGAAAAGTCCCAAAGTTTTCCACAGGCTATGTTGTTAACTCTCTTTTTAGTTCTTCAACAACAGCCACTAATTGTTGATTATTTTTTAGATCATTTTCTATTTTTTGATAAGCATTAATTATTGTAGAATGATCTCTTCCTCCAAAATAAGAACCAATCTTAGGAAAAGATTCAGTTGTTAAAATTCTACATAAGTAAATTGCTACTTGTCGAGGGTAATTAATATTTAAACTCCTCTTTTTACCCTTAATATCATCGAGACTAATTTTATAATAATCACAAACAACACGTTGTATTCTGTGAATATCATTTTTAAATACACTCCTATCCGTTAGTTTATCTTTAAGAGCATCAACGGCCATATCTAAGGTAATTACGCCCCTATTCATCATCAAACAATAAGCAAATACCCTAGTAATAGCTCCCTCTAACTGCCTAACATCGGAATCAAAGTTGTTTGCAATGTATTCAATTACTTCATCTGGAACATCTTCCGCACTCTCTTGATAAGCAATTTTATCTCTAATAATATTAACCCTTAAACTAAAATCAGGTGGAGTAATATTTGCCGTAAGTCCCCAGTTAAACCTCGTAAGTAACCTATTTTCTAGCATTTTTAAATCATCAACAGACCTATCGGAAGCAATAATTATCTGCTTATTTAGGTTATATAATTCATTAAAAGTATGAAAAAATTCTTCTTGACCTTTGGTTGCACTACCTAAAAATTGAATATCATCAATCATAAGTACATCAATATTTCTATATTTATTCTTAAAAACATCAATTTTATCAAAATTATTTTTATCATTATTTCTTACCGCATTTATATAATCATTTACAAATTTATCACTAGAAATATACAGAACTTTCAAATGCGTATTTTCTAAAATATAATTACCAATAGAGTGCATTAAATGTGTCTTTCCAAGTCCACTTTTTCCATACAAAAACAAAGGATTATAGCTTTTACCAGGCTGTTCAGCAACTGCTCTAGCAGCCGTAAACGCAAACTTATTACTTTCACCAACAATAAAACTATCAAACCTATAATCAGGGTTAAGATTGGCATCAATAGAGCTAATATCATTATTTTCTTCATCAGAAATATCATTTAAATTAGCTTCTTCTTCTTCCAAATCACTTTTTAATTTAAATTCAAAGACATAATCATTGCCAGTAATACCAGTAAAAGTTTCTGCAATTAAATCACTGTAATTATCCACAAGGTGCTTTTGATGAAAGGCCATAGGAACAACAACAGTAGCTACATTATCTTTAATACTATACAAATATGTATCCTCAAACCAAGTTTGATAAGACAAAGTAGATATCTTTTCTTTAATAATTTTTAAAAATTCGTCCCATAACTTATTGTTATCCATATATACCTCCTCCTGTTCATTGTATCAGCATATTTAAAATTTGTCTAGTTTAAATCAAAAAAAACTCAAAAAAAAGTTTTCCACAGGACTTTTCCACAGATTTGTCCACAGGCTCCGCTATAATAAAATAAGGGATTTAACCTAGTTTTCCACAGTGTCAACCTTTTTGGTTTTCCACAGGAAAGTTTTCCACAATGTTTTCCACAGGCAAAAATCTGTGGAAACTGTGGAAAACTCATACAAAACCCCAAAAAATAAGGTTAAAAACGCAAAAGTTTTCCACAGGTGCCTGTGGAAAACTTTTTTTTCCATTTTTACTCAAAATCTCTAAAAATCATCCTTCAAAATATAAAAATCTGTAAAAAAAGAAGAACTGTTTTTTAAAAACTGCAAACAATTCCTCTCAAAAATTTATTTTAAATTAATAATCCACTTATCAAAAATAGAAGCATTAGAACTGTGAGGTTCAGGATCAGGAAGTGGCATTTTAACAATCATTGGAACCTTCATCATTCTACCAAAAGCAACACACGTACCAGATTGAAGTGCCTTTTGTTTTTCAATAATATCAGCACTAATATTAGGAACCATAGTTCTAATATATTCCAAATCAGTAGGGTGATTAATCTTAAATATTAAGAAGTTACTACACTGAGAAATAACCGTTTCCGAGAGCTCGGTAGGCCTTTGTGTTATCAAATCAATAATAACACCAAACTTTCTACCTTCCTTTGCAATCCTCTCAAAAATATTATATCCCAAAATCGAATTATCCCTATCATTTTGAACATACCTGTGAGCCTCCTCAATCATAATATGAAGTGGCATCGCACCCCTTTCCGGCAAACTTTTCGAAAACCTGAAAAGCAATCGCGAATACACCTTAACCAAACTCTTGGCAAACCTATCATCAATGTCTTCGAGAACAAAATTAATAATTTGGGCCCTACGGGTGTTATCAATCAAAATTAAACTCTTAATAAAATCATTTAGACCAATAAAATTATCAACCTTAAAAAACTGTTTATTAACACTATTATTAAGAGTATGGAGCTTAACCTTTAAAGCAATAGCATCAGCATAAGACTTTTCATTAAGAAGCAGTCCTTCTGAAATTAAAGTAAAGTTAAGAGAAACCTCTAAATCATCCAAAGTAAAATAAGTAGGAATATAATCCTCATTCCAAACCGTTTCCTTGTCAACAAATTGTTGAATATATTTAGTAACAAGAATTCTTTCGACAAATTCACCGTGACTATCAATTTCAAAACACTTTCTAAACTGTCTAGAATAACCAACCCCAGGAACTTCAACATCCAAATTAAGTTCATTAGTATAACAATCTGTCAAAATATTAAAAATTTGGTCTCTAATTTTAGCAGGAACCTGATTAGAATACATAACCGATATAATAGCTTTAGCAATTAAATGGTTTTTATATTTAATACTTTCCGCATCATTTTTTGAAAAAACGCTAACTAAACTAAGCATTTTCTCAATAATACTAAGTTGAAAATAATCAGTAACATCAAGAAGATTAGCATAATCATCAACATCTAAAAGCCATAAAGGAAGTTTAATAATTTCTCCATTTTTATTATCAGCATTAGTAGTATACATTTTATAATTAAAATTTTGATTAAAACCATTAATTCCTTTAAAAGCATTATCATATTCATCCGTATTATTGAAAATAAAAATATTACTATTAAAAGCAGCCTTATCTTTAAGTAAAAACAAATTTTGAATAAGTCTTGATACACCATAAGTTTTACCACTACCAGTATTACCAAAGATAGCAATATGGTTACTAAACATATCATCAATGTTAATTTTTATTGGATAATCATTATAAAGCGGACTAAGACCAAGTAACATGCTCTTAGGATCATTATCACCAACCAGTTCCGCAAGCTCATCCTTATTAATGATCCTAACATTAGAGCTAAAACTAGGTTTTCTTATAATACCACTATAAAACTTTCCATCATGATATTCACCTAAAAAAGCAATTTTAGCAACGCCATTATCAATTTCCTCTATTTCGCCTAAAATTCTTTTATTAGAATCTTCAAAAACAACATTGAAATTAAGTAAATCGTCACTATTAGCATTGTTTACCACCACAAAGGCATAATTTTTACTAATTGACATAATTTTTCCAAACATAACAATCCCTCTTATTCTATTTTTTTATTATTATGATAATATTATATCAAATAAATTCAAAAAAAAAAACCATTTTAATCATTTTTACAAAAAAATACACTTCGTGGGCAAAAAAAAAAGAAAATTTCATAAAATAACTTGACAGAGACCAAATAAAAATATATAATATAATGGCAATTGACTTTGGAGGTGTAATAAATGAAAAGAACTTATCAACCAAATAATAGAAAAAAAGCCAAAAAGCACGGTTTTTTTGCTCGTATAAAAGGTAATGTATTAAATAAGAGAAGAGCTAAAAAAAGAAAAAAATTATGTGCATAATCCACTAAACAGTGGTTTTTTGTTTATAATTAAAATTTTTAGGAGTTGGTTATGAAAAAAAAAGATATTATAAAAAAAAGTGACGAGTTTACAAATATAATAAAAAAAGGTCGAAAAGTAAAGAATAATTATTACTCCATATATTACATAGAAAACAAAAAACAAAATAGATATGGAATAACTGTACCAACAAAAACAGGTAATGCAGTGTGCAGAAATAAACTAAAACGACAAATAAAGAACATTATTGACAAAAATGATGTACAAAAAGCGTATGATTATGTTATAATAATAAAGAAAGAAATAATTAATCTTTCTTACCAAGAAAAAGAAAAAGAATTATTAAAATTATTTAAAAAGATAGGAGCAAATATATGAAAAAGAAAATACTATTAATATTTATGTGTGTATTATTACTTACTGGATGTACCAAAAGTATGCAGGATGATGACGGTAAAATAGTTAGAAATGAAAAGACAGGTCAAACAATAACTGAAAATATAATTTGTAAACCAACAGATAAAGATATCGTTAATATATATGAAGAAAATGGTAAAAAAATAGACAATTTACCAAAATGTGAAAATTTCAGTCCGATAGGAAATTATGAAGGACTATGGACGAGCCTTTTTGTAAAACCATTAGCGTGGGTTATAATTCAAATAGGAACACTACTTGGAAATTATGGATTAGCACTTATAGTAGCATGTCTTATAATAAGATTACTATTATATCCAGTTACAAAAAAAACAGCTATGCAATCAGAACTATTAAAACAAGCCAATCCAGAATTAGAAAAACTCGAAAAGAAATACCGTGGCAAAACATCTCAGGAAGACCAAACAAAAAAAGCCCAAGAAATGATGTTAATATATCAAAAATATAAAATAAATCCAATAGGAGGATGTTTACTTGCCTTTATACAATTACCATTACTATTTGCATTTTATGAAGCAATACTAAGAACTCCTGTTATCTTTGAAGAAAAATTCTTAGGTTTAGAACTAGGAAGAACACCCCTGAATGCCATAACAGGTGGA
>UMGV01002320.1_pt1 | contig 13298 bp, 7 predicted proteins | sample 1965361 | NCBI WGS metagenome assembly UMGV01 (sample SAMEA4836081, study PRJEB28245) | human gut metagenome | biome: gut microbiome; material: fecal sample | place: Denmark | collected 2008
TTGAATTGGTGTAGATGGCAATTTTGAATTTTGAGAATTGTTTGCCAGACAGCAATAATTTGAAAAGGGTATTTGTGTCACCCCAAACGAAAAAAGCCCGCTGAAGGAACTTGTCCTTCAACGGGCTTTGCATTGTTAAACGTATCTGAGAGGTTACTAAATATATCTGATGTCGTTCGCTACTTTACAACAATCTTGAATGTTTCGGTCTTGTCGTCCATAGTTGTAGCCTTGACGATGTACACACCGGGCTGCTGTACGCTGAGCTGGCAACGCTCGCCGGCTGTACTGCGGCTGCTTGTGACGAGAGCTCCTGCCGTATCGTAAACCAATGCCCGCTTCACTTCGCCGTTGAGAGCTGCCACTACGATGGTGCCTTGGGCCGGTGAGAAGCATCGGATGGCGTTGATGCCGGTCGGAACTACCCAGTTGTTGGTGGTGATGTAGTAGCGTCCGTGGTCGTTTGCCATCATCTCTATCTGCATACCGTCGGCTATCTCGCTGAACTTCTTGCTCGTTGCGTCGTAGACGAAGAGCTTGCCGCCCTCGTCGTTCATCTTGCGCAGCATCTTGCTGTTGAGACTTACGGTAACGTTGGTACTGCGGCTCTTGCCTGCCACAACGCCTATCGGCATCCAGTCGATATCGTCGGTGGCGTTAAGGGCTACTGCCTGCGAGCCTGCTACAGAGTAAGCCTGGGCTATTTCGGCAATGTTGCCCTCGCCGAGCATGTCTACATCCTCGCCTTCTACGTAGTCGCGGCTTGCCTCAGCACTTACTATCAGCTTCGACTGGCTGCTGCGTGTGCCGTCCGATGTGGTCAGGATGATTGTAGGTTGAGGCGTGAGTGCCTTCTCGCCGCCAGTCACCCATCTGTTGATGAGCATCGAAGCGTTGAACAATACGTTGTCGGGTACGGTCTCGGCTGACTTCACCTTGACAAAGAACGCTTGTGTAGGAGGTATGATTACGTCCTTCTTCTTGTCGTAGTCGAGGCTGGTGTCTATGGCGTGAGCCGTAAACTTGCCGTCGGCAAATGTCCATACGCTTCTCTCGAAGGCTGTGTTGGCCTTGAGGAAGCGATACATACTCAACGAAGAGGGGTAGGGGTTGCCTACAAGATGATAGCTGTTGCCCTCGTGTACGTTCTGGTTGAGCGGCTGCAAGAGCTGCATTGTGTGGTCGTTGGCATTGTCGCCCAGCTGCATACGATAGTTGTCGGCTGTCTTCTGTACCGTTGCCGATACGTTGGTGTTGCTCTGGCTGTCGTAGTAGCTGTACTGAGTGTCGGCCTTAGGCAGACGTATCAGGGCGAAACTGTTGTTCTTGGCACCCTCGGTGTACTTGTCGCCAGCCTTCACAGCGAAAGCCTTGCCTTTGGCATACGCCTCGTCCACCTTATTATATACGTGGGTCCAGTAGGCAGAGTTTAGTGTTATCTTGTTGCCCGTGGTCTCTTCTATCTGTCCGTCGTGGTTGGCCTTGTAGAAGGTAGTGTTGTCTATCACCTGCTGAACGTCGCCGTCCCAGCTGCGCTGATAGATAGGATAGGCGTTGCGGTTGTTCATACTCTCGCTGTATGTCATCTCCTTGAACGCTTCGGACATTTCCTGACCGTTGTTGGCAGGCACATAGAGGTCGCCGGCGTAGGTCTGCTTCAGTGGCGACGACATCACGCTCCATGTGTTGGGCGTAAGCTTCTTCTCCACATAAGCCTTGTTGTAGGTGAGGTGACTGGCAAAGAGCAGCTCAGCCTCTGGCTTGAAGTAAATCTGGTCGCATAGGTTTCCCCTCCACTTTTCGCATCCGAATATGCCGTCACCTGCATCCGAGTGGTCGGCGGTATTGTCGGTCCACTTCGTAATCATGTCGTAGGCTATGTTGCCATAACCATTGGCTATGCCGTTGGCGCGATAGCTTATCTCGCCGAGGTTGGGATATATGCGGTCGGTGAGTGTTGGTATGGTCACCTTGGTGAACTTCATCGGCAGATAAGCCGCTGTACGTTCACCGCTGTATCGGTCATAGTTGGCGCTGCAGATCTCGTCGGGCGATGAGCGCAACCAGTTGGTGTCGTGATTCCACATAGCGTTGGTGGCTGCAGAAGGCATCCATGTGGTGTACTCAGGCACTACAAGCAGATTGATGAACACCTCGCCCGGACATGTAGCCGAGGCTGAGCTCTCTATCTTGCTGAAGCTGAAGTTGAGCTCATACCTGTATCCTTCGCGCAGACGTGTGGCAGCGTCGTCGTTGAATCGTATGCCTATCGTAGCGTCGTTCTTGCCGATTGTGGCTGTGGTGACGGTTGCTATATGCTGTGCCTGTCCGCTTGTCAGCGTCATGTTGGGGTCGTTGGTCTCCGAAATCCATACCTTTCCGTCGTTCTCCAGAGTTACGCTTTCGGCATCCTCCATGCGTGTCATCGGCACAAGGAGCTTGCCGTCGGCCTTGGCAATGATGGCCTTTATCTGAGGAAGTCCTATGCGCAGGTTGCGGCTTTCGTCAGGATAGGTCACGTCCTTGAAACCTGTGTATATGCGCGGACCGTCCTTGACGATGGTAAGCGGGAACATCATCGGGTCGGTACAGATGTCGTACTGCTGTCCGCCTACTGTGATGGTGTTGGCGATAGGTATCGCTGCCACCTCAAAGCGTCCGAAATCGTTGAACTTGCTAATGGTGCTGTTGGCTGTAATCAGCAGTCGGCCGTTGTCGATATACTGCTTGAGCAGGGTGCGGTCGGCGTCGGTGAAGACTCTGCTTGCGCTTCTGAGAGTGGTAGCCGACGGATATACGTCGCGGAAGTGGTGCAGGGCCTCAAGCACTCCGTTGGTGTTGATGTCGTTTTTACAGTTGCTCTCGCTGAAGAACCAGTCGAAATGCACGTTGGGCAGTTCCACCTTGCCTCCGTTAACCTTGTCGACAGTCTCCAGTTTGGCGTACAATGTAAGGTTGGCAGTCTCCGATCCATCGCACTTTACGCGCACTACGGTCACCACATTGCTTGTGACGTCGGTCACGATGATGTTCTGCTTGACAATCTGGAACGGGTCGCTGTATGTAGAACATACGTCGTTCGACTTGCCCCAAGGTCCAGGCTGGTCGGCATTGTCCTCGCTTGGATAGGCTATAGAGACGTGGTAGTTCTTGCCAGGGACAAGGTTGAAGTTGCGGTTGGCAATGACGAGGCATCGGTTGCCGCTGTTGTCGTTCTCGAACATCGGCACGTTGGTCTTGCCGTCGGCTGCATAAGCGGGCAGATTAAGCGTAGCGTCGTACTTGGCAGGAATGCGTGCTGTGCCATATTGGTCAGCCTGTCCGTCGCCGTTGTAGTCGATGCCGTTAACGGGATTGCCGTTCTCGTCGCAGATACGATAGAAGAGTTTCGACTCTTTCATGTCGACCATAGCCTGGAAGGTTTCGTATATGCCGCGAAGCTTGAACGTTATGTTCTCGGGAGCGGTCTCGCTTCCGCTCTCGCTTGGACATAGCGGTCGGTTCTGCAATACGTCCAACTTGGATGTCTGGGTGTAAAGACAGAGGTCGTCGATACAGTAGTCGGCGCCTCCGGTACTCTGACACATATTGTCGAGCACAATGCGGAAGGTGGTGTAGTTGCTCACTCCGGTTGATTTCTGAAGCACTTGCTTGCTGAAAATCTGATACCACTTGCCGTATTTATGGTCCTTTGTATTGGTGGCAAAGTCGCCTGATGTGAACGACTGGATAAGCTTCTGGTCGATAACGTTTCCGTTCTCGTCCTTATTGATGCCATAAAGGCGGAACATCACTTGAGGTGCAGCTGCGTTTGCAGCTGTGTACTCGGCAACGGCACCACTGAATACCAGCTGCGAACCGGTACACAAGTTGGCTTGGAAGTCGGCAGACGCTATCTGTCGGCTCTCGTCCGATGCGTCTACATAGAGGAAGTGTCCGTATTGCTTTCCGCCGGTCTTTTCGTAAGTGCGGTCGTAGATGGTTGGCGAGCCGTATGCCCACCAAAGATATCCGTTTTCTCCATTGGCTGATATACCAGAGAGGTTGCCCGACTTATATAGTCCGTAGTCGCCATGAATCGGTGATTTGCCGTAGTGAGTACCACCGTTGTAGTAGTCCTTGCTGGCAAGTTCGGCATAAGTGAATCCGTAGGCACGTGATTTGAAATCCGACGGCTTCAAGCTCATGTTGTTCAATGCGGTTGTAGGTCTGGCGAATGTGAGGTCAGGATTGTCCTTGTCGAACGAGATAGGATCCATCGCCCTATTGTATTTGCTTTCGAGATATGAGATAGTACGGTCTACGTCACCGTCGCTGTTTATCTCGCTCTTCATCTTTGGGTAGCCTTGATGTATAAACACCTCGAAGTTGGCAACCGGACACATATTCGTTCCGTCGTAAGCATAAGCTACGATGTAGGCAGTGTGTCCATAGCCTATGTCGGAAGGTGTGCTTGCCGACGCGTTGCCTTCTACATTCTTCCATCCCGAACTGTTCTTGAGATCGCTGATTTTGAAGTCGTAGAACTGATTGCCTTTAGCTGCAAGTACGCAATACTTTGTGCGGGCTTCGTTGTACGCAATCCAGCGGATGTAGGTGGCATTTTTGATTGTCGTTCCAAAGTCAGTAGTCTTTATCTTCTGACTCTCAGTGGTGGCATATACCGACTTGCCGTTGGTGGCATTGCTGAGAGGATAGAACCAGTAGGTCTGTCCGCCAGAGTTCTTCAGATTGGTGCGCAGTGTCATTTTTGCTGCATCATTCTTGGCACCGAACACAATGCGCTTGTTGTCCTCAAGAGTCAGGTCGGCATACTCATTGGCACTGCCGTTGCACAGCGCTTCCTTAATCTGATTGGCAAGATAAGCTGCCGAACGGATGTGGAAGATGTAGCGAATGGTAAGGGTTGGCTCCTTTGTGACGTCGTATGTGCTGCCACTTTTGCTGATAGTACCGTCAATATATCGGCTTACATCGCAGGCAATGGTCTCCCCTGCCCAGTCAGCAGCATCTGCTCCGGAGGGCTTCTTGTAATAAACGCCCACATAGTTACGATAGTTTTGTAGAGGTGTCGGTATTTTATATGCGCAGAGTCCGATGTCTGTGCCGCTGTTTTTGTCCTTACCTTGTAAAAGTTTGGTGTACCAACTGTCGTAGGGAGTAAGTTGGTCGGATGCCTTGTCAGTAGTATAGTCGTACCAACGAATCCATCCGTAAGGCTCAAGGTCGTTACATTCTCCCGTCCAACCTACAAAAGGCAGGTTAAGAGCCATCAGCGGTGTGTTGCCGGTAGGAAGATAATAGTAGTAGTGCCATTCTGCTGTCTGCTGCATGCCAAGGTGCTTGTCGAGTGGCAAACCGCTTGCGCCAGTCTGGTGGAAAGCAAGGCTCTGCGCATAAACACAGTTGGGCGCTGCCGCAAGGGCAATCATCGCAAAGAGCTGCAGCAACAGTCTTTTGGACTTTGCGGGTCGGTTTATATTGTTATTGCGAATCTTCATAGTCGTAAGGTGTTATGTTCGTGATAGTTTAAATGAAAAATGGGTATGGCAGGAATGCCATACCCACCTATATATTCTAATCCTTGATTATCTGCAAGCGATACGGAATGACGTAGCCTACGCCTTCTATCTGGACGTTGATTTCGTGGATAGCGTATCCCTTGCGGGGGCTTATGTATCCCTCGATCGTCTTGGTGCGGGTGTCGTAGGTTGGTTCGTCGTCGTATATCCAGACGTCTTCGGCTTCGGCAGGATTGGCTTCGAGCGTCGTAACGCCAGTAACTCTCCATGCTGTAGGTTCCTCATTATTGCTGCGCTTGTACACATGCAGCTTCAGATGGAACTCTCCGTATGACTTGAATGTGGCTGTGATGCGGTCGTTGCTGTAATTCAATTCGGGTTTGACACCGATGCCCGTGAACACCTGCGGTTCAATCTCTATGCGGTAGTCTACCAGTTTTACGGGTATAATCAAGTAGTCGTTGCGTGCAATTCGGTTCCATTTGGTCATTGCTATACGCTTCGTCACGGTGCCTTTGTCTGTGTCGATGCTCAGAACGAAGTAGTTCGGAGTATGGGCGACGCTCTCGTTGACGTAGAATGTGGTGTTCAGATGTGCTCCATTCTTCACCTCCTTGCCGTTGGTTCCGTCCATTGTCAGGGTGAAATCGGCGTAAGTTGCGGCGGCATTGATGTTGGGCACTACCTCGTTGGCTTCCATCTTGGGCAGCAGACCGATGTTGTCAGCGACGTTTTCGGTAATGTCGGTCAGCGTGATGCTCTTCACGTTGAGGTCGTAACCGGTGTCGTTGCTGAACTGTAGTTGCACCTTTGCCATCATACGTATCACCTCCAGGCTTACGGTTCGGGTGTTGTCGTCGATGGTAGCGGTCTGCTTGTTGCTCATAGGTATGCCGTTGCCGCTAATGGATGAAGTGTTGCCCTCTACCTTATAATACATGTTGTCGAATCCGGCAGGCAATTCGGCAGGGAACGAATTGATGCCTTTGAGACCTATGTCGGCACGGCTGATGTTGGCAAACGAGTAGAAGGTAGCGGCACCCTTAGCCACTACCGTCTTTATTGTGGTAGCTTCCTGCTCGCCATTGGCAGAGAAATCGCGTTCCACAATGTTCTGTATCTTGCCGTTCTGGACGATGACAACGAAACAATTGTGCATCATCTCTCCTTCAAGGGCAGCGTTGGAGTCTACCCATGTCGCTCTTGTAACGCCGTTGATGTTGCCGCTGGCGCGAGTAGGCGAGCTGGCAGAAGCGGCGAGCCTTAGCTCCACCTGCGTCTTGCTGCTCTCCGCCTGGCCTTGGCACTCGTCGTTACTATCCTCGAAACAGCCAGTAAGGGCAAGCGTCGAGAACAGCGCGAGCATGTATGTGAATATGTTCTTGGCGTGAGTCATCGCTTTATGGTTTTTGTATTTGTTAAGTCTGTCGTTTTACATAATAATCTCGTCGTGTTGACGTAGATTCCATTCCTTCACGTTCAGCACTATCTTCACCTGGTCGTCAGTAAGTCCTACGGTGTATTCGTAGTAGTGATTGCGCTGGATGTTGTAGGTTGAGGCTGCGTCGGGAGCTCCTTCGGGAGTGTAGTTGCAGAAGTGCAGCGTATAGTTGCCTTCCTCTTCGCCGTCGCGCATGAGCTGTAAGCTTATGGTAGCCTTACGGTCTGTGGCGGCATTGATGTTGTCGTATTCGGGTATGTAGAGCATTATGCTCTCGTCGCCATTGTTCGTCATTGTTATCGACTGAGCCCATGAGCTGTTGGCATGAAGCGAGTTGCCGAACCGAATGGCTGCTGTGCTGGCAACGGTGTTGTATGTCAGCGGCAGCGTATAGCCCGAAGTGTTGTAGTTGTTGAGCTGCATTGCGCCCAACGAGTACTTGCGTGACTTCATGCCGTCGGCAAGTTTCACCTTCACTTTGGCAAGCGAGCGCAGCAGATCAATAGTTCCGAGGTTGTTGCTCTTGCCCACCACCAGCTCGTTGGTTAGCGTTGTGACGCCCCACATGGGTATATATTGTGTGGCATCAGCCTTGTTGAAGGCGAGTGTAGGGATGTTGTCTTGCGTCACCAGGTTGGTTCCGCAGTTGGCAAACACCATAATCTTCTTGGCTTTGGATAGCTTGTCGGCGGCGTTTTCCCATGTTCCGGTGATGGAATATTCGGGATTGGTGTCGGTACCGTTGTTTATTGCAATGACGTTTTCAACGTCGCCGATGATTGTTCCGTTCTCGTCGCACACCTTAATCTGCAACTGTTCGGTATTGATGGCATTCTCGTATGCAGTTCCGTCGTCCTTCGGGTCGTAGTCGTCCCATCCCTCGTTGGCTGCTCTTGTGTTGCCGTTGGCGTACGACATACGGAAAGCCACCCTCACCGCGTCGTCGTTTTGGTCCTCATTGTCGTAGCCGTCGTCGAAGCCGCACGACATAGTGGACAGCAGACAGAACATGAGCGAAACTGTCAGCGTTGATTTATAGCGGTTTATTCTAAGCATAGTCAGTTTCTTTAAGGGTTATTTGAAGTCTGTGTTGTTGAGCACCACTCTCCACGAATTGATGTAGATTTGAGCGGAGAGCCAGCTGTGGTTGTCGTCAATGAAGAATACAAAGTTGTACTCGTCTTGTCGATCCAGATACTCCTGATTGGACATTGCCTTGTTGTAGTTGCCCTTCACGAGTAGAACATAGTCGATGAGCGGAATCTGAAGAATCTTCTCCTGGGTCTCCTTGCTGTAGATGCTGAGTTGCGGATTCATGTTTTCGAAGAGTCGGTTGACTGTCAACTCAGCCACGACAGCCGATGTCGGCGTCACGCTTCCGTCGATGTCGGGTATCAGTTCCGATCGTGTGCCGTTGATGATGCCGTCGTACTTCGACCATGCCACATACGTAACGTCGTTCTCTGGCTGTGCCGTTGAGCGTGTGATCGGCTCGTTGTTGTAGGCAAGGAATGCATTGCCGTCGTCGATGAAGAAGTCGAAGTCGGCAGCGTTGAGAGTTTCACCCGACGTGTTCTGCAGCACTACGCGCACCACGTTGGTGTTCTTTATCAGGTCGACAGTGGCCGTCTTCACTCCGAAACCTTCAAGATTGAGGTCGGCATCCTTCAAGAGTCCGTGATAGAGCGAGGTGAGGTCGTGGTCGACAATGCATTCAGAGTGGTTGATACGACATGTGAGCGAACTGATGTCCTGGCTGTTGGGCTCGCCGTAGATGTAAGAATCGGCATATCGTTCTTCACCTTCCGCCCACACCTTGAGTGTGTAGTGTCCGGGCTTAAGCTCGTTGACCGACATATATCCGCCACGATTTTCAATGTCCTTCACGCTTTCCTTCTTCTGCAGGGCGAGTTTTCCGTCCTTGTCGAAGGCATAGAGCGTGACAGTCTTCACCTCGTTGGGGAAGGCGTCGGCAAACTTCATGTTCATGTCGTACTTGAAGTTGACGCGCAACTCCTTCGGGCAGTTCGACTGATCGTCCTCCATCATTCCACACGAGGTCACGGTGAACATCATAGCCATCACAGCTGCGAGGGCCTTGAGGCCACTAATTATTTGGCGCTTGTTGTGTTTCATATCGTTTAGTTTTTGTTTCGTGAAGTATGTGAGAGTAATATATTAATAATGTGAGAGTATATATTAATAATGAGTATAGTCTGCGTCGGTTGATGAGAGCCGCTTGAGTGGCCTCATATTGCCGTCATCCTTGTGGTATCTGGCGGCGCGATACCTCCGTCCTTGTTGTTCCGGTGGCGGAGTCGCCGGGCGTTTGTGTGGGGTAGGGTAGGTGGGTATGGCGGTAGAGTCATACCCACCTACGATTGGTTTACGTCTTTAGTACGTAGAGATTAAGTTCGCTTTGCCTTGAACTTTACATCTCAGTACGTAGTATTTCTCTTCTCTATTAATAGAGTCTTGTATCGTTCGGCTTAGCTGATTATTTGCCAAGGTCGACAGTCTGCTTAACGATTCTCCAAGAGAGAACGTTGATACGAGCTGCGAGATAAGTCTTTGTATCTTCTGGAACTACAGGAACGAACTCGCTATTGGGATCATATACCGGAGTACCGAAGCCCTTGATAGAGTTGACGTCAATCTGATAGTAGTGGTTACGTACAATACCCTTAGCTGTGCCGAGGTGTGCTACGTCGGTGTAGTAGTAAGCTCTACCCTCTTTACGGATTTCGGCAAGCGACTTGCCCATTTTCGTGTTGCACTCATTTGTAGCTTCTACTTCACCATTATATACTGTAACGCCCTCCTTGAGCTGTGCCTTAACCTGATAACCTGTCACTACGAAGTGGATGTCATCGACTGTAAGACCTGTGATTTCGGTACCAGTCGCAGTTGTGGTATGCTTCTTGTAATCCTTGTTCTCAGCCAAGATGGCCTTCTTCACAGCCTCTTCCGAGAGATACTCAACGCCCTTGTACTTGCAGATTTCGGCTTTTGTACCGTCTTCATACTGCAACTCTACGGTAGCAACGTATTGCGGGTTGGTGTTGGTAGAGGTGTTAGGATTGGTGTAGTAAACATCGCCAATCTGAGAAGTGTAGGCGTTGTACGACTTGCCCTGACTCATTTCGCTTCTTGATGTCTCCCAATAGCAGCGGAAATATGCAGGATGATTCCACTGAGTGATGCCCAGGTCCTTGTCAGTCCATGTAACGTCAATCTTCTTGATGAGGTAAGCGTCGGTTGTCTCCATGGCGAGTCCCCAACCCTTGATGACAGCATATACCTTCTTGCCGTTGGTAGTTTCGCCTACAAGGAACTTGTCGCTTTGGCCAGCACCAGTTGCTGTAGAAGTGAGCTTGGCAGCAACGCGCTCTACGTAGATGTCTACCGGATTCTGCATTGCAGTATTCTGGTCTGTAGCAACGTGTCCTGTGATGTCGGCAACCCATACCTTGTTTGTTCCGTCAGAATACACCGAGCTTGACATTACGAAATCCTTAGCGTCAGCACCTTGTGCATTGAAGTTCTTTCCGGCTACGGCTGCCTCGACTTGTGCCTTTGTCATCTTGGCTTGAAGAACGCCTTCTTTAATCGTTGCGGGGTTGACAATAGCTATCATAGAGTGAGGAGCAGTCTTGGTTTCGCCCTCAATCACGAGCATAGCGTCTGTAATCTTCTCTACGTTAGGTGTAAGTTTGCCTTCGCCAGTAGGATTTTCCTTCTCCACATAGTTGGTTGTGCCCATATTGTAGGCCTCGCCATTCTCTGTAAAGAAGTAGAAGCGTACGGCATTAATCTTGTTCTCGTTGTCCGAACCGTCAGCATAGTCGCCGTCAGCACGCGAACCGCTGGTTCCAACGCTATTGATATTGACAGCTACATAGCTTGTTGTTCCTTCACCAGTGGTAGGGTTGTTCTCGGCAACCTCTTCGGATGTACAAGCACTAAATGCTATTGCAGCCAGTGCGAGAGGGAATAGATTAAACTTTCTCATAACTATAAAGTTTAAGTGGTTATTAATTTTTGTGTTTGAATAAAAGTCTTTTTTTAAGTCTGATTGCGTTCAGTCTGAGTTTAGTCTGTCTGTTCTGGTTTGCCAGTCAAGTCCAGTTTAGCATTGTGTCGGTGTATGTGTATTGTGTCTATTGGATGTCTTCGAGATTCCTTCGGGCTGTGTCGCAACCCTTGTCGGCAGCCTTCTTGAAGCTTTCTATAGCCTTAGTCTCGTTGCCTATCTGCCAGTAGCATACGCCTCTTGCATTGTCTGCCTCTGCAGAATCGCCTGCCTTGTCGAGCTTGCGCAACGCATCAGCCCATTTGTCGGCATTGATGTCGGCGCAGGCGGCATTGAGATTGGCTGTAGGATCGTCGGGATACATGAGGGCAGCGATGGCGAACACCTCGTTAAACTCCTTAGATCCCGGCTCGTAAGTCTGTGCCACCATGTACATCTCGTTCTGCGACAGCAGCTGAGGCTTGGTCTTGATGAACTGCTTAGCCTCTTCAACAGAGAACGGGCGCACGTTGCACGTGATGACATAATCGGAATGGCGCAGAGCCGGATACCATGTAGCGAGCATTGTACGGTACTCCTCTGGGTATTGCGACTTGATGAGCCACTCGCGTCGGTCGGGTTCCGTTGCGTTGTCCTCGGCAATTTTCAGAATGGCGTTGCGGTTGTTGAGATTGCTCTCGCGGATGTATTTGCATAGTCCTTGCCAATCCTCGGCAGTCGACTTTACTGTGAACAGACGGTCGTCGAGTTTGACGAGCTGTCTGACGTAGTTCTTCAGCGTAGCCGCACGGTTGGCAGCGAGATACTCGTTGTGCTTGTATGGAGCTTCGGGCGAGGCGTAGCCGTGGATCTCGATGCTTGTGATTGTCATGTTGGCATCCTTCTTTATGATGTTGATAGTGTCGACAATCTTGGCAAGTTCGCGTGGGTTGTTGCGGTAATTGGGATGAAGTTCGGTGCGATCGACGGGGAAATCGACGTAAGCACGGCCCGACATAGAGTACGTTTTCTGCTCTACAGCCACCGGAGCGATGTAAGCCACCTTCGGCTGGCGCATCTTCTTGATCTGTTCGCTCTCCTGCTCGTCCACCTTTCCGCATCCGCAGAGGTCCTCTTTCATTACAATGTCGGCATTGCGCATCCAGTCGGCGTATTCGGTCTGTGCCTGATATGAGAAGCTTTGAGCCTTGCCGTTCTTGCGAGTCACCGCCATTGCGTCGGGATATTTACGGTTGTCGCGGCGTTCGTACATCACCTTCTGCCTGGTTCCGTTGATGACGATGGGCTGCAGAGCCACGCTGTTGTCGCCCGACTCGATAGTCGGCGTCAGAACTACGCGTCGGTTGGCAGGCATATTCAGCTCGTCGAGGCAGAAGTCCATACCTACGAAGAACTGGTTGTCAGCCCTTGTAGCCATGATATTCTCCACCGCCACCTGTCGGTTGAGGATTCTTGCCGACCGCTTCGTCTGTGCCGTCGCATTGGCGGCACTTAAGACGAGAGCTGCTAATAATATAATGTAGTGTTTCATATATTGAAGTCTTTGTGTTAGTTAATAGAGTCTGTAGCTGGTTTAGAATATGTAGATTAGTTCGATGGCAGCCTTAGTTGGGCCCACATAGTTCTTGTGTGCCTCGCCTTTCTTGTTGCCACACGTCTTGCATTCAAACTTCTTGTAGTGGATGTAGTCGTAGCCTACACCGAGCGAAGTCTCCAGGTTCCAGTGTTTGGACAGTGGCCACTGATAGCCGGCTGTGAGTCCGCCACCTGCAAACCATCCTTCGTATCTGTGATTCTTAAACTCTTTGAGCAATCCGAACGGCATCTTGATGCCTCCGGCATTGAATTGTCCGCCCATAGCATGCACGCCGAGAAACCAGCCGTTGAACGTCTGGCAGAACCAGTAGCGGTATTCCGGCTGGATGCCCCAATGGCGTATGCTCTTATTGTCTTTAAACTTCCAGGGGTTGATGCCGTAGAAGGCCTGGATGGTATGCTTACGACCGGTCTGAAGTTCAAGTCCGATGTTTGGGGTAGTAGTGGCCCAATAGAGCAAATTGGTCTTTAGTCCCAGTTGCTGGGCGTTAGCCGATACAGCCACGAGCAGAGCTACTATGAGCAGCCTCAATCTGTATGTTACGTGTTTAGCCATATTACATTCTTTTTTTAAGTGTTCTAGTTTTGTGATGTTATGTGTTTGAACTTATCGTTAAGGGTGGGGTGTCTTTTAGTCAAAGTCTGTTAGCTTTTTTAAGAGGTTTGTTTAACCTTAATTCCGCAACACTATAGTTTAACATTATTT
>UMGV01003514.1_pt1 | contig 13283 bp, 19 predicted proteins | sample 1965361 | NCBI WGS metagenome assembly UMGV01 (sample SAMEA4836081, study PRJEB28245) | human gut metagenome | biome: gut microbiome; material: fecal sample | place: Denmark | collected 2008
TTGTTTTTGGTACCCTCCTGTTGTAACGTACTCGGGATGCCACCTCTTTTCTTCAGCTGTCATACATCTGGCCGATACCCATTCTGTCGTATCGAAGATGCAGAAACCTGGGACTAAAATATCAAATGGCCTGATTCCGATAACAGGCTTGTTAAACATATGTACAGTGGCATCTGTTGTATTGAAGCAGCCGATATTAAACGACCCTTTGTTCCAGTTACCGACATTATAGTAGCCCGTATTGTGGTTTCCTACATTGCGACATCCTATGTTATTGTTTCCGGAATTCCTATGACCGTAATTATAGTGGCCACAGTTATTATTGCCTATATTGCCTGTGCCTACATTCCCTAAGCCAGCGTTACAATTGCCTGAATTGTACTTACCTTCGTTGTTATTACCTGTATTCCAGTTACCGGAATTTGAGTTTCCACTGTTGTAATTTCCAGAGTTACCCAATCCTTGATTTCCGATGCCGATATTATTGCATAGACAGCATACGTTATCCCAGGACAACTCCTTTACAATGTGGATTCTGGATGCACATAACTTGGTGTCTTCGGTATTTCTCTGGATATCGCCCCAAGCCAGAATCTCGCAAATTCGAGTTTTTGCTCGGTTTGGCTCATAATAACTGAAGCAGTCAACCAGCCTTTCGCAAGCATGGAAGCCTGACTCGCACAGTTTCAAGACAGCATTATGCCTGTAGGTCTTGCCGACTTCATATTGGAAGCCTTTGCAAGTCAGGTCACTGTTAAAGGCTTTGTAAGCCTTGATTGCGTTCTTCTTCAGTACTCTTTCTGTTTTCATTTCATTTGTCCTCAACTCTGCATGCCAAAATGCACTGAGCCCTTGTTTTGGTACAGGACGCGCATGGCATTGCAGGTGTTTTGCATTTTCTTGGATTTACGCGCATCTCTGCCAGCTTTCTGTTATGGTCTTTCATAGCTTGCGTTGCGCTGAAATCCGCTAGATAGGCTCCTGCTGTGTCTTCACTTAATGTACACTTGAAGACACAACCGGCGATCTCTTCGGCTGCTGCATTGTACTTGCGAAAAGAGACGCCAAACTGCTTACCCAGTAGATACTCAAGCATGTTACAACTTAGAGACACCTTGAATATTAGTCCAGCAGGTTCGCCAAGAAGACACATCAAATGCACTATCAATCTGCGCTTTCCTTTAGCTGCTACATCTTGTTCTATACCTAAGCAATTCATTACAGCAGCTGTGCTGTTGCCATCCCAATAGAAGGGTGCGATACCCTCGTGGATGTAGTGCATATTTGCTGCTGCTCTGCACACACAGGACACTATATGTCGCTGTGTTACACGCACGCCGTTCAGACCCTTGAAACACTGCCACAACGCCCATCTCTGCGGTTCTGTAGCTTTCGGCAGCACGACCTCGGCTACACAAGAAAAAAGTTCTGCGAGACGCTGATCCCGCAGAACTTCATTTTCGAACTGCTTTGATATTGGTGCTGTGGCTTTGAGGAGCTTAATGAGCTTCCCGTAGCCTATTGGTTTCATATTATGTCATGCCTGACATCACAGTCGAGACCCGTGATAAAAGCGTACACTGCATCCTCTGCGGTATCCATGTCACATGTCGACCAGCCGCACTCGAAACAGGTGCACCTAAAGTTACCGTATTCACCTTCTGCATCTCTTTCCGGTCCAAGGTCGATCAACTTGACACTGTCGACAGAACCGCAATGAGGACACATAAGGGCCGACACATCGACTTCCACCTTAACTGTCTGCATGACTGAGCCCCATATTTTGCAAGCTTGTGACTTCTTCCTTGAGTTGCGGCAGCACGCTCTCGACCTGCTGCAGAAGCTCCAATGCTGATGTCGCATCTTCGTGCAGTGTATCGAGGTGCGCCTCGGCATCAGGGACATTATCCGCAAGGTAACAATCGCCAAAGGACTTCAGCATCGGAGACAACTTGTTATCTTTGACAATCCCTCTGCATGCTGTCATCAGCTTCTGCAGCTGCTTCTTGGCTTCCATGAATTCAGGCGCTTCGGATTCGAAGTTGACCGCTGTCTCGATCTTGGCCGGACTGGAAACATCAAGTTCGGCAGGACCGTGCTTCAGCATGGACAATGCCGACTTGAGTGCCTCTTTCGCCTGCTCTTTGGCGACACTGTTGTTCCAGTCGGTGATAGACTGGACAAAGTACTGAATGAGGTTCTGTCTTGTATCGGGATCGTTTACTGCGGCAACCTGACGAATGCAGTCCCAGCCAGCGCCGTACATACCAAGGATATAGGCGTCTCTGATGCTGAGATTGTCTCCGACTGCTCTGTACTGATAAAGGTACGGCAGCGAAATATTGGCTGCGGCTGCGATCTTATTGGCGACGCCTTCACCGTACTTGGAAGCCTTGAGGCACTTGCTGATCATAAAGCCAAAGTGCCAGCGTTTAGCTGCAATGGCCCCTGCATTGGTGATTGCGGCCATCTTGAAGTCGTTGTCAGCCTGTTCAAGCTCTTTACTGACTTCGGCGGCATAAGTCTCGATCTGTTCGACTGTCTTGAACACAGTCTCGACCTGCGTGTCTGGGTCGTACTCGAAACCGTCAAACACACCACGCATTTCCTGTACTACACGCTCGTCCGTGAGCTCACCGTACTTAGGCAGTTCCAGTGTGGCTCTCTTAAGTTCGTTGTTGCGTCCGATTTTGATTAAGTTAGACATTGTTTTCCTTTCTCTGTAACTTTGGTCTGAGAAGCATCAATATGTGCGGATTTGGCGACAGCCAGGGCATTGAGTCATGTTGAAACTTTTCATCGTCAGCACTGCCTTCTTCGTTAAAATATCTGTTGGCAAGTATGCCTATGGCCCCAGATCTTGAGACACCTGCGTCGCAGTGTACTATAAGTGAATTGCATGTACTGGGAATACTCTTTATGAAAGCTGCGGTCTTGTCTGCCATGTCCTCGTCAAACAGTGTAACATGATTCCAGCCATCCTCTGTAAATGTACGCATATCAGCAAGTGTCAGGTCATCACACATCAATTTAAGTACATGTGGATGGTCCGGCAAAGGTGACGTGTCTCTGGTGCTGTAAACGGAAATAAAGTGGTTTCCGTCAAGAAAGGCATCAGTATCTCCAGTTTCTACATGCTTGTTATACAGCTGTACCATAAGGTACCTTGGAATTACACGTACTAACATCTACTGACCACCTCGACCCTTGTAGGCCACTTGATGCCATATGATGGTACTCTTGGTGTAAGACCGAGAGCGATCTTGACGTCATCAGGTACATATTTCAGTTGTTTGTCAGGCTGATATGCCTTGACTGTGGCATAGAAAGATACTGTTGTGTTCCTTTTGGCTCGAACAGCGATAAATTGTTTCCCGACATTGACTGTAAAATGGTCGACACTTACTTGAATATTACCATGCTTTACTTTGCACTGAACCAGGTTAGCTCGCAACCCCCACCTTTTACCCGACATCCAAGCCGCAATATGCTGCACTTTTCCAGTTACCAACACACGTTTGTTTGCAAAAGGAGCTAGCTGCTCCCTTTCTGTATGTGGATAGAAAGAATTTACGGACATATCACCTATCCTTTACAATCTTGATTTTACAACCGAATACCTTCTCTATGTCCGCCATTGTGACTTCCATGGCTGTCTTTGGCTTGTCTGCCAGCTCCTTAGCGCTGACACCAAGTTCCTCAGATGTGATGCCTGATATCTCCTCGAATACCTTGGCATCGAAGTTGGGCAGATCCAGCAGCTTCTGACGCTGCTTGGGCCAGTCAGATTTGCGTCTGGCCTTCTCGAAGGACTTCCTGAAGGCTTCCTTATATGTGTACTCCTTTAGGTATCCTCCTGTTGTGACGTATTCAGGGTGCCGCTCTTTCTCCTGCTGTGACATTTTGTAGTCAGGTATCCACTCTATCAAAGTGAAGCACATGAACTCCGGAAACTCAATCTGAGCCAAGACTGACTTTTCAACTTGTTTGTTAAAGATAAAGCAATATTTCTGTGCCGAAGTATTTAAGTATCCGCTGTTCCGGTCGCCAATGTTCCAGTTGCCAATGTTCCAGTTGCCGCTATTCCAGTCGCCGCTGTTACCGCAGCCTCTGTTATGGTTGCCGCTGTTACAGTCGCCGCTGTTACAGTCGCCGCTGTTACAGTCGCCGCTGTTACCGCAGCCGGTGTTCTGGTTGCCGCTGTTACCGTTGCCTGTATTATAGTTGCCGGTGTTACTGTTGCCGCTATTATTGTCACCGCTATTCCGCTTGCCGGTGTTACTGTTGCCGCTATTATCTTCGCCACTGTTACTGTTGCCGGAATTCCAGTAGCCGCTGTTATAGTTGCCGGTGTTATAGTCGCCGCTATTCCAGTCACCGGTGTTATTGTTGCCGCTGTTCCAGTTGCCTGTATTCCAATTGCCACTGTTACGGCTGCCACTGTTCCAGTCACCGGTGTTATGGTTGCCGCTATTACAGTCGCCGGTATTATTGTCGCCGCTGTTACACAGAGACAACACCTCGCTCCATGTGAGTTCTCTGACTACCTTGATATTTGAGGCGCAGAGTTTTACACCTGTATCTTCGTACTTGACTTTACCCCAGGCGAGCACCTCGGCCACTCTGGTTTTAGTTTCACTGAACGGGTAAAAGCGGAAGCAGTCAGCCAAACTTTCACAAGCATGGAAGCCTGCCCAACATACTGTAATCTCGCCTATATGGTGGTATTCCTTCCCGACTTCATATTGGAAGCCTTTGCAGGTAAGGTCACTGTTAAAGGCTTTATAGGCCTTGATTGCGTTCTTCTTCAGTACTTTTTCTGTTTTCATTTCGTTTGTCCTTATGCCGGGCACATAAGTACCCGGCTGAATGTTTTAGTTATTCGATTCCCAAGCTCTCCTCACCTGTAGCTTCGTATACGTCATCATCAGGCGGCAGTTCGAGATCGTTCAGCATAGCGCTTGCCAATGCTCCCGCACCACTAGGTACAGTGTTGGCGGCCGCTCTGATCTTTGCCAGCTCTGCTTTGATGCTGTCCATGCTTACAGCAGGACTTGCTGAAGCACCGGCTGACGGTGTCGTGTTCGGCGGTGCAAAAGACGGCTGGGCAGCCCTGCCGAAGCCAGGAACAGCGCTTGATACTGAAGCTGGCGCTGCCTGTCTTTGAGTACTGCCAAATGCCTGTTTCTGCATGTTCTGTCCGAAAGCACTGTATGAAGGGGCTCTCTGAGCATTCTCTGCATACTGCCCCATACCTACAGCGGCAATACGCTCAGGAATCTGCAGCCCTTCCCATTGCGGGGACAGAGAGAACACATAATTAACAGTATCGGCGCCAAACTCAGATGCTATCAGTTCGAGCTGTTCCTTTACTGTGTAATATTTCAGCACCTTGTCCCATGGAACCCACAGCTGCTTGCACAGATCCTCTGTCAGGTCGTACTGCTGAGGTTCCCAGCTGTTTGCCGGTGCGGACGAACTCTGGATACTGGGCTGAAGATACTTATGACCTTGCGTATCCAGTACACTGTTCAGATACAGCACATTCCCTGACGCCTCAGCAAGTGCACCATATGTATTGTTGTTTGTCCCGATCGGTCTACGTCTGTCCATAGGTGCGACAAGCGCTTTGACAAGTTCGCCAATGGATGTCTTGTTGTTGATGCCTATAACACCATACAAAGGTGCCGGATCGGTTCCTTCCCCTTCTTTGAGACAGTCCCTTCCGCACAGATGTACACAGATAGCCTGGAACATGAGTGTAGGTCTCGGGAACGGCAATGTACCTTGCAGCCCTGTCCACATGCGCCACTTGTCATTGTACCTGACTTTGGTGCCCTTGCCCTGCAAGACATACCTCATGGTACGATGTATCTTGTTGCAGAAGTAATTTAGCGGAGATTCTGGGTACATGGCAGCTTCATCGCTGCCGGGTTTCAAGTTGCTGCAGATATCGCACTTGCTGTCACCGAAACCACTAAGGGTATATGTCATGTAGAAGGTGTCAGACAGGTAATTTGTCTGGTCACCGTCTGTGGTCCAGGTGTCTGCGTTGATAACCTGCGGGAATGTATGCGTACCGTCATTGCCTGGCACAATACGCAATATGCTGTCCTTGCTGGGCCACAGAATGCGGCCGAACAGCTTCTTCTGATATGGGAAAACCTGCTGGAAATCAGTTCCGGCAGCTTCGTTGTCTACAATGCTGGTTCTTATGTAAGATGTTGTCTGTGTTGATCTTGTAATGTCTTTCTGCATAGTGCTCCTTATTTTGTTCACATTAAGTACGACTTACGGATGGTGTACCGTTCCTCTGTATCCAGCTCTCTGTTTCTCAGTACGACAATGAATGAGGCGTGCAGGTGCATCTGTTTGATGAAGTCTGTCACCTTCTTCTTGTCGAACGACTTCACTGTTACCATGTGGAGTCCGTCTGAGTTGCTGAACAATTGTTTCTCTATATGCGGCCCTTTACCGGCATCAGCAAAAACCCTGAAGACATGATTAACGCATGCTTCAGGGCTCTTAAAGGCGTGTATTGTTGATCCGGCATCAGCCAGAAAAAGCAGTTGCATAACGCAATGCTTCCTTTCTTTTTGCTTTTAGTGTTTTTCGTGATTCTTTTATTCCTTGCCGCCACAGTTCATCCAGTACATTTGTTCTGTATGATACAGCATCTGAACACTGAACTGAGCTTATGTCCTCCTGCTTGTGGCACAAACATGATGTACACTGACAGGTATTCTTATCATTAAGACATATATACTTGCCAGGACCATAATCCATGTCCACAGCATTTGTCACCTCTATGCAGCACAAGTCAGACTTCTCTATAAGGTTCCTGAGTCGCTTGCCATTCAACGTTCCCTGATACAGTATGCGATCCTTACTCCAGACAATGCAGTCTGTAGGTACAATCTTGCTTCTGTTGCGCCTTGTGGATACGCATAACGTGATCGGTATGCGTTTATTCGAGCTCCTCAGGTTCAGAATAACGCCATGTGTTGTGCTGTAGTTTGCCTTGGCTGTCTGCAATATCGTGCTGAATCTGTCCATATCTGTCTCCTTTTTAGGGATAGTAATATAGCACAGATTCAACAAAATGCAAGTCAGATTATAGGCTGGTAGCTGTTTTCCGTGTCGCTGTTCTCACTGAGCTCTTCCTGCAGCTCGTTGATGTTGATGAACTGACCATTGCGACCCGGTGCATAGCCTTCCAGCAGATTGAACTTGGCATGTGCGCCATCAAGTTCGATCACGCATTCCGATGGATAACTGTTACGACACTTGTCGCAGATGAACCAACAGCGCTGGTTTTCGTCGCGCTTGCCGATTGCCATTGCATACTGCGTGTAGTTCGACATGGTCTTCATCATTTGAAGCTCTACAGTTGTGGGCTTTCTGGACGGAGGCGACTTCTTGATCGCCGGGTCCAGCTGATGAAAGAAGATCACACGCGTATGGTACTGCTTGGCAAGCTGCACAAGACCATCGATGATCTCATTGGCAAGCGCGATGTAATTGGTGATCTGCCCAATGTCTATGCTGCGTACAGCAGCCAGTCTCTTTACTGCCGCGCCTACCCAGTCGAACATGATGTAACTTGGCACTTTACCTTGGTCCGCCCATATGTCAAGTCGCTTGCACAGACTGTACACAGAGCCATCGTCTTCAGGATCGTTCTTGTCAAGCATGTTGTTGTTCGAGAAGTCTGCTGCTATCAGCTTGTCCGACATCTGGTTGCTGAGTGCAAGGAACTTTGTTCGGATATCCTCTGGCAGATCCTTAAACTCTCGGCCACGTATGATGTCCAGGCTGTAGCCTGTGATGAAGGATACCATACGCTGCATCAGGTCCTGATCGAATGGCTGCTCAAAGGTGAACCATGCTACTGGATTGCCTACAAGCAACTGACTGCCGACAAGTTGGATTGCTGTTGCTGTGTTATGTGTAATTGTAAAGTCACCCAGAAGAAATCTGTGATCACCATCTATGGTAAACCCATAATACTCATCCTCGGGTAATTTGGTTATAGTATACCCTGTCCTCAGCACAGATTTAACTTGCTTACGTTTTGACAACTTATGTCTAGGTAACAAAACAGGTAAGTCTGAGAAATCTCCAGATATACTGACCTTATAGTACGTGCCTGCAGCACCTGTATTATAGCATGTTTTCTCACACTTTTTAACATATGCTGCATACCCTAATGATCTCGCTACGAAACATATATCATCTGCTAGACTGCTATACTTCGTAACTATCTCATGGAAACCATGGTGCGTGTATCCATCGGAGTCAATTAGACCCGCAAGTATTTTCATGCGAACCTCTCTGCTTCCAGTCTTATACACATCCAGAATTCGCTTCTCACCATCTATAAACGTATTCCTACGGATTATAGTTAACGCCCCTTCGGTTTTGTTGCTGACTTTACTTATATTTACATAAATGCAATTGTGTCTGGGATCTTTATGTATGTTGCAATTAAACCCTAGACCTTGCATATACTTAACACAGTAGCCAACAACTTCCGTGTCGGCAGTTGTGATCTGTGCCTTTCCCTTTGTGCCATCACCCAAATACAGACCTACAAAGTAAGGGTCTAACTCAGGCGCAGACTTGGATTTAAAGTCCACACCTGTTCTGACCACCTTAAGGAGTGATTTAAAGCTGTCGGACTGCGCGTACAAATCTTCAACACAGATATCAATAAGCTCGCCTGGTTTATATCTAACTCCTTTCCACAACACAGGACCGCTGCATATCATCGTCAAAATATGATACCTGTTAACTGTAAATGAGTCACCTTTTACTGGTGTGACTTTATACATCTCACTACGGCCTCTACCTAAAGACAATACTGTCCTTGGTGTAGAGTCCATACCAATGAGCTGATCACCTACACGTACATCCTGAACTTTCTTTACAGTTCCGTCGTACATGAGAACGGGTGTGTCTTTCCCAAGGCACTTTCCACCGCCCATCAAGCCAGCAATCAACGCTACCTCACCTTCAGACATACCACCGTTAGTCACCCTGTCGAAATAGCGTACACCTGTTGGCATCTTAGGCAGTACATGCAGGTAAGTCTCGACGTCAAGCAACGGATTCACAAACAATTTCTGCTTCTCATCCGCTGTCTCAAGAGATTCCTTCAGCTCGACGCCTTTATTGACCAGCTGTCTGATACCGTCAAAGGCCTCGGAGTTGTACACAGCTCTGCTGATCTGTGTTCTGATTGCCTCGTTTACAGCATCCATCAGCAGCTTATCACCTGCCGCTGCATCCAACGGCTCAGCGCCGATATACTGCACGCATATTGCCTGGAATCGCGCCTTGCATTCGTCGCTGATGTCGTCACGCTGCTTCAGCTCTTCAAGACAATCGGCTACATATGCCTGTCTGTCCCACTGCAGCCAGTGTCCTTCTTTCTTGGACTGTATGGCGAAACGTATGAAGTGCCGCCACAACAGATCAAGATGAGGCACACGTCTCGGAGGGAACAGTTCCTGTCCTGCCTTAGCCGCCTTCAGTGACTTCAGCATCAGTTTCTCGGAACTTAGCACATGCAGCATAGTCAAGTCATGCTTGTCAAGTGGTATCATGTGTCAGTGCCTCTCCAAGTTTCTTATATGGTTCAGGCAGAGCACGTACTGCATCCGGAAACATGGCTGCGTATTCCTTGGCAGCTGCACGGTACTTGTCGCAAGGCAATCCTACGCCTGCAAACAAGAAGTACAGTGCATAAGGTTCACACATGTCGCCTAGTATCTCAATTGTCCTGTCGGATTCAAGCGAGCCTTCTGAGAGATGCAAGAAAATTGTGCCAGCATTTACGATCAGCTGCGGAAGGCTCTGTTTTTCCTTTTCCGCTGCTTTTGCGTAGTCCGCCACTTTCTTTGTCAGCAGCACTCGAAACTTCTGTCCCTGCGTTTTCCACAGCCATGTCATGTACGGAAAAATGTCCACCTTGTGTGTCGTCAGTTCTGCAGCGAGCTTCTCGACCGGCAGTCCCCTGTCCGTACCCAGGAGACGCTTCAGTCGGAGCCGCAATTCTCGTTCTGTCATTATGTGCTCCTGTTAAATAGTACGCAAGCTTGCCGCCTATTGCGTTGCCTGCAATAACAAGCAACAAGAATGCCCAATATGTATCGACTTTCGTAGCTATGTAAGACATGTCTGCAATACAGTGCTCAAAACCGCACAGTATAAACGTGGTGATCGCCATGATAACAATCAACGGGTTGCGCTTACCGTAATCCACTGCGATGAACATGAGCACTCCGCAACCTATACCGTTGCACAATACCTTGTACCAGGGCGCGTTGCATCTCTGATACAGATTTACAGCAGACAGCTGGGCATCGAACAACAGGCTGCCGGAGAATGCGCCAATCATGTTGAACACAAGTACGACCACGAGTATCGTCACAGGCGTCCTGTAACCGACCTTTCCTGTAAACAAAGGCAACTTGTAGTGAATGATACACAACAGGGCCAAAGAAAAAAGGATCGCCCCTAAGAACGATCCTTCCATAACGGCCACTTTGCAACCAATGCTTATCAGGAAACCGGCAGCTGCCGCCTTAATCAAGTGCCACTCCACGCTCCTTCAAGAAGGCTCTGAAGGAATCCATGAAGTTATCACTGTGACCTTTGTCGTCATCTGCGTCAGCATCGTCACCTGTACAAGCAGCTTCGTCGTTATCCTCGATGGTAACATCGATGGTCATGGTTTTGCCTGGGATATAGACTGCATTGGCGAGTTCTGCTACAAGCGATTTGATGAATTGTTCAAGCTCGTCATCACTCATATTTGAGCAGTCGACAGGGAGCTGCGGACCTTCGTCCTTGACACTGTCAGCGGGCTTGTTGCACTTACAAGTGTCGTGATTGCGCTTGCAGCCTCTGCCATATGCCTTATCAGCTTTCATGAATCTTCCTTTACTGTCTCTCTTCTGCATACTGTTCCTTTCTTACTTTACTGTAATTGTTGCTGTTTCTCTGGTAGCCTTGAAGTCATCCACAGTGATATCTCCTGCACAAGATGCCTTAACACTGACTGATGCTCCTGCGTCGAACTGATCCGCACTGACCGTTTTGACATCGCTGATGTCTTCCACAGGTGTATTGACTGTAGCGCTGTAGGTTGTATCTTCCATATCGTCTCCTTTCTATGTGAGGTAATATAGCACAAAATTGACGTTTGTCAAGAGTTTATTTTTCTGATCTTGTCCAAGTTGCAACAGGCATTCATGCTTGAAAAGATCACTGTAAGTTAATTTACTGTTGCCGTTCAAGAAGATCACGGCTTATGCTTCCTTCACAGGAGGCAGCAGCTGCCAATCACCAGAAGGTAACCAGATATTACTGTTGTTACCATCAGTGATAACCACTCCATCAGTGTCTATACTGCTTACAGTAATATATGAATTCGGATATTCAAGCAACCTGCATACAAGGTTTGACACAGTGTCTTTGATATCTTTCTGTGAGAGTTTACGCTTGAACAATTCACTGTAATACAGCCTAACCAAAAGGCGCTGGGTTTTCTGCTTAACATCTATGGAGATGTCTAATAAGATATAGTCACGTGATTCGCAGCTGATCTTTACAGTCTCCAGCTGACCGTCCAGTATGATTGCATCACATTCATATGCGTTACGTTCCAGACGCCACAAGACATCATCTGCAGTCAGCATATCAAATATCCTTTACAATTTTCACTTTACATCCAAACTTCTTCTCCAGGTCTGCCATAGTAACCTCAAGTACCTTCTGTGGGCGCCTGATAAGGCTATTCCACCAGTCGGTGGCATCGAAAAGTGTGTCAGTATGTATGTGCGACACTAAACGAGGTGCCGTATTTCTCCAACTGGCAGAATATTGGTTCGGTTTATACTCGTACCAGTAAGCATGTCCATCCTCATCCACAGCTGCATACTGAGCCCAGTCAGGGCAGCAGTCAAGCTGGAAGACCTTATCGTTCAATATGTACCGTTTTTCTGTACGTGTTACCTGTACATTTTTTGTGTCGAGGTCTGTTATTTTCATTTTGTTCTCCTTTCTTGTGCTCCTTATTGTTGACTATGTAAGCCTGCCGCTTTCTTAGGCATCTTAAGTCCCCTCTTTCTGTCCTTGTTTACTTTTACATGTTTCACATCTGACATCAGATAAGCGTACCTTCGCAGCTGAGCACCCGACTCCCATTGAGCTCGATATCGACCTCGTTTGTGTAGTATCCGTTCTGCTCTGAATAGCAAGGAACAAAGAACATCTTGCCTTCGTTGCCGAAACGAAACCCGCCAAATACAGCCTCAAACATCAGAGGCTGATCGAAGTCGGCCTCAAGAGCAAGATCATCGACCTCCTTAAATGCAGCGTAGTTGTCTTCACAGCATGCAGGCATGTGATACGAACGCAACGTATCACCTGTGTCGAACTCTATATAGTCGTCAGTTACCTTTTTGATTCTCATAAAAACCCCTTGATTTTGCGTCAGCATCTCCAGGTGTTCCCAACGAGCTCAGCCAGCGCAGCATATATTCACTGTAGTTGTCCTCGCCTATGTCGGCCCTCTGCATCCAGCGGGCAAAGAACCCTATGACATCTGCCAGCTCCCTGTTGTTCATACGCCTGAGCAGGTCGCCATTGGTAACTGAACCGCAGTCAGTCTTATAGGGTTTGCTGCTCTTCTTTACGAAAATAACATCCCTGCCGTCAGTCCTTTCGACGCTGCTACAAGAAAGATCGCCGTGAACGGAAGCTGACCGTACAATCTCGTATCTGTGACACCTACGCCCCTCTTTACTGAAAAAGACGCAGCCATCGCATATGTTGCTGTCGACAGCCTCGTATTCATTGCCGAACATCGTGAACTCAGTCAAACTTGCTTCGGACATATCCCACCTTTTCCGTCTCTTTCCTGTGTCTGTGCACCAGCTCATCATGCACCGCCTTGCTGGAACTAAACGAAGGAAATACGACGGAGTACAAATACTCGACGTTCTTGTTATAAGCCACCACATACCTCCAGCAGATTATCCTTGGCTTCGAAAGCGTATCTTGCTCTTTTGCTGTCAGCAACAGGCAGCTCATTATCGGCGCAATATATGTCTGTCATGAACTTACGGACATTGCGTCCGTCTGTACTTTCTGATTCAACGTAAGCTGGTACCAGCTTACTCCACAGACACTTCGGGCTTGACCAGCCCTGCTTTCATCAAGTTGATTGCGGCGTTGAGGTCGCGGTCGATGACCGCTCCGCAGTGGTCGCAATG
>UMGV01082629.1_pt1 | contig 13254 bp, 7 predicted proteins | sample 1965361 | NCBI WGS metagenome assembly UMGV01 (sample SAMEA4836081, study PRJEB28245) | human gut metagenome | biome: gut microbiome; material: fecal sample | place: Denmark | collected 2008
AAATACCCGTCCCACTCTGATACGGGCGGGACGGGTGTTTTGTTTTATAAAGAGGGTGATAACATGGGATTTTTCCGTGTTGATATAAAGGGATTAGATACACTTGAAAAAGACTACAACGAAGAAGAAACAAACATCAAAAAGCAAATACCAAAAGCGCTTGGAATTGTTGGAAATGAAATGGTCAACAACTTGCAAGAACATGTGACAAAAGACGTTTACGATAAATATGAGCCTTATGTTTATGAGCGTCGTATCGGAAGAACCGGACAATATGCACCGATCGAATCACAAGAATATATCGATTACAATATCTCAGACAATACCCTGACATTTTCCTACGAACCGCAAGGGGCGCACTGGGTAGAAAGATGGAGCAATAAACACAACGGAGACAACCTCATTGTTTCAATCCAAACGGGTGATTTAGCAGGAAATGCGCCGCCGCGTCCTTATTGGAACCGCTTTGTATCAGAAATGGAAAACGGCGGTATCCTCTCTTCTTTTGCAACAGGAATGAAACCATATACATTACAGACAGAGGGAAAAGATGTTGTGTTTGCAGGAAATGAAAGTATGCTCGAAGCACAGGGTAATTTTACAAGCGACGATGATTGGGAATTGCCGTTTTAATCCTTTTGTTTTTTATAAATCTCATTTACTTTTTGAGCGATATCTCCCAAAGCAAAAAAAAGAATAGCATTGATGATACAACCTACTTCTACCCCTAAAACAATCCACCAATTTTTTATAGTATCAAGCGTTATAAAAAAGAAAATGAAACCTACAATAATAAAAAATGATCCACAAGCAAATAAACATGTTTTTATCGGGTAGCTACTTTTTGATTCTAATGTGATGTTTGTTCCCCTGTTACCTCTTATTACAGCTAATAAACAAAAAGAAACGGCAAACACGACCAATAAAATGTATAACACTTGCAATTTATATATACCTCCAAATAAAAAATGTGGACGCAACCAAGGTCACGTCCACTGCAAAAACGTAAGCTCGACTGTGTTACCACACAACAATCAAAATACTACATTACCATGTAGGGCTTACGTGATTGCCGATGTTCATACATGGTAAAGGTAGATAAATAAGTTGTGTGGTGTCATAACTATATCATATTTTTTTCATTTTGTAAAGAGTTTATATAAAAAATAAAAAAATAATTCTTCGACAAGAACCGACAAATTCAAAAAAGGAGATTAAACAAGTGGCAAAGATTATTCTTAATGTTGACCTTAATTCTGCACCGGCAAAAGAACAATTAAAATCATTACAAAACGCCATCCAAAGCATTGCTACAACTCTTTCCAATGTAAAAGCAGACAAAAATCTGACTGCGCAAATAAACGCACTAACCAAAAATTATACTGCTCTTGCTAACGCTGCGCAAAAAGTAACAAAAGTAAACAATCAAAATGCAATTGCAGAAGAAAAACTTGCACAAGCAAAAGAAAAAACAAGAAAAGCAACAGCAGATGCAAATACAGCAGAAGAAAAAACGACGCAGGCACGTATCAAATCACAACAAGCGACTGAAAAGCATACACAATCTACGGAAAAAAACACAAAATCTGTAGAAAAAAACAATAATAGTTTTATAAAAGGTCGTCTGGAAATGACGGCTTATCTTGCATCTGTTCAAATATTACAGTCTGCATTTACTTCATTGAATCAAACGTTGGTAGAGACAGAGGACGCTACCATTGCATTACAGCGTGTTTTGCCGGAAGGTTCAGCAACAAACCAACAAATTATAGATGATTTGTATGAAATGTCTCAAAGTTATGGACAGGCATTTGACGGTGTACAACAAGCAACACAGAATTTTGCAAAAGCAGGGTTGGACTATGAGGATTCTCTAAAAGCAACCAAAGCCGCTCTGGTCGCTGTGAATGTTGCAGAATTGGATGTGACACAGGCAACCGAAGGCATGATTGCCATTATGACGCAGTTTGGATATACGGCTGAGGATCTGATGGACATTGTTGACATGCTCAACAAAGTCGGAGATCAATATGCCGTATCATCTGAAAAACTTTTAACTGCATTACAGAGAACCGGTTCCAGTGCTGCAAACGCTAACTTATCATTGGAAGAAACAATTGGACTTGTGACAAGTCTTTCCGAAGCGACCGGACGTAGCGGTGAAAACATCGGTACCGCTGTAAACTCTTTGATCCAATATTCACGTAAAGCATCTTCTCTTGATGTTTTTGCGTCTTTGTCTGACGATGCCGCTCAAGTTGTAGAAGATTTTCGTCTTGGTGGAGCAACCATTCTTGATGTATGGGAATCTGTCGCTGATTCTATTAACGGTATGACAGCGGAACAGGAAAATTTGCTCAATGAATGGCTTGCAACAGATGAAATGCAAAGTCTAACACAGGAATTGCATGACGAACTTGGAGATATCTTTGAAACAACGCAGCAAGTTTACGGAACAGCTAATACATATCGTCAAAACTATTTTATCGCCCTGTTGAAAAATATGGATACCGTCATGGAAGCGACACAGACGGCGCAGAATGCACAGGGGTATTCGCAGGCGGAAAATGAGAAATACATGCAAACATACACGGCACAGGTGACCGCGCTTACCGCGCAATGGCAGCACCTTGTATCCGAAGAACAGGGATTTTTGGATTTCAAAAAGGATTTGGTCGGTTTTGCGTCCGGTATTTTGCAAGTTATTGAAAACACGGGAGGTTTAGCACAGTTATTAAAAGAAGTATCTATTATAGGTGTCACTGTTTTTGGAGTAAAGAACATCAAAAATATAAAAACTTTTGTAGATAATATTCGACTTGCAACAAAAGCGCAAGAACTTGCTACAAAAGCTACACAAGCACAAGCAGCCGCAGAAAAATATCAAGAAATTTATTCTAACTACATGACAAAAGCTAATATAAATGCTGCAACTGCACAAAAATTAAAAACTCAGGCAACAAAAGCAGCAACAACGGCAACCAAAGCGCAGACTGCAGCAGATCAAGCGGCAACAGTAGCAGCAAACGCAAAAAATCTTGCTATCAATCTTGGAATTGGTATTTTAATTGCAGCATATTCCGCATATAAAACATATAAGGCTAACCAAAAACAAGCGCTCATTGATGCAGCGGAAGCATCAAAAGAAGCTGCTGAACAAACGAAGCAAGAAGTTGATTCCTTAATGGAATTAAAACAAGAACTGATAGATACTGGAAAAGAGACAAACGAACTAACTAATAAATTTGAAGAACATATAAAAGAAATGGGTTTTACTTCTGAAGAAGTAAAAGAACTAACAAATAATTACAATTCATTAGGTGAAGCAATAGATGCAGCTATTAAAAAGAAAAATCAAGAATATTTGTTAGATAAACAAAAAGAACGTGTTTCAAATGAAAAAAATCTTGAAGAAAACGTGGAAATATCAAGTCAAACATCTACAGCAAGAGCAAAAAGAGGAGACTATTTTTATTATTTTGATGTAGAATCTGGAACATATTATTCTCCTGCTTATCAAATGGCATTAGGATTAGGTGGTGAATTGCCAGAATTAGTGGGAAATTTGCAAGAATTGGCAAATAAATCATATGACGATAGAACAGCAGAAAATATTGTTGCATATTATAAACAGATTGAAAAAATAATAGATTATATGCTTGAAAAAGAACTAACAGATAATGATCTCTATGATCTATTAGTAACAGAAGAATCCAATATTGAAGACTATGTTATAAACTATATAAACTCAAAAAATGAAGAAAATATAGCAAATCTTTTGTCAATTATAGATGAAAAATTGATAAGAAATCCAATTGATAGCAAAGAAGAATATGATAAATGGGTAAAGGATGCTCTAAACAGAATTGAGAAAGGTGAATATGGAGAAGATACAGACGGATTAACAGAAGCATTCAACAATTATGTGAGTTTGTTGTTTCCACAATATCAAAAAGAAACAGAGGAAGGAACAGATTCGCAGAAAGAATTTGAAAAATCTATTGAAGAATCATCTGAAGCACTTAATACTATTTCAAAATCATTTTCTACTGCCAAAAATGCACTGTCAGAATTTAACAAAAATGGTTCTTTGAGCGGGTCAACATTGTTACAAATCAGAGATCAATACAAAGATGTTGTCCCTGATATAGACACATACATCAATGCTCTTTCCAAAGAGGGAATTACTGCTGATGAAGTAAAAGGAATAATGGCTGAACTTGCTGTTGCGCAAGCGGAATCAGCAATTCAAACAGGTGAACTATCAATTGAAAATTTTGATTTGATTGCAACACTTTTGAAAGAAAATGGTGTATTAAACGCAAACAAAGTCGCTTATGAAATTTTAAGTCAAGCAAAAGCAGAACAAGAAGCGGCTTCTATTGACTTGAACAATATAACAAAAAAAAGCTTTGCTTCTGCACTTGATAATGCAAATGCAATTTTGAATCAAGGAGGTGCTGCGGAATATACAAGAGAACAATTTTTCAAACTTGTAGCAGAAGAAACTATTTTCAACAACTCATCGTTAGATGTACAAGGAAAAATAGATGCATTGAATGAGCTTGCAGTTGCAGCCGGAATTGCAAATGAACTTATTTCTGTTTCTCCATCGCTAATGAGTTCATTTGTTGATGAAAAAGTTAGAGAAGGAATGACAGCAAATGAAGCAAAACGAGAATATTTGAAAAATATTTTTAATGATTTTCAATCTGAACTTCAAAATTCTAAATGGAATTATGAAAATAAAAAAATTGAAATTGATACAACGGACGATGGTTCTGGAAGTCAAACAGAAAATCAAACAGACACATATTTGGAAAATCTTAAAAACATTGTTGAACTACGCCAAAGTGAACTTTCTTTGCTTGAAAAACAGGATCGTCCTATTTCTGAACAGATTGCGAAACAGTATGAAATAAAAGCTGCAATGCAAGATGAGTTGAATTATCTCATTTCAATCGGCGAGGATCAGGTTGAAATCAATAATCTAAGGGGGCAACTGTTAGACATTGATTCGCAAATTGTTGATCTGAGAAAACAAGAGTACGAGGAAAGACGTTCCTATCTGGAAAATGAACTTTCTTTGATGGAAGCACAGGACAAAAACTATCAGGAACAAACCGCAAAAATACGTGAAATTCAAGAAGTGCTGCATTTGTATGCAGATTATCTGCGTTCCATCGGCGCATCTCAAGAGGATATCAACGATCTTTCCATTGATTGGCTTGATTACATGGAGCAAATCCAACAACTGCAAATTGACTATTATGAATCGGAGCGGTCATTACTTGAAAGCCAAATTGCCATTCGGAAAAATCAAGCAAGTATCGACGAAATCATTTCCATGTACCAAAAAGTACAAGACCTGTTGCATCAACAAGCGGAATATTTGCGTTTGATTGGAGCCGAACAAGAAGAAATCAACAACTTATCCAGTGAATGGTACAATATCCAGCAGGATATTGAAAGTTTGAAAGATGATGCACTACAAAGCGCACTGGAAGCTGCTACAAAGCCCATCGAAGAAGAAATCAATTTGCGTGAGGAAGCAAAGCGGAAAGAAGAAGAACAGCTTGACATTGAGGAAAAGAAAAAAGCGGTTTTGGAAGCGCAGAAAAAACTTCTTGATACCATGGCGCAGAGAAATGTTCGCGTGTACAATACTGCGACCGGTCAATGGGAATGGCAAAGCAACGCACAGGACATTCAAGATGCAAAAGAAGAACTTGAAAACGCACAAAAAGAATATGATGATGCCATTTATGATGAACAAACAAATTTATTGCAAGAACAAGTTGATTGGGCAGAAAAGATTTATGAGAAAATACAAGATGGGGATGCCACAAATGAAGAAATCATTGAACTAATGAAATTTTTCTCGAGTCAATGGAGCGATTCCGATGAAGAAGGAAAAAAATTCTTGCATGACGCAAACATTGTTCTTGGTAGTATCATAGGGGCAACATATGATGACGCAACAGGAACATGGACCAATTCAAGTGGCCATGCGATTTTCAGTGAAATCGGTTCTGCAATCAGTGCAAACAAAAACGAGGACGGCACGTGGCTTCCGATTGATTTCACGAAAGTCCGAGATACCATCGGAAATTTTGATGTGGAAAAACTGATGAGACAATATGAAATCGAGAAAAACCATCTGGTCAATCCCATGCAGTATATTCAATCTTTCAACAATGGAAGAACATATAACAACAGCGGAAATACCACCACTACATCATATTCTCTGAACGGTGTCACCATTCCACAAAACGCATCAAAAGAATTGGCAGAAGTACTTACGAAAATCTTTGACGATATGAAACTGTACGGGAATTGAGAAAGGGGAAACAAATGGCACTATTTCAACCAACAAATATTACACCTTCTACTTTTGCAGGTATCGGCGGAGGTACCATTGATGTAAATAATACGGTATCCATTTCATGGCAAGTCAACGGAAACTCGCCAATGATTGGTTTTAGTATCACATTTTATAGCAATGATGATTCTTCATTGGCAGGTACAACCGGTAATATTTCTTTGCAAAATCCATTCTATGGTACAGATGAAAAAGGAAATCCCGTTGTTTATACATACGAACCGGAAAATACAAAATGGTCAAACTGGACACTAAACACAGTGAGCGGTTCCTCTCTTTTGTCTTTTACAAATGGAAACGAATACAAAATGCAAATTACCCAATATTGGGGTCATGAAGTCGGAGAAAATGTTGTACAATATTCGGAATCTGTTTTTATAACACGGAGCGCGCCAACATTATCCATTGATCCGTTTGGTACAATCAGTGATAATACGATTACAATCGATTCAATCACTCAGACTTTTACAGCAACATACTCTCAGGCACAAGGTGATACGATCAACTGGGTCGAATGGACAATCCTTGACAATAATACAAATAAAACCGTGTTAGATACAGGAGAAATTTACACGCAAATTCTTTCTACGTCTTACAATGCTTTTGAAACGGGATTACAAAATTCCCCGCATACTTATACTATTACTTGCACCATAGAAACAGAGAATGGAGTACAAGCAACAGATTCAAAAGTATTCAATGTGTTATATGCAAATTCAAATGAGGGCGCAACACTCAACGTAGAATGCGGCGGAGATGGAAGCGCAATCATCACATATGATACACCATTAAGCATAAACGGTGTACCTTCTTTCCCGGAAAGCGAAGTATCAGATCATATCATTGATGGAAAACTGGTATTAGGAACGAACGAAGATGTATTCTGGGAGCAAACGAGTAACGGGAATCTTTCATTTGATCCGCCGTATACTTTTGAAATTTTACAAGATATTGAACCGCCGCAGACAGAATTTGTTGGAAACTTTGCAAGCGATGGTATAGCAAATGTGATTGATAGAGACAATCAGGGATATATTGTTGTTGGAAGCAGTACAGGTGCAAGGATTTTCAAAGAACAGCCAAATGGTGTTCCCATTCAAGTCGGAGAACCTCTTGTCACGCAAGCTGTAACCGGAGCAAAGTTTTTTGAGATCGATGGTTTAAGAATGCTTGTTATAATAGGAAATTTTGGTACTTATATTGCTAAATTATTTTTTTATAGTGATAGTGAAGAATCATACACGGTTGAACAAGATATTGCTTCGTCTAATATTACTGGAACGCCACAATGTTTAGATATCATATATTTACAAGAAAATGACAGTACATATATGTTTATAGGGGGTAATTTCACACAAAATAGTACAGCTATATATGGTTTATATTTCGTTTTTCAGTCATCTAATTTTTCATATATTGGATCTTTTTCAAATTTGGACGGTGCGGTGAATACTGCTTGTTTTGGTCAAAAAGACGGAAATGCCTTTTTAATCATCGGCGGCACGTTTACAGAGCGTGCATTTATATATACTGTTCGTGCGCAATCTTTGGTACCAAATATTAGGCAACAAATATACGCTGATTCAAATAACACAACGTTGCATGACGTTAATATAGTTAAAACTTCTCCATTAGACAAAGGTTTTTTGTTGGGAGGAAATATATCATCAGCTTCAAATGGTACAAACTTGAAATTTTACACGTTATCATATGATCAAACATATTTTCAAGCTAATTTCGTTGAAAATGTTGATATATATATTTTCCAACAAAATGGAGCTTTGTCTATTGAAAATATAGAATTTGACCCATATGTAACATCTCGTGTGTGTGTCACCGCTCAATATATCATGAATGAAGAATCTCCGGCTGTTTTATATATGTTTGATGGGAATCATTTTGAATATGTTACAGGTTTTTTTGATTCCAACGGTGATCCAATTGTTGCAAGATCAATAAATACTGCAAAATTTTCTGATGATGGAAAAACTTTGTATATTGGTGGAACGATTACTAATAACTGTGCTATGGTTGAGTTATACAATGGAGAAAATAGCGGAAATGTTTTATTGTATAATTATAATATCAATGAAATTCTACGTATGGGAAATGCTTGGTATGGACTGTATATAAGCATATTCAATGGGGTTCATAATATATCTTATAATGTTTATAATAGTACAAATTCAAATCAAATGAAATTTGCACTTCCGCAAACCATCAATGATTCAAACGGCACAGGAATATATGTTTACTGGTATAAAAACGGATCATACGTATCAAATTCCAATCAAACGACCGTTTCTTTCCCTATGAATAATTTGTCATATATAACGATTAGTGGAACATCAAAGACAAGTTATATTTTCATTACAAATGAAACAGGATATGTACCATCAACAACTTCCACATCTCAACCAACCAGAGATGACAATACATTGTTTTTGACAAATTTCCCCGGTGGTGCTGGATTGGAAGCCGGTATATCTTCTTCATCCGTTTTATATAGAAACGATGGAAACAGTCTTTTATCGTTATCTATTGATGCAAACAAATCATCTCAGATGAAAGATTTTGGTATAAAAAGCGGAGAAAGTTATACCTACAAAATGGTATATATTTCAAACAATCAATACACTGTTCAAAATGAATCAGATCCAATATGCCAATCGTTCCGTTCTATTTATTTGATGGAAGCAACACCGGATACAACTTATGAAAATGTGTTCCATGTCCAAAAAGTTTGGAGATTCGGAAACAATATGGAATTTGGTACTGTCTCAAATGGGAACAATCCGTCATGGCTGAACAACTTTACACAATATCGTTATCGGCAGCCGGCAACGACAAGCGGTAAAAGCGGAACATTGCAAGCACTTCTTTCAAATACTGTAAACGGACAATACAACGATACCGCACAAATGATGGATGAATTGTTTGCAGCATCTCTCACAACAAATCCGCTATTTCTAAAAGATATGAAAGGCAATTTGTATATGGTATCGATCAGTGCACCAATTACACAGACTGTTGACACACAAAATGGAGTACAACAGGTGACTGTTTCTATTCCTTGGGAAGAAATTGGAAGCACTGACGGTATCGCACTCATACAACTACCAACGGATGAAGGATGGGAACAAACAGTATGAAAAACAGATATATAGAGTATCTTTCCGCTCTAAAAAATCCATTCAAAAAGCTGGCAAAAATTGAATTTCTGCAACCGGATAACTCTGTAGCATTTTCTCTTGACAATAATTACCACAGAGGATACAATACGTTACATGATTCACGAGCATTCATACAAAGTGGTTCGTTGAATGTTAGTCTACAAAACGGACAGAGACGAACGGCAACAGTAACACTTGCAAACATCGACAATGCATATGATTATAGTATCAATAAAATTTGGTTTGGGCAAAGGATCAGGCTCTCTATGGGCTTGATTCTGCCCGATGGCACAGACTTTTATTTGCCGCAAGGTGTTTTCTATGTCAACGCGCCAAACAACGTATATAGTCCATCAGAACGCACCGTTACACTAAATTTGGTAGACAAGTGGTCATACTTGGACGGTTCTTTGTTCGGTAATCTTGAAAATACATATCAAATACCCGCAACAGACGGAGCCGGGACGTCTACAAATACAAATATTTTTAGTGCAATGTCATCGATACTCAAATTGTCTCGTATTGATTTTTCAAACAACGCCCCATCAGAATTACAGATCGATAATGTTTCACCAGTTTTTACCAGTTATTATAATGGAAAAACATATCAAATCAATGATTCCGGTACAACAGCACCGATGACGGATGTTCCATATGATATTACGGTAGGAAGTGCAGACAGCGGTACATTTGCCGATGTCTTATTGGAACTCAATACCATTCTTGCCGGTTGGATCGGATATGATCAAACAGGAACATTGCGTGTAGAACCGTCCCAGGATGATATTGATGACAGCAATCGTGCGATTCTATGGTCCTTTGACCCGTTGGAACAAAATTTATGCAGTATTTCCGAAACATTCAAAGACAGTGAGGTTTACAATGATATTATTATCACCGGTGAATCTCTTTCTGAAACTGAAATTTACGGACGAGCAACAAATTTTGACCCAAAAAGTGATACCAATGTCAATATCATAGGTAAAAAAACATATCGGGAAAACCGCGCGGAATATTGGAACCCGCAGCAATGTGTTGATGTGGCTGCTTGGATGTTGAAACGAAAAACTGTTTTACAAAAATCAATTTCAATTACCTCAACACAAATGTTTCATCTTTCCGAAAATAATCTTGTAACTGTACGAAGGACAGACAAGCCGGGAAATCCAATTGAGCGGCACATCATTCAATCTTTTTCACTTCCAATCGCAGAAACAGGAAGTATGACGATTGAATGCACATCCGTCAATGATATTCCAAATTTCACTTATGAATCATCTCAAACGGAAACGGAGAGTACAACATGAATTATAGTGAACAAATCCGAAAATCAATAGAAGAAGTTGTACGCGAAACGATTAAAAAAGAAACAAAAGATTGTTTTCGAATTTACAAAGCAAAAGTAATTACCGCACCAAACGGAACTACTTGCACAGTACAATTGGTTGGAGATTCCACACAACTTACAATTCCCTATTCTTCTGCTTGTACAAATGTTACGGCAAATCAATTTGTTTGGGTTGCCGCGCCCTATGGTTTTCGCAATGCCATTGTTTGGCAAACAATTGATTTCAAATAATTTCAAAAAGTCCCTATCTTACATGATGGGGACTTTTATATATCATTATTTCATATCGTTTAAAGCAGAATTGATTTCCATTGCGGACTGATTCTTATTCAATACGTACAAATAAACGTTTTCCGTTGTTCTGATTGACTTATGCCCCAAAGCGTTTTGTATCGTTCGAATTGGTACGCCGTAACTATCCCAAAGAGCGGTTGCACAATGTCTCAAAGTATGCAAGTGTATTTCTTTCCCGGTCACATTTTTCACGTATCTTTTCACACTCAAATTGATCTGCTGCGGTGTATATGCATGCCACGCATTTTCATCGTTTTTTGATCCGACTTTACTATTCCCAAATAAAATATCAGAAGATTTTACCCACGAAGGTCTGATACCGCTGTTCAAATAATCTTTTACACATTCTTGTGCAAATTTCGGAAAAGGTGCTTTTCTTCTTTTGTTTCCTTTTCCATGTTTGACCAATACCCATCCATTTTCAAAATCTAAATCATCCAATGTCAATTCCCGTATTTCTGAATTTCTCAATCCTGTTTGTAATGCCATGATCACGATTGCGCGTGTTCTCAAAGCAATATTGTGATGTGTTCTTGTCGGAATTGTATGCAAAAGTTTGTTGATGTCATCGCTGTCAAGTAAAGTTATTTCCCGATGTTCTATTTGAGGGATATCGTCCGTAGAAACAATATTTTCATCCGTTATTTTTTGACGAACGCACCATGCAAAAAACGTGTGAATTGCCAAAACACGCCATAGTATGGTGTTTTGCGCGTTCCCTTTGTCATGCAAAAAATTTCGCCACTTTGTAACAACTTCCCCGGTAACTTCCATATCGCCTTTGTATCCGTTTTCATCCATCCATTGAACAAACGACGATATTGATGCGCTGTATGTGGATATGGTATTCTTTGACCGGTGCAGTGATTGCATGTTGTCAACATACAATGCAGCGGCTTTTTTCATTTCATCAAACGTCATGATATCATCTCCATAGCATTATTATTTTTCAAACAATTTTTATTTTTGAAAATCATTGATTTTTTGTTCGCTTTGTTATATAATATAAGTGGGATACCCACAAGCGGGGAGCGAACGCCCCGCCGTGGTTTTTATTTCCCGGTTTGGATAGCTGATTTTACGATTGACGGCGTTAATCAGCTATCTTTTTTTATTTTTTTTCGTCGTTTTCTTCGACGGCTTTTTTCAAAGCTTCCCGAAATTCTTCAATGGATCGGCATTTATCTGCCAATTCTTGAACAAGATTGATAACAAGTTTTACCGTTGTCAATTCTTCTTCCGTCCTTTCTTCCGTTCCGTCCGCGTCCGCGTCCGTCCACCTTGCCATGTCCAGCCGTTCGCTTTTCATTTTTTATTCCCCCTTTCGTTGTGTTTATTGTACCATAAAAACAATGTTTTGTCAAACATTCAAGCGCATTTTGTTGTTCATATTTGTTAATATTCAAGCGTTTTTATGTGCGTTGTGTATAATATGATAGTATATTACAACATTATTTTAGTGCATATATACCAAAATTATATATTTATTTTTTGTGAACACGTTCATATTTTGTCGTTTCGATTGCTTATCGTTTCATCAGTGCATAACACCATACACAGCACGCCATATCACAGAACAACATCAAGCAATAACACAAGCATGACAACATCACACACACATATACACACAAGCGCAAACTATAAAGCAATGATCAACACTTAACACGCCGCCGCCGTGTATCATATAACATAGCATTCAATCCGTTTCATGTGGTCCCGTTCTATATAAACACGATAAACAGTTGCATAATATTAAGATAAAAGAGAACAAGCACGCCGCGACTTGTCCGGCGTTTGTCTGTTCTCTTTTGTCGTTCCGGGTTGTCTCTATGTTCAGTGCAACATTTTTCCGACGCCGGGCCGGGTTTTCCGTGGGGAGGGGACTATAGGGGAGAGGTTAGCACATATATATATATGGATCAGCATATTTGTATATAATCTTAAAGTGTATAATATTTATGTATCAGCCTATACATATATATTTATGCTCTTTATGTTTATATATAAAGAGGAAAGTGTATATATATATATGTATGGGTAGATGTCTTTGTTTTGCG
>UMGV01039110.1_pt1 | contig 13240 bp, 18 predicted proteins | sample 1965361 | NCBI WGS metagenome assembly UMGV01 (sample SAMEA4836081, study PRJEB28245) | human gut metagenome | biome: gut microbiome; material: fecal sample | place: Denmark | collected 2008
GGAAGTCACCGGAGCGGCCACCACCACGGCGGAGGCCGTCACAGAGAGCACCACCCAGGCGGCGGAGATCACCGACGTAAACTTCATGGCGATGGGCGCCTCGGCCACGGCGGCCTACGGCACCATGCAGACCGACGCAGAAAGCGCCTGGGCTGCCATGAAGAGCGCCGCAGCGAGCGGAGCCGATTCCATCGTTGCGCAGTTCAACCGGATCGCTGCTGCTGCCCGTGAGGCGAGCGCGGCGTCCAGTATCCAGGTGGGGGCCAATGTTCCGCACAACGCAGGCGGCACCGACAACTTCGAGGGCGGCCCCACATGGATGAATGAGGAAGGCGGCGAGCTCGCCATCCTCCCCCAGGGCACGGCCATCATACCGGCAGATCAGACAGACCGCCTCATGCGGTCCTACACCAACAATGTAACCAACAACCAGGGCGGCCGGTCCATCGTTCTTTCCCCCAGCGTGCAGATCACGGTCACGGGAGGGGACGCCTCCACCGCCTCCAACATCAAAGAGCAGCTTCGCGCCCTGTTCAACGAGCTTTACCAAGAGGCCCAGGAGCAGGACTATACGGACCGCTCTATGCAAGCGGGCTTCGTGTAAGGGGGTGCCAGCAGTATGTATACACTCGAAGGGCGCAAATGCGGCACCATCCGTTTTGAGCCCACCACAACCGGCGTCGTCAATTCTGAGGACGTCACCCGGAGCAGCACGATCACGGACAACCCCGTGGAGGGCGGTTCCAATATCCAGGACCATGTTTTCCACCAACCGCTCAGCTTCCAGATCAGCGGCGTGGCGATCAACGGCGCGGACACGATCTCTGCCCTCCAGAAGATGTGGAAATCCGGGGACATCATCACCTACACCGGGCGAAACAGGATTGAGAACCTTGTCATTCAGCAGCTCAGGAGCACACACGATGCCGCCCACAAGACCGGCTTCTCCTTCACGGCCACCCTAAAGCAAATCACCCTGGGGAGCTCTGAGGGGAGCGGTACGTCCACCATGGTAGAGCAGGACACGGCTGCGGCCGCGTCCCTGCCTGCCAGCACCAGCAAGGCCGTTCAGAAGACGTCCTCGCAGACCGCGAAGACGCGGGCGGACGGCCTCAAGACCACAGTATCCACCAGCATTTCGGCGAGCGCCTATGCTTCCTATGTGGACAGCTTCAACAGCAAGCCCGACAGCAGCGCGGGCCCGACGTCAAGGGCCACGCCCACCAACACGGGAAGGAGGTAGCGGGATATGCAACTTATTGACCTTGGAAGGACCGTCGAGTATATCGACATCGACGTGAGCAAAATCCCCTACACCTTTTCCGTCAGATTGAGCGACAAGACCTATTCCTTCACAGTCCGCTACAACGACGTGGGCGGCTTCTTCACCGTGGACCTGTCTGTATCGGCCACCGGCGAGGTGCTGGCCTACGGCGACCCCATCCGCTACGGACGCCCCCTGTTCGGCCCCATCGAGGATGAGCGGTTCCCTCTTCCTGTCATCATCCCTCTTTGCCTATCCGGCGACGATGTGGACACCGTGACCTGGGAGAACTTCGGGGAGGAAGTCAAACTGTACCTGTATGATCGGGAGGGGAGCCTATGAGCTTTTGGATGAGAGAGGCAAGCCTCCAGATCGGCGGCAAGCGGTATGGGATGGATGATCTGTACTTCGAGTTTGAAGTCCCGTTCGAGGACAGCGACACCCTCCAGACGGCCAAATTCAAGGCTTATAACCTGTCTGAGGCCACGAGGAAGGGTATCAAGCGCGGGGACGTCATCATCCTAAACGCGGGCTATGAGGGCGACGTGGGGGCAATCTTCGTCGGCCAGGTATCCGCGTGCAGCCACAAGCACCAGAACACGGAGTGGATCACCGAAATATCCGCGACCGCCGCGATGGACCAGTGGCTCAGCTCGAAGGTGTCCAAGACCTATGCAAAGGGCAGCACCGCAAAGGAGATCGTGTCCGACCTACTGAACATCTTCGGCCTTGAGATCGGCGAGTTTACCCTCGCCGTCAACAAGGTCTATGACCGGGGCCTTGTGTGCAGCGGGAAGGTCAAGGATGAGCTCAAGAAGATTGTCGTCAACGACTGCAAGAGCCGGTTCCTCATCAGGACCGGCAGCGTCTACATCAACGACCCGGCCTCTGGCCTCGCAAACGGCATTGTTCTGACCCCTCAGAGCGGCCTTCTCTTCTCTGGAGATGAGGTCGAGGAAAGCGTCGTGGCCGTCGGCAGCGACAGTCAGAAGAGCTCAAGCACTAAGAGCGAGGAAGGCAACTACGTCACCCGCGAGTGCCTGCTCAACTACCATATCGGGCCTGCTGAGCAGATCACCATTCAATCCAAGTCCCTCAATGGCCGGTTCATCGTTGCGAAGGGAAAGCACACCGGAACCCCGAAAGGGAACTGGAAGACGACGCTTGAAATGCGCCCGGCGTAAGGAGGGAATGATCTATGCCAAGGCAAAACCGAAAGCGGGCCTACGAGGACGCGAAGCAGCAGGCGGAGGCCGCCGGCCTCTGCGTTGCAGACATCGTGAAGGTCCTGGCCTTCGACGAAAGCGCCATGACCGTAGACGTCCAGCCGATCACCAGATACCCGGATGAAGACACCTTCCAGACGAAGCCTCCCGTGCTGGCCGTCCCCGTGGCTATGATCTACGGGGGCGGCTTTGTCGTCCGGCCGGTCTACCAGGCCGGGGACATCGGCGTGGTGGTCTACCTGGACCGGGACAGCGACGCGGTGATCGCGGGCGGCGCGGAGGCTGACCCAAACACGGAGCGGCTTCACAGCGGCGACGACGCGATCTTCCTCGGAGGCGTGAGGACCGGGGGCAACACCATATCCGGGCTACCGTCGGGAACCCTCTGCCTGGGGACGCCAGACGGCAGCGTTTACCTATCTGTCACCAAGACCGGCATTGACATCAAGGGAAATGTCACCATCACCGGGGACCTCACGACCTCCGGCGGCACGGTCAACTTGAACTGAGGGGGGTGTCTGTATGCCTGGAGCTGCAAGGCTCAATGACGCCATACAGGGGACGACCGCCGGAGAGCATACCGGCCACGCCACCCCGCACGGCCCCCTTCCTATCACCGGAAACATCTCCGGCGGCTGCTCTGGAGATGTCTTCATCAACGGGCAACCGGCGGCCACCGTCGGGAGCACCACAACCGAAAATGACGCCTGCTGCGGCAGCAGCCAAGGGGCCGTCGCCCAGGGCAGCGGAAGCGTCTACATCAACGGAAAACCTGCTGCCCGCATAGGGGACGCGCTGGCCGCCCACAACGGCACCGGCGCCGTCTCTGCTGGTAGCGGGGACGTCCTGATCGGAGGGTAAGCATGGATGAGAATTGGACACTGAAAATCGACCCTGACAGCAGGGACATCATCCTGGATGACGCCGGAGTGCTGGAAACGGTATCCGGCGACGAAACCACCGCGCAGGCCGTCCGCCTGACGCTGGAGGTTTACAAAGGGGAATTTCCCTTCGACCCCACCCACGGGACCGAGTACAAGCGCATTATGGGCCGCAAGCGCCGCGACCTGGAGGAAGACGAAGTACCGGAGGTCATTCGGGCCGCCGTCTTCCAGGAACCGCAGGTAGCCGAGGTCAGCAGCGTGGAGTACGAGCTTGAGGGCCGGGGCCTGGAAATCTCCGTCACTGGCCGCCTCCAGAGCGGCAGAACCATCACTACGGAGGTGAGCGCAGAATGAACGATCAGGAGTGGGGTGTAACCGAGCGTGGCTTCCATCGCCCCACCTATGTTGAGCTGCTGGACGCCATCGAATACAAAGCGCGGGAGCTGTTCGGTAGCAAGGCAAACCTAACGGTCCGGTCCCCCCTGGGGATCTTCCTTCGGATTTTCGCATGGATGTTGAATATCCTGTTCAGCCTCATGGAGGACGTCTACAACAGCCGGTTTATCGACACGGCGGTAGGCACGAGCCTATACAACCTGGGGAAGGCAATCGGCCTGAGCCTGCTGCCAGCTCAGAAGGCGAGCGGCTACGTGGTCTTTACCGGCACCGCAGGCACGGCCATTCCGACGGGCTTCCTGGTCCGCACCGTGGCCGGCCTCCAGTATGCGGTCCTGACGGATGGGCGCATAGGGGACGATGGAACCGTTACCCTGCCCGTCCAGGCCGTGGAAACGGGCGGCGACTACAACGTGGCCGCAGGCACGGTCAAGGAGATCACAAACCCCATGGACGGCGTGAGCAGCTGCTCTAACCCGGCGGCCATCGACGGAGGCCGGGGGCGGGAAACCGACGAAGAGTTCCGGGACCGATACTACCAGTCGGTGGACTACGCGGGCGGCGTCAATGCCGACGCCATCGCCGGTGAGATCATGCAGAACGTCGAGAGCGTGTACTCCGCGATCTGCTATGAGAACGACACCGACGAAACCGACGACCTCGGCCTCCCTCCCCACAGCATTGAGGCGGTGGTCTACGGCGGTCTGGACGCAGACATCGCCCAGGCGATCTTCCGGCGCAAGGCCGCCGGTATCCAGACATTCGGTAGCACCACGATTGCCGTCATCGCCGCCAGCGGCCAGAGTATCAACATCAACTTCTCCAGGCCGACTACGGTCCCGGTCTATATCCAGGTGTCCAACCTGGAAACTGACACGGACTATCCGGCGGACGGGGACGACCGTATCAAGTCCGCGCTGATCGACTACATCGGCGGTGACGTGCGCGGCGGCCTCACCATCGGGAGCGATGTGCGGTACATGACCCTTCCTGACGTCATCCTCTCTGTTCCCGGTGTCGTGGACTTCGATCTTGCGATCAGCGAAACCGGCAGCGACTACGGAGAGGGCAACATCGTCATTGACACCAGGGAGAAGGCCGTCACGGACAACAGCAAAATCACCATCACAAAGGCGGTGGGCGCATGAGCTACGGACACCTGTCCCAAATGCTGGAGTACCTGACCGGCGCCTATGCCCGGCAGGACATGAGGAACGACCGCCACAGCCTCCCCCTCGAAACCAACATCGGCCGCCTCTTCGGGACCCTTGCCTGGGGCCTTGAGATCATCCACGAGAACGCCGACCGGCTCAAGCTATGGGATGACATCGACAATGCGGTCGGGGACGTCCTGGACCGCTACGGGGCCAACTTCGGCGTTGCCCGTGGCGGTGCGGACGACACCTTCTACCGCCTTCTTATCAAGGTCAAGATGATTGCGCTGCTCTCAGGCGGAGACATCAACACCATCATCACGGCGGCGGCCTCGCTGTTCAACGTGGACGCCTCCGAGATCGAGGTACAAGAGCTCTTCCCGGCGAAAATCTGGATTTACGTGGATGAAGATATTCTGGACGCCGAGCGCCTGGAGGCGGCCCCTCTCATTGCCGAGCTGATGAAGCGTATCGCGGCGGCGGGGGTGGGGACCCGCGTCTTCCTCAGAACCTACCAGAGCGGGCGCGGCCGCAGCTATCTCGGTATCGCTGCCCTTGAGCAGACAGACCACACGGCCAAAATCCGGCAGGCGACCACGCAGCGCGGGGCGGCCCGGTTCTATGTGGCGACCACCGTCTTTGAGGACATCATCATCACCGGAGCAAACAGGAGGTAACAGAAATGCCAAACGATTTTGAGCTCGACCCCATGGTCGAATCGACACCCGACAACGACGGGGCCGTGCCGCTCAATAGCGGTTATGAGGTCCTGGGCCGTATCCTCGCCCAGGCCGGGCCCGTTAAGTACACAAAGGCTCTTCTTGACAGCGGCGATCTCCCGGAAGGGACCGTGATCGAAGAGCTGACCGGCCCCATCCAGGAGGCCGGAGAAGGAATGATCGCCAAGGTTGAAAACACCGGAACCGGCGAGGCGACCGTCACGGTCCAGGCGACCAGTATCGGCGTTGCTGTGGGCTTCCCCTGTAAGGGCGTGGTCCTCTATGTTGAGGACCCGGACACCGGCGCCGACGTGGCCTACACCTATCTGGACCTGCACGAGCACCCGTCCTGGATTCGGGCGTCTGGAGGGGCTACAAACTCCCTTGTCACGTTTGAAATCCAGAGTATTATCTCCAGCGCGACGTCCGTCCAGGCGATCATCAACCCGAACGCGCTCGCCCGCATTGTCGATCTTGAGGACTACGCCCTGATCGGCCACAGCCACGAGATCGCCGATATTATCGGCCTGCAAGACATTCTGAACGATCATCAGACGGACATCGACCTGCTGAATGATCTGATGTCCGGCGATATGCCCGGCGGTATCAACAGGACGGCGGACTTCCTCAACCTGACCGGCATTGTCATCCGGGACGGCATTTGGAGCCAGACCAGCCGTTCCATCACCGCATGAGCGGCGTCCTGTGCAGCGCCGAAGAGGCGAGCTGCCTAATTCCGAACCTGATCGCAGAACTTCAAGCCCCTTGTCCCTGTGAAGGGATTGAGGGGCTTGTGCTTTGCGGTTTGGGATATAAAGGCCAGAAGGTCGTCATCCGCGTGCGGCCCGGCGTCCTGGAAGTGGACGGCGTACCGGCGGAAGAGATCGAGGCCATGCGCGAAAGGAGGTGTCCGGTTTGCAGAACCGGCACGGTGAACTAACCATCGTTTGTAAGGCGAAAGACCTTGTAAATCATACCTTGCAGCTCACGAACAACACGAAGTTGTTTCCGAAGAAGGTGCGGTTCACCCTCTGCCAGCGTATGCAGAACATCTCAATTCAAATCCTTCACGACATAATAGCGGCCAACGAGATATTTCCTCGGACCGTCGCTGAGGCGCAAGCTGCGGAAATACGCGGTGATGTATGAAAACGGGGCCATGACCCGGAAGCAGATCGAAGAGAGCTACCAGAGCTGGAGAGCTCATGCTTCCCACGGTCAATGCCGGTCCCTTATCACCAAGTACGACGCGGTTTGCGCCTCGATCTTTGAAAGGAGTGTAACCTCAAACCATGCCGCAGAAGATCAGCAACCTTCCTGTCCTGGCAAAGGTCAGAGATACGAACACCAAATATTACGGCGTCCCCATCGGATTTGTGATCGGTGATAAAGGCCATGCGGGATACCCTGCAAACTCCGTTACCCTCGTCACCGAGCGGATCATCAAAATCTGCTGCTTCGACGCCACGGAGAGCGGCGGGAACAACGACCGCCGGAACTACGGTAACAACCGCTATTCCCTTGCAAATATCCGCCAGTGGCTCAATAAGAGCGGCACCGGCTGGTATCAGGCGCAGCACAGCTATGACCGCGCCCCCTCCAACGCCTATGTCTGGAGCAACTACAACGAGTACGACGCCCAGGCGGGCTTCCTGACGGGCTTTAGCCCTGAAATGCTGGCCGCCCTACTCACCACCACCCTGACCGTTGCAAAGCCCAGCGTGGACGGCAGCGGTTCCGAAACTGTGCAGGACAAGGTTTTCCTGCTGTCTATGGCAGAGGTCGGCCTCGGTTCTGAGAACGGAATTTCCGAGGGCAGCAAGCTCGCCATGTTCAGCGATAACAACAGCAGACGCGCCATGCCTACGGCCCAGGCCGTGAGCAACAGCGAGTACACCAACAGCAGCTTGAGTGCTTCGCAGTATTGGTACTGGTGGCTCCGCTCCCCGTATTCGTCGAGCGCGGACGGCGTCCGCTGCGTGTACTCGGACGGGAGCCTCTACAGCCTCAGCGCGTACGGCGGCCGCGGGGGCGTGCGCCCGGCTTTGAATCTGAGCTCTGACATCTTGGTATCTGATACTCCTGACAGTGAAGGATACTACACGATTGTCTGGAACAACGCACCGACCACACCCCCGTCCATCACCGTGCCCGAAGATGTGCGGAGTGGGAAGGGCCTCACCGTGTCCTGGGCGGCGTCGGTGGACCCGGACACCGACGCCGTGAGCTATGAGCTGGAGCGGCAGTACAACGGCGGCGCATGGTCCAAAATCTACGACGGGGCCGCGACGCAGTTTACCGACACGATCACCACGGCGATGAACTCCGTCGCCTACCGCGTCCGCGCAAAGGACAGCAAGAACGCATACAGCGGATACACCACCAGCCCGACGCTGACCGTCACCCACAACGTGGACCCGACGGTCAGCGGCACCGATCAGAACCTCGGCACCATCACGAGCCCGCCGTCCTACCAGTACACGGTCAACGACGGCGACGAGGCGGATCCGCTGGTGATCGTGGAGAGCCTGGACGGCGTAGCGGTCCGCACCATCGACCCGGCCACGCGGAACCAGAGTTACACCTTCGCCCTCACCGAAGCACAGTTCGCCGGCCTCACCGGGCAGCACACCATGACGATCAAGGTCACGGACAGCGCCGGGAACAGCGTCACCCGGACGATCACCTTCTCCCGGTCCGTCTCCATCATTGACTTTGACTGGAAGGTCGACGACACCAGCGCGGCGGCTGAAAAAATCCTCGTGTCCATGCGCTACAACGCCCACGAGGACGGCGTGACTGTGCAGGTCTGCAACAACTACAACGACGCAGCGCCCACCTGGGAAACCGCCCAGCTCGGCCTCAAGCACATTTTCAGCAATACCACAAAGACCGCTGAGAGCTGGGCCGTCGGCGTCCGCGTCACCATCACCAAGGCCGGAGGGTATGAGGCCATCGCCTGTTATTCTCTGTCCGCCAGCTACATCTAAGGGGAGGAATTACCGTTGAAAAATCTCGAAGAGGCCAGAGCCTACCAGAAGCAGGAAAAGAGTAACGACACCTCCGAGCTCTGGTCCGCCATCCTGGCAACGCATGAGGCCCTGGTGGCCCTGGGCGGGCCCGGCCTGCCTGAGCTCCACGTGAACCGGGCCAAGGCGAACCTCATTCGCGCCGGTGAGGTCGTGAGCGGTGACTTCACCGACGACGATCTCAAGCAGATTGCTGCCGCGGACGGGACCCGCGTCTGGAGCGCCAGCATGGGGACCGTCTTCAAGGATGAGCCCATTGTGGGCCCTGACAGCGAGCTCTACATCTGCCAGGTGCAGCACCAGGCACAGGCCGGATGGGCCCCCGGCACCGAGGGAGGGCGCACTCTGTTCCGTCCCCTTCGCAGCGAGCCCCAGGAGCCCGGCGTCTACCTGGACTTCATTTGGGGAGAGCACGTCCCGTTCGGCGCGGTCCGGCGGGACCCCATCGACGATCAGCTCTACACCCCCATCAAGGAGGCGGGCGTCACGCTCTATGAGCCCCATTACCCGCACCTTGTCCCGTCCGAGTACAAGCTCTACGAAGAGCCGGAGCCGGAACCTGGCCCGGAACCTGAGCCGGAGCCCGGCGACGTCCCGGATTGGGATGATCTGGATGAAGGCCACACCTTCCAGGTGGGCGATCACTTCACCTACGGCGGGACCGAGTATGAGGTCCTGCGAGCCTTCAATAAGCAGGCGAATTGGGCCCCTCCGGCGCTGATCGACGATTACTACCAGGTAGCCGACGCTGAGTAAGGGGGCTGCCCATGATTACCATTAACCTGACCGAGGCCCTGATCGCCTTCGTCGCGGCCATGGGTATTCCCGGCGCGATCATGGGCTTTATCGTGTGGAAGCTGGAGCGCCGCATTGATGATCGGGAGAAGGAAGCCCAGCAGCACGAGAAGTCCCAAAAGGACCTCATGGTCCTTCTGGTGGAGAGCACCAGCGCCTCTATTGCCCTGGGGGAAGCCACGGCAAAGGCCGTCCAGCGTATCCCGGAAGCACACTGCAACGGCGACATGAAAGGCGCCATGGAGTATGCGACCACCGTAAAGCACCGGCAGAAGGAATTTCTCACGAAGCAGGGCGTAAGCGCCCTGATGGATTGAGGGGGAACCGCCGTGGGATACAAAGGGAAGCGGGCCAGAGAGCCAGAGCGCCGCCCGTGGGAGTTCAAGAAGAAGCTGGCCGCCTGGGCCGTTGTGATAGCCACCGCTGCGGCGGTGGCTTCCTATGTCCTGGCCTTCAAGGACAAGCAGACTGCCAGCGACGTCACCACCACCATCTTTACTGCCTGTATCGGCTACCTGGTATCCTACGCCGCCGCCTCGGCGACCGAAAAGGTCAGCCGGAACCGCCACGGCATAGACGCCGACGGCAGGCCATTCAACACCAGCAACACCACAAACACCACCACCGGGGACGGGTCCGGCAACAGCGACCCGCCCACCATCGGATAACACAAAGGAGGATTTACCATGTACGATCTGACCCCTATTATCGAAGCTGTCGCCGCCCTGATCGGCGTCGTCATCACCTGTATTCTCGTTCCCTTCATCCGGTCCAAGACCACCGCAGAGCAGCAGAAGGAGATCAATGCCTGGGTGAAGATCGCCGTCTCTGCTGCTGAGCAGATTTTCAAGGGCAGCGGACGCGGCGAAGAGAAAAAGCAGTACGTCATCGCCTGGCTGAAAGAGCGCGGCTTCACCGTTGATGAGAATGAGCTTGACGCCCTGATCGAGGCCGCCGTCTACGAGCTCAATCAGGGTATCATCCCCATTGAAGGCGTTACTATCGAGACGACCACCGAGATCACCGAGGACAAGGTGGAAACCGACCATGAGTAACAGCAGCCTTGTCAGCTATACGCAGATCAGCCCGAATAAGAGCAGCCCCCGGAAGTACGACATCACCCGCATTACCATCCACTGTGTCGTGGGCCAGGTGACGGTCCAGAGCCTCGGCGGTATCTTCGCCCCCAGCTCTAAGCAGGCCAGCAGCAACTACGGCATTGGTAAGGACGGCAAGGTTGGTATGTACGTGGAAGAGAAGGACCGTTCCTGGTGCAGCTCGAACGCAGACAACGATAACCGCGCTGTCACTATCGAGGTTGCCTCTGATACCTACGCTCCCTACAAGGTCACGAGCGCGGCCTATGCTACGCTGCTGGACCTGGTGACGGACATCTGCCGCCGGAACGGGAAAACGAAGATCCTCTGGTTTGGCGATAAGGCAAAGACCCTCGCCTATCAGCCGAAGGCCGGGGAAATGGTGATGACCGTCCATCGCTGGTTCTCCAACAAGAGCTGCCCCGGTGACTACCTGTATAACCTGCATGATGAGATCGCCGCTGAGGTCAACAAGCGCCTGGCCGGGGGCTCTGCCTCTCCCAGCACTCCCAGCACCGGCACCAGCGGCGGCGCTCAGACTGCGGTAAACTACACGGTGAAGATCACGGCGACCAACCTCAACATCCGCAGCGGCCCCGGCACCAACTACGGCACCAAGGGCACCATCGCCCCCGGTGTCTATACCATCGTGGCCGAGGCCAGCGGAACCGGCGCCTCGAAGTGGGGCAAGCTCAAATCCGGCATTGGCTGGATTTCTCTGGACTACGCCACGAAGACCGGAGCGGCCTCCAGCGGCACGAAGGCCGTCACGGTAGGCAGTACCGTCACCGTCGCTACGAACGCCGTGTACGGCGGCCTGACGGCGGCCAGAGGGGCAAAGGTCCCGTCCTATGTCTCCGGCACCGCCCGGCGCTATACCGTGAAACAGATCGCCACCCACAAAGGCACCCAGGAGGCCCTTCTCTCCGAGATCAATTCCTGGGTTGCCCTGAGCTATCTGTCTGTGGTATAATTGCGGCGTGATAGAGCGTGCTCATCACGGGCGGCCCCGGTCGAAGCCGTGGAATTATTTTGGCATTACGGGACCTCGGAGGCACGTAGACTGAGAGGAAACGGGCAAACGAAGCGCCCTCAAAAAGACCGGAAAAGCCCCTGATATAACGCAAGCCACACTACATCAATCGAGTGGGAATAATGGACCGTTTTTGGAAAGGCTTCTGAAAAGTCAAGAAAAACGGAGAAAACGAGAGAAAAAGGCCCCTACCAGAGCATTTTCGTTCTGGTAGGGGCCTTCTTTTTTTGCCCGTGGCATTATTTTGGCATTACCGCATGAGATCATCCAGTTTTTTGACCGTTTCGTCGTTCGCGGAGGGGTACAGGTGGCCGTATATGCGGAGGGTCGTTTCGATGTCCTCGTGGCCCAGGCGCTCGCTCACCAGCAGGATAGGAGTATCAAGTCGGATGAGCAGGGCGGCGTGGGAGTGCCGGAGATCGTGGAGCCTGATCGGCTCCATGCCGGCCGCCTGGCAGCCCTTCAACATCTGCTGCCGGAAGTAGTGCTTCGTGTACGGGAACAGCCGGTCGTCTGGCTGGGGCTCGTAGAGGGCGGCCATGTACGCCTTGATGTCCTCGCATAGCTTCTCCGGCAGCGGCACCACCCGGCGGCTTTTTGGCGTTTTCGGCTCCGTGATGATCTCCTTCCCGTCTATCGTCTGGAAGGTCCTGCGGACGGTCAGGGTGTGGGCCTCCAGGTCGATGTCGGACGGGGCCAGGGCCAGCAGCTCCCCTATGCGGAGGCCGGTCCAGAACAGGACCGACAGGCCCGTCCTGGCCGGAAGCTTCTTCACGTGGCCGATGAACTGGTTGAACTCATCAACGGTCCAGAAGGACATCTCGGAGGCGTTCTTCTTCCCTATCGTGCCGGCCATTCTGACGGGATTTGTGCCCAGGCCGTAGTATTTGCAGGCGTAGTTGAAGACCGCGGAAAGCTGGTTGTTGATCGTCTTCGCGTAGGTCGGCGCCACGTTCTCCGCCAGCAGATCGGATTGCCAATGGCGCACGTGGGCCGACGTGATCTCGTTCAGCTTGAGATCGCCGAAGAATGGCAGTATGCGGTGTTCGTAGAGATACCGCTTGTTCTGCATGGTGCTCTGCTTGAGCCGCGGCTCCATGTCCTTGAGATATATCTCCAGGAAGGACCGGAAGGTCATGTCGCAGCTCCGGGCCCGGACCTTGAGAAATTCATCCTCGAAGGCCAGGGCGTCCTTCTTGCGCTGGAAGCCCCGCTTCTTCTTGAGCCGCCGCTTCCCCTGCCAGTCCGTGTAGTAGAAGGATGCATACCAGGTATTCCGCAATTCGTCTTTATAGGCCGGAATAGAAATCGCCTCCCCATGGTCGATGAATTTAATGCCACACGCGGGCCAGGATGGCCCAGGACACGCGAGAGGCGTCCTGGGCATATACTTTCCCCTGTGCAGCCTTGCGGCGCTCTGACGGGCTCTGAGAGGCCAGGGAGAAGAAAACTCCCCAAATCCGAGGAAGTCACCCCAAAACCTGACTATCACTCTTTACGCGCACGCGCGCGCACAGGAGAAGATCACCACCACTGTTTATTAAGTTTATAAGACCACTGTTTTATTATGGGTCCGTATACGGACCCTATTTTTCGGAATAGGGTCCATATACGGACCCTATTTTCTTTGATAAGGTCCATAT
>UMGV01068713.1_pt1 | contig 13175 bp, 8 predicted proteins | sample 1965361 | NCBI WGS metagenome assembly UMGV01 (sample SAMEA4836081, study PRJEB28245) | human gut metagenome | biome: gut microbiome; material: fecal sample | place: Denmark | collected 2008
GAAGAATACAGATAACTCATCCTTGGAGATACAAAGTGTGCAAGAGAGGGTAAGCATATTCACAGTACAGTCCTTATATCCTAAATTCGCACACCATGCATCAAGACTCTTCTGGATAAAATCTCTGCGCTCATCGGAAAGTGATCGTAAAGATTCTGTACCACTATCAGTAGAGGTCTGCTGTTTAGCAGAAATTGCCCCCCAGACCTATATTTTACTCTCGTCAAAGCATTGGTTTCCACTTCTTTATCCAAGAGTTCTTCGGTAGGGATATAACTACTGCCGAGAGCGATAAACGTAAGATTGAAGAACAGCAAGGCAAGCAATACAGCTGGACCTACTATATATAACAAGGTGGTAGAAAAGATGGCAACCGGCATAGCGAGAACTGCGAGCCAGAGAATAATGACACTGGCTCGGGAATATCTCACGTAAGGCAACATATCCGTTGCAGCCATTGTTTCCAACAAGTTTCTGCGCCTGATCATCTCCTGAATAATCATGTATATGCAATAGAAAACACTTGCGCAAAACAGAGCCAGCATCAGATAAAGCCCTTCTCTGATATACAGGTTATGATGGAGATTGATACCCACGCAAAAGACCACAATGATGGCAGCATAAATACCACTGCACATCAGTATCATCTTCCTGAGGTTGGCACGGGTGGTTTCTATGTTATAGATTCCTATAGAGATAAGCGAGAAACAGGGGGTATAGATGAGAATGTTGATGACCGCCCCTAAATTATCGTGCATGGCTCGGAATCCGAAAGTCATCTGTATCACATATTGTATCGCCAATCCTATCAGGGCAATCACGATGATCCATCGAGAACGCTCATACCGCTTGTTCTCCCATCTTACATGCAGATGAGAGAGTGCCACGATGAAGGCATTGACGAGCATGAATATGAAACATGCAAACTGAAGTAGAAATAATGAATCCATACGCTTCTTATCTTTTGTTTACTTTCTTGTATTTTTGATTACTTGCTGTAGGATTATCCGGATTAGTCATCTGCAAATACCCTGCTGCAACAAGGGAGGTGATGTAACGCTCTCGGTTCTTTGTCTGATTGGACAAACCAAGGCGTTCCATAATCTCTGCGGTGGTTCGAGGAACTGAACAGAAATTGACTATGTCCCTTTGCTTATTAGACAATGACACTTTGGGAGTGTCAGAGTGTCTAAGTCGAGTGCCAGAGTCTTGGACTTGGTTACCGACTTGGTTACTGCCAACATTATCTTCAATCTATTTACATCTTTCTTTGCCATACATTATTATAAATAAGTAAATACGCTTGCAAAAGTACGAAAATAATTTTAGGAAAAGGTAAAATATTCTCAAAGTGTTTACGAAACATGAAAATAATTGAGTATTTCGAAATATTATTCCTTACATTGATAATCATAATATACGAGCGTAAAAAGCTTGTTTGGGAGATTTTCGAGTTATTACTAACACAGAGATGACATAAATATCATTTCATTGCCCCGCACTATCAAAAGACAAAATCGCGTTGATAAATTATCTTACGTTTAGTGTAGAAATACAATTATCTGCTGCAAAAGTAGAAAAAAGATGAAACTCACAAAAAATATAGAAAAAAATATCTTGTATTTTTTTTGAAATGTAGAATTTTCGGTAAGGAGAAAGATTAAGACTTTAGCCTTATAAGGAATAAACACATTTACGTATCTATGTGTAAATGTGTAAATCAATAAAGCCGTCTTACAATTATCTTCCATAAAAGACAATCATAAGACGGCTTATACATAATCTAAAAGCCCATTCCTAAACTTATCCCAATGAGACGATTACTTCTCACTATCTTTTGTATAATTCAAAAACGAGCAATTTTAAGAATGTGCTCTCTACGGACGCATGATATATTGCTTGGCATTCATAAATGCTTTTGCCCCCTGAATATCTTCTGCATCCATCTTCAGAAGCGTTACATTCGTCAGATAATTAGCCTGACCTGACGGATTTGAATCCGGTATATTGGTAGTGTAAAGAAGGAATGAAACACCAATAATGTCAAGATTGCCAATTTTACCCGTCAATGGAGCATAGACAATATCCCCACTATCATCACTCATGATGTCAAATTTGAAATTACCGATGATATCAGTAGATAAATATGGATAACTGTCTGATGCTATATACGATGAAAAGACATAATAGGTGTTCAGATATGAACCTATAGCCTGTAGATTGGAAATTTTCATGGTTAAGGTCTCATCATCAAACTCTATACCATATGTGTAATTGAGATCTGGCAAGGAGAGATAGTACAGGTTCTTCCATTCAAAGAGCTTGGCTCTATACATCTCCACCTGGTTATCACGATTATAACCCATCAAAACAAACTCCTCTCCAAGGAAATTATCTTCAAAACTACCTTGCAGAACCTCTACAGTTTCTTTAAACTGACCAGTTCCAAAACTTACAAAGCCCTTTCTTACATCATCAGAGGTGTTTTCAGCAATATTCATTCTCAAGCTGTCACCATCCACGCTGCAAGATACCCAATCAGGAGCGCTCATAACTTGGAATCCTTCATTGTTAACTACAGCCTTGGCGATTTTTCCACCAGCATTAGCTACAACAACATTTCCATCACTGTAAGAAAACACCAATCCCTGCTGTGAAACACTGACCACAGTGGAATCTGTTTCTGATGCCTTAATAACTATGTTGGCATTTCTGGATTCCCTACTCTTATTGGCAGCAGCAGCGAAACTCACGGTTTTGCCTTCTGAGGAAACAGAAAGCCAATTCTCAGAAGTATAAACCTTTGTGATGTCCTTGTTTACCGTAATGGTTTGAGCATCGCCCACTGCTTTTAGGGATGTTGCAGCCGAAACCACCTGTATAGCATTGCTGTTTGGAGAAATTTCTCCTTCTCCATCAGAGCATGAAGCCAGAAGAAGAAAAGCCGAAGCCAATGTATATAATAATGCTAATTTTTTCATATCATCCAATTGTTATGATTAATCTTCAACTTTTTTGAGACTCTGCAAATAGTTATACATGAAATAAACCTGAATCTGTCCTTCAGAATTTCTAACCAGATTGCCACTGTTATCCACAGGTAAGATGACCAATGTATTTGCATCAGGATTTTCTCCTGTTATGACATATTTGTCATTTTCAGAATCATATGACAGATTGAATCCTGTGGCACTGAAATAACCAGTATTCCAATTCAGGGTACAAGCCAAGAGAAACGGATAATTGCCGGTAGGATCTTCTATAACCTGATAAGGAATATACATTTCACCAGTTAACGGACTGAAAGATGCGCTTAAATCAAACCCTATCTTGCTGCCATTCTTACTTACATAGTAAACCGTGGCTGTCAAAGAAGATTCTGATTTCTGATTGATGAGCGTGGTATTTGCAGAAAAACTGATAGGAAAAGTTCCCATTTCATCGGCTTCACCCTCATTTGTAGCCTTCTTGGTAATGTATGAAACTTCCCAATTACCATAATAGGTATCTATTCTCTTGCAACCAGGCAGTTCATAACTGCTGCATAGCACACTTCCATCCTTCAAACAAAGAGTCTGGTTTTGAGCATTCCACGAAAGCGTCTTGACTTTCTTGCCTGCTATTTCCACAGAATCCTTGAATTCAACACCATTTTCGGTGGTTGTATATGCCGTGGATATGGATGAATTTCCCAAAACTCCAATATAGGCTCTGCGAGAAGCCGGATCAAAATACACTCCTTCCGGATTTTCACTATTTTCCATATAGAAATACTCCATTGAATGGAAAACATTCTGCATCTTATCTATACTGCTCTTCCACTCTTTTCCAGCATCCACACGGGTCAAGACCATCTTGTTACCCCATTTTCTACCCTTTACAAAGATTGAATCCTGGGTAGTACGCATGATAACAAACTCATAATCTCCCTGTTCACCCGTAACATCATCCTGATATGGCTGAGCCAAGAAATGCATGATTGTATTATGAGTGTTGAAGGTCAACACAGGACCTTCACCCCTTAAAACATCATAACTGGATTCTGTAACCATGCTGCTAGGAGCAATATCAGAGGAAACATATGCCTTTCCGTTGACAAACTTCATAAACATGGTATATCCTCCACGATTGTAACCCTCACCTGTATAATAACGCATTTCCCATCCATTGGAAGCGCTTTCAAGCAAGGCTTTGTCAGCATCCACGGCTTCCTGTATCCTCTGCGCCGCACTTTTTTCAAAGACTTCATCATCATCTTTCTGGCATGATTGAAAAGCCATCAATGCAACCAATGCGATGAAACCATATATTATTTTCTTCATAATAAACTAATTTAAATGTTCCAAATCAAGCGTTTTCATTTCTGAAGCTCTGCGCTGAATGACATCTCTTAACTGATCAATGTCAAGTCCCCAAGATTCACTCATATACTTACGTATGATGTCAAGCTTCTGATTGATGATAGCAGCACCGCTGGTTCCCGCTGTAGAAAGGGCTGAATCCCACTCACTCTTTGAAGAGGTAACATAAGTGGACATGGTTTCTGCAAAATCATCATCAGGCTGACTCATGGCATAATTGGTAATAAAACCCAATTTCTGTGCGGTTTCATCAGAATACAGATACCAGTCATTGCTTCTGTAATTAGCCTCCGAAATCAACTTGAAGTTCGTATCATATGGTATTTTCTGATGCAGAATGTGAGTAAACTCATGATGCATGGTATGGAAATAATACTCATTGAGACGGTGATAATAGGCATCTGTCTGAATCTTGGTTTCATCAATGCCATTGATTTTGTATAAGGTCACCTTCAAGCCACCCTCGGCAGTACCCACGGTTTCTGTATTGTTACTGTTATAAGCAGAAGAACCGATGAAATGGATGATTCTTGGCACATTTGCCTTGACAAAGTTCTGACCCACCACCTCTGAATAAGCATCAAACCAGAGATATTTCATCAGAATAGCAATCTTGGCAGACTTACTGGAATCAGCAGGTACCAACTGATATTTCATGTCAGACTCTATATCCTCCATTTTATACTTTACATCTATATTATAAGGAGCAGTGTAATTCTTCTGCAGCCATAAATCAAATGCATCGCGCTCTGGTGATGTGGTAGGGAAAATGGTTTCTGACGAAATCTTGTCATCATCAGAACAGGAAATCATCCCCATCATCAGCACGAGCACTGCTAAATATATCACTTTTTTCATATTGGTCATTTCTTTATTTGTTTCTTGGGTTTGGCGTCATTCCCGCAGTAATCACATCCTGAGGCAACTGAATAGCCCTGCGAGGATCTTCCTTGGTAAGAACATCTGTGACAGCCTCCACCTGCTGGTTCATATTGATACGACGACGATAAATCTCAATTCCATAACGCTTGATATCCTGCATACGGATACCTTCGTGAATAGTCACCAGACGTTTTAGCTGAAGAATACACTGCAAAAGAGGTTCTTCCTGATCCTGGTCAATAGAAAAACTGGTATTCAGCTTCTTCTTAGGCGTAGGATTCTCAGGAGTATAATAGCTGATTCCATCATAAAACTGCTTGATTCCGGCAAGAGAGAGCTGAACACCCTCAGCAGTAAACTTGGAAAGTTCTGCATTGATATCAGCCAAAGCCTTGTCATACTGATGAAGAAGTGCATAAGCCTCTGCCCTCACCATCAAGGTTTCATCCATGGTAAATGCAGCAAATTCAGAGTGCAGATAACCGGAACCAGTCTGCTGGTTTATGTATTCTATCAATGCAGGCACCTTGCGAAGCACGTGACGGGCCAGCGCATCATTAGAGAATACCTTGTAACCCATAACAGTGGAACTGTTGCCCCAAGGACCATCAGCTTCGAGCGTCTCTGTCTCTGAAATCAGACGACCATGAGTATATTTGTCACCATAACCATACGCACCGCAGACCATGCCCCAATCAGAATATACCGTTTGCAGCAAGATGTTAGCATTGTTGGTGGAACTGATATATGCATTAGGCTGCACGTTGTCATTGGCAGAAAGAGTATTCCAGCTCTGCCAGTCACGCAGATTGGCTGCAGGGTTACTACCCAGTACCAATGTAGCATACTTGACAGCATCCTCATATTTCTGATAATAAAGGAAAAAGCGTGCTGCAAAGGCATAGGCGGCATTCTTGGTAAAATGGAACTTAGGATGATCGTAAGTATTCCCCACTAACGATATTCCCTTGAGAATATCCTCTTCTATTTTCTTGTAAGTTTCTGCCAAAGTACCACGCTCGTGATGTATGCCCACATGCTCATCCACTGTTTCAGCATAATAAATACCCAGATTCTTCTCTGCCGTGGTTGCATCATAAGCCTGACAGAAAATATTGGTAAGCGTAAAAACTGCATAGGCTCTACAAAGCAGGGCCTCTCCTAACTGAGCAGAATATGCTTCCTTGTCAGCTTGCAGGTTGATGAATTCTATGGCAAGGTTGGCTGTCGAAATTGCCGCGTTTTCCTTTTGCCAGAGATTGCTGATACCATCATTGGCTGTTGCATCAATGTCTTCCCAACTATATGCCTGAATCTGAAAACGGTCTGCAGCTCCATAGGCTGTATTCCTATACTCATCCGTATTGTCAGAATACATCTCAAGAAGATAAGCTGGATAAATGTCAGGATAAGCACTGACGAGCAAAGAGGCAACATCTTCCTTACTGCTGAGATTCATACGGTTATCCGGAGACTTTTCCAGAAAATCATTGCATGAAACCAATCCCATCAGAGAGAAAGACAACAGTCCTATTTTTATGTATTTATTTATTTTCTTCATAATGTCCTTTCTTTAGAAACCTGCTTTTACTGTTAATGTGAACTGTCTTGGAAGCGGTGCTGAAACACCACCTGCACGGAAGAATTCAGGATCCTGTCCATTGAGTTTCTTGTCTGCATAGATCAGGAACAGATCCGTACCCTGTAATTTCAAAGATAAATTCTTCAGTGCCGTATGAGTAAACCACGCAGCAGGGAAATCATAAGACAGGGAAATCTCCTTCATCCTGATGAAATCACCCTTGGCAACACGTATATCTGAGTAATTATAGGCATTGTATCCCAACTGAAGCTGGGTATTATCGTGATACTGGCGATAGGTGAGAATTGTTGGTACGTCTGTATATTTTTCATCACCGCCCAATCTGTATCTGTTCTTGAATTCCTTGGTCATGGAACTCAAATCATTATACTGTGCTGAGAACACAGGGTCTAATCTCACTACATTACCAAAAGAATAGGTCATGAAAATATTCAGATGAAAACCCTTGTATCCGAATACATTTCCCAAAGAACCCGTGTAAGTAGGATCTGTTGGACCTTCATATTTCAGATATCCATTATTGATCCTCTCCTGGAAATTGATGTCCGTGGAGGTTACCTGTCCCTTTTCATTGAGGAAGGTAGGATAACCGTCTTCATCCAATCCTATGAATGGAATGGAGAACAAGGCTCTCACCGGATATCCTTTCTTGGCAAATCCTGTACCTTGGATGTAATCCATGGTAGAGGCTTGTGTCATTAAATCTGTCACTTCGTTCACGGCATGAGAGTAAATCAGATTGGTAGTCCATGAGAAATCCTTTGTTTGGATGTTCTTGGTCGTGATGCTCAATTCCTCACCATGAGATTTCATGGAAGCAATGTTGGTATATTCGATGATGCTACCACGACCCTGGGCCTCAGTTATCTTGGCACCAATCAAATCATAGTTATTACGCTGATAAATATCAAATGTCAAACTGATACGATTATTCAGGAAACCAGCATCCACACCAAAGTTAAACTCATGCTTCTTCTCATAAGTCAAGTCTCTGTTGGCAAAATCCACAGCTTTGATTCCCGTTTCCTTATCACTGGTGAAAGGGCGGTATACATTGTAAGCTCTTAATATGTGAGAAGAATTGGTAATATCTGCCGGTCCTCTATCAGCAGTAAGACTGTAAGATGCCTTAAGGGTCAGATGGGACAAAACAGAACGTAAAGAAGAAAAGAAATCCTCCTCATGGACATTCCAGCTACCGGATATATTCCAGGTAGGCAACCACTTGGCATTACTGCTCTGACCAAACTGATTGGTTCCTTCATAGCGGATGGTACCATTTAAATTATACTTCCCCTTGTAAGAATAGGTGGCATTTCCAAAGAAAGCAGCGCTTCTGTAACTTGAATTGCTCAAACCATAATAAGAATCACCTTCTTCGAGTCCTTTCTTGAAGAACTGATAAACATAAGATGCAAGCTCACCCTTGGTATATTGCAAGCCGGCACCATTGAACCAGGTCTGGTTACGCTCAATACTGTTAGCCTCCATACCTCCGAAGACATTCACAATGTGAGCCTTGTTGAAGGTGTGATTGTAATTGGCTGTCAATCTGATATCATAACTGGTCATTCTGTTATCCGTTCTCTGATATAAACCTCCCTGCGGCAAAACAGAAATCGGCAATGCATAAGGATCATCCGGATCCTTGTAAAGGAAATTGTTGTCATCCCTTACCTGAGAATTCTTCATGGCACGGTAAGCCTGAGCCTGATTTGAATTGTCTGTCACCTTATGCTCCTGAGTGGTGGTGGCATATTTGATGGCACCCAAAGCAGAAAGCTCCAAATCACGGATAGGACTGTATTTCAGTTCCATCTGGAATTTCGTGTCCACCACATTCAGATCAATGTAGTTATTATTAAGTTCATTGAAGATATTGAATGGCGCATAATTGGCCACATAGAAAGCATACGGATCCAACGCTCTGGAAGAATTCAGGGCATAAGAGAAAGGATTGATGTCAAACTGACGACTTACCTCACCAGAAGCCACGTCCACATCCTGACTCATGGTTCCAGGTGCTTTTTGCTTGCGGTAAGAAGCAGAACCTATCAAATTGAGTGAAAGGTTGTCCAAGATGTGATGGGTAAGATTAAGATTGGCAGTATATCTGTTCACCTTGCTGTCCTTATACCATCCCGGATCCAGCATGGCACTCATGGAAGCATAGTAGTTGGACTTCATGGTACCGCCACTCATGCTGACAGAATGGTTCTGCATGATTCCATTGGAGAAAAGACGGTTAAACCAGTTTGTGTTTCTTTGCTCAGCTCCCTGCAAATATGCATTCTGGGCCTCCTGAGTATTGGCCAGTTCAAACTGTCCTGTGGTAGGATTGAAAGTATCAATGAGTTCATACATCTTTCCGTACACACCATAGTTCTTGCTGTTGAGAACCGTGGAGAGATTGAGCCATCCCTTGTCCTTGAGTTCCTGATAAATACCCATCTGCTCCTGAGAGTTAAGGATATTGAAGTTTCTGTAGCTCGGCTTGAGTCTGGTAGTGAATTCACCGGAGTAATTGATATGCGCCTGACCTGCCCTACCTTTTTTGGTAGTTACAACAATCACACCAGCCATGGCTCTGGCACCATAGATGGAAGTAGCAGAACCATCCTTGAGAATCTGAAAACTCTCAATATCATCTGAGTTGAGTCCTGCAATGGCAGATGAAACCAGCGTTTCGGCATCACCTGATGAAAGCGCATCTGCACTGATGTCTGTAACATCTTCCATGATAACACCATCTACCACCCAAAGTGGCTTGGAACTGCCATAAATAGAGGTAGCACCACGTACCCTGATCTTAGGAGCTGTACCGAAAGTACCGGAAACGTTCTGTACGGAAACACCCGCAGAGCGACCTTCCAGAGAACGGCTGATATCATTCATACCACTAATCATGGTCTCATCAGCCTTCAACTGGTCCGTGGCACCGGTAAAGGTACGGCGATCCATTTTGGACATACCTGTAACTACCACCTCATTGAGGGTGGTATTGGTCTTAAGATGTACCGTCATGCCCTCCTTGGCCAAAAGTGTCTGCGGCTCCATACCGATGTAATTGACCTTGATTTTTCCACCCTCAGGCACTTCAATGGTAAATTTACCATCAATGTCTGTGATAGCCACGTTCTTACTGTTTAATACGGAAACCGTAGCACCTATCGCTGGTTCCCCATCCTCCTGGAGAATCACGCTACCGGTTACCTTTCTGCTTTGGGCAGAGACTGCTCCCAGAAGAAGAAACAATCCTGCCAACAAGCATAAGAGTCTTTTTTCCATAAATATTATTTTAAATGTACAAAGTAGTGATTATTTCTTAATGAGCTTGAAAGTCTTGCCTTTTGCCTGGCGCACAATGTATATGCCCTGATTTACAGGCCCACTCACCTTCTGTCCATTCAGGTCATAGAAAGTAACTCCTGAAGAAACATCATCAGCCGTCACTGCATCTATCGCAGATAGTTCACCCACTGATGTCATGGCAGACTCACCACGGGTATAAAGAGCCGTAATCTGATACTTGCTGTCAGCCTTACCTGAAGGATCCTCATAACTGGTAACATCTGTGCCCAAAGTGGCAATCTTTTCACCATCACGGTAAACATTGTATCCCAGGAATTCACCATCTCCCACAGTATAGGTAATGTCATCAATCTGTATCATAAACAAATCATTGGCAGTATAATGGATGGCAAAATACTTGGCACCTTGAGGTAAATCACAGGTAACTTCCGTCCAGTCTGTGGTGGTGGTTCCGTATTTAACCTCTTCTCCACTGCCAGAGGATGTGAAATCCTTAGGATCATTACCCGTATTGGAGTAACAAACTGAATAAGGCTCCTTGAAACCACTAGCAGGACCCTGAACCCAGAACTTGATAGTCTGAGCCTGTCCGGTCAAAATAGGAGATATCAACCAGTCATCTGCAGGAACATCCATATCATCAGCAGGTGTGAAAGCAGCCAGACACTGATCACCAGAGTGGGCAGTAAGGCTGGAATATCCACTTATACCAGCAATGGCAGGAGTGGTCTTCTTGGCATTGAAAACGATATAAGCGTAGGCTTCCTCTGAGTTAGGGAATTCTATACGCTCTACCCCGTTAGAAGTAAGAGAACTGGTTACAGGAATGGCTGTAGTCCATGCATTATCACCATCATATACCTTCCAAGGACCGATATTGTCAATGATAAACGGCTCATAGCTCTCAAAATCCTCAATTACGGTCTCCGTCTTGTGAGCAGGCTGCTTCCATGTCAAGCTGACACCACTCTGAGAAGCCACGCTCTTCAATTCAGTAGCCTTGGTAAGAGATGGCTGGGATAGCTGCATGGTGGTTACATCGCTAAGATTGTTGGAAGCATATTCATCACCATCATAAACCACTTCTGCCTGAAGACTGGTAGCATCCAGATTGACCTTAGGGGAGAAATATAAATATGTGGTGGTATTCTTCTGTGCCTTCAATGTGGTCTTTACCGTCTTGGAAGCAATTTCCTTTCCATCAGCATAAAGCTTTACTGTAAAATTCTTGGCACTTTCAGTTCCATAATTGTAAATTCTGGCCGATGCCGTACAGTTCTCACCGGCAATAGCCTTGGAAGGAGCATTGAGCTTGATGGCAAGATCCTTGTTATAGGCATCTCCCACTGATACATTATCAATATAGATTTCCTGTACACCATGATTCATACAGCGGAACTTAAGATATATATAAGGTACGTCCTTAAATTTGCTCAAATCCACCGTGGCGATATTCCATCCGGTAAAAGTACCGTCAGAAGGAGTCAAATGCAAGACTTCCTCTGCTACAGGATTTCCCGGCTTCACAGCTTCCACATAGATATCGCCCTGATAATTGCCCTTGAGGGTAAACATATAGGCAAACCTCAATTTAGGTGCTGTGGTATTACTCAGTGAAATCTTTCCCGTGTTGAGACTTTCCTCTGTCTCTTCACTTGTCACAAATCCCTGACAACCACCATCATCATCATAAGCCTTGTTTGTCTTGAGTCTGAAAGAGGAGAAAATCTCTGATGTTTCCGTCCACCAGTAGAAAGGAGTCTTGCCATCAGCAAAACTGTCTCTGAACGGTGCTTCATATGGGGTTCCTACCACCAAGGATGGCATGTTGTATGACTTGCAACTGCTTTCACCGGCATCACTGACAGCAGTAACAGCAAAGGTCAAAGTCTGCTGATCTCCTGCAAAATCATTATCGATGGCATATGAAGTACCCTTGAGATGGGATGCCAATAGAGTCTTTTGATATCTCTTGTCAATGGAATATACATTGTAGGTAACCTTGCTGGCATCATAATAATGACCACCTTTTCCTTGGGTAGGAGCCTGCCAGGTGATATGAATCTTCTCTCCATCATCAGTAGCCTGAGCTGTTTCCACCTCATCAGGCGTATCAATACCCACATACGCAGAAGCAGAAATATCATAACCCTCACCATACTTATTATAAGCCACTACGGTATAAGTATTGTCTTTGATTCTGGCATCCTCATCCACGATGTGATATGCTTTGCCCTGTTCCAAGGAAGTAAGAGTGGCTATGACCTTGCCATCATCTCTTGTAACTACAATCTTGGACAAATCATCCAAATTCGTACCACCCAGGTTCTTGTTAGGAGCAGTAAAATCAATATTGGCTTTCAAAACACCATCAGCAGCAGGCGTAATAGTCAGATTCGATACCGAGTTTGGTACTCCTGCCTGATATTTCTTCTCTACTTTGACATCATCAAAATACTGACGTCCATATTGCATATTCTGTTTGGTTTCCTCGGCCTTCCCTAAACTGGTGGCATGAAACGCAATCTTGTACTTACCAGATTGAGTCACGTCGATGAGCCTTCTGGCAGGTACTAAAGTATTGGTTCTTGGAACCTCAATGTCAGTATTGATGGCGGTATAATTGTCCGGATTATCCCCCTTTCCGAAAGAAATCTGGAGAAATTCATACAATTCAGGATGATTAGCACCCCTTATCTTGTATGTCAACTCATATACCCATCCCGCCTCCAGCTCCATTTCCGGAGTAATGAGCCAATCACTGATTGGAGCTTCATTGAGGGTATAGGCATTACAGGCTGCACCTTCCTCAAAAAACCATCTGTTCCCATCACCATCCTCATCCATATTGAGCATGGTATTGAAAGCTTTCTCATCATCAAAAGTTTGCTTATAAATAACTTGTGAGAAACTTACAGCAGGTAACATCGCTAATGTAGAAGAGAACAAAAACGAGGTAAGAATTCTTCTGTTTTCTTTCACTAGTGTCCGGATAAAATCTCAGAAGAGGTAACCCT
>UMGV01000655.1_pt1 | contig 13161 bp, 9 predicted proteins | sample 1965361 | NCBI WGS metagenome assembly UMGV01 (sample SAMEA4836081, study PRJEB28245) | human gut metagenome | biome: gut microbiome; material: fecal sample | place: Denmark | collected 2008
TTGAGATTTTTGCTTATCTCAGACACTAAGAATGGATTTCCGGTTTCATACGTGTAGCGGTTGTCATACTGTATGCCGCTGCGCAAGTCATGATAGGGAGGGCGATCGATGTCGGCAGCATAGCTCATCTGCATCTGTACCTTGCCTACAGGCATCGACAAGCTGATGGATGGGAACCAGTTGCCATACGACTTGCTTTGCCCTGGCACATACTTGCCATATTCATAGTAGTTGAAGTCGATGTATTCGTATCTCAGTCCTGCTTCCATGCTTACGTTTCCGAAATCCCTTGAATAGGTCAAGAATGAAGATGCCATGCTTTCTGTTATACGGCTGTCATCATCCGACACGAAGTTGGTTGGCACAACCTGATACTTGGATGTGCGATGCGTGTTGGAATATTCACCACCCAAAGATAAGTCGCCGCCCAACAAAGGATAGGAAAGCACCAACTTGGAAGCCAACAAACGATATTTCTTGTCAGTAAGACAATGAACCGTCTGGCTCTGCGCGTCCATCCCCACTTCCTGGTATTGCTCTTTGGTAACAACGTCCTCGTTATTCTTCGACCAAAGCCAGTCGGTATTGAAATCGATGCCGAGCTTGCCAATCTTTCCTACATAGTAAACATTGCTTGAAAGAGTGCTCTTCTGCTCGAAGAAATTAGCGTGGCTGTCAGAGCTTTCCGTCTGCTCGTCGTCTTGCCATATTTCTGTAGCCATATTGGCTTCGCAGGTCTGTTTCGGATTTCTCAGAAAGCCAAAGTTGGCACCTATAGAGTTGTTGGCATCCAACTGGTAGCTGGCATCCAGGCGGAAGTTCATGGCTTCTACAATAGTTACTTGTCTGTTTACACTCTTCTGGTTCCAGGTCTTGTCAAGATAAGTCTTCTGCTGTAAGTCTTGATTGTTTGGCTGGTACTGCTTTGCTCCAAAGGCGTATGCTCCTAATTCTAAGCCGTTCTTGCGATAGCTCATATTCAATTGGCTATATCCACCGAAGTTTTTCTCCTCATCATATTCACCTGTGGTTGAGGCATCAAATCCGAAGCCCTCGCCTTGTATCTTCTTCGTTGTGATACGGATGACCGCCTTGGTGCTGGCAGCGTAACGAGCACCCGGGTTAGTGATGACTTCCACCGACTTAATGTTATCGGAATGCAAACGGTCCAGCTCGCTCTTGTCTCTCATTTGTCGTCCATTGATATAGATAACAGGCTCACCGCGTCCGAAGACCTTGATGCTGCCATTCTGGGCAGAAACGTTAGGGATGCGGTCGAGCAGGTTCTCCATGGTACCTGCCTTCTCAAGTACGGATCCGACAATGGTTGTCGTCATTCCGCCATTCTTTAGGATAGTCTTAGGCAGGGATGATTTCACGACTACTTCACCCAGCGTCTCACTATCCTCTTCCATCTTGATGATGCCTATGTTCTCGCCCTCGCAATTCTTACAGACGGTCTTATAGCCTACGGATGTCACCTTGATGAATCCGCCGTTGCATGAAGTGTCGATGACAAAGCTGCCATCCTCTCCACTCACAGCGCCCTTGACGAAAGCCGAGTCTGTTCTATTCAATAATACTACATTGGCAAACGCCAAAGGCTCGCCCTTCGTATCCATCACCTTACCGGTGATATTCTGCGCCATCATCGGAGTCATAGCCGAGAGGCACAACGCTGTTATAATCAGTTTCTTGTTCATAATCCCTTTACTTATGTTTTTCTGAGGGCAAAAGTAAAGGAAATGACAAAAAAGCCTTTGACACAAAAGTGTATTTCAGATACAACTGGCTTAAGAATTACACTTTTGTGTATAAAAAGAAAGAATCTATTTTGTATTTTTTCAAAATCATACAACAAACTACTTCACAAACCTCAGCCTTGTCCACAACCACCGTGGTATCATTGCCCATGCAGCTACAAGCATGCGATAGCGCCAGTCGATTGTGACTGTCTCTTTGCCTTGCATCACAGCCTTTACTATGGAGCGTGCAACACTATTAGCCGAGAGTTGCAAGGGGAAATGACTTCCGGCAATAAGGTCGGTAGCTACGAAGCCGGGACGGATGTCGGTGATATGGATACCGAGTCGGCGCATGCGCGACTGCTGTGCAAGACATTCAAGATAGTGCGACTGGAAACGCTTGGTGGCTGAATAAGCCGGAGCTGCTCCCAATCCACGTGTGCGTGCTATGGAGGTGATGCAAGCTATCTGTCCACCTTTATTATTATTGGCAAGCCAACTGTATGCTGTCGTAACCATACGTGTGAAGCCCAAGCCGTTGGTCTCCACGGTCTTCATCTCGCGGTCTATATCAAGCTCGCAGTTCTCCCACCCTATTCCCGAACTATGGAAATAGAGATCCATACCGCCAAGCTCTGCTATAAGTTCATTGAGCTGCTGTGGCGCAGACGCATCAGTTACATCTATCTGTCGATAAGCCTTGATGTTCTCGTTTGACTTTACTATAGCTTCAAGTCTATCAACACGTCGTCCGGCTACACCGACAATGTATCCTCGCTCGGCAAGAAGACGAGCCACTTCGAGTCCTATACCCGAAGTGGCTCCTATTACTATTGCTTTTTTCATAATTACACTCTCACTACATCTACCACATGGCTACCTGCTCCTATCAAGTCGGCACGCTCTGAGATGCACTTCTGATATTCTATGAAACGGGCAAATGTCTCGTCGTTCATACGGTTGAGTCGTGTGCGCATATAGTCGGAAGCTCCGTCGGGCGAGAAGATAGTGACACGTTCCAAGCCGGCACATTCGTCCAGTCGGTTAATATCATCAATACGCACATAGTCGTAGAGTTCGTCTGCCGATGCCTGTATATGGAAGTTCTCATCGACAGCACCACGTTCCAACAAACCTTCTATCCGGTCCTCGTCGAAGCAATACGACAGTATGCTGTATTCGTTCATCAGGTAAGCCACGAATATCAGTCCGCCAGGTTTGGTGACGCGCTTTGCCTCGTTAAGAGCCTTAAGCTTCTCCTCATCACCAATGAGATGATAGAGCGGACCGAGCAACAGCGTCACATCTGCCATTGCTGTAGGCAGGAACGGCATGTTGCGTGCATCGCCCTGCACAACGTCGGCTGTAGGTTCACGCTTCAGAAACACCTCGATATTGCGACGCACCAGTTCTACTGCCTTCACCTTATAGCCTTCTGCCATAAGAGCCGATGTGTAGCGACCTGTTCCTGCACCTATGTCAAGCAGCTGCATGTCGGGATTGACGAACCTACGCAAATGATGCATTGTGGTTTCAAACTCTACAATGCCGTGCCTACGCTGCAAGCGGAGGTCTTCGGGATGTTTGTTGTAATGTTTCTCTATATTGGATAATGCCATATTTTTTAGTTGAGAGTTGAAAGTTGAGAGTTGAGAGTTATGATATGCTGTTTACATTAACGCCAACACATCCTCCACGATTTGTTCGTCGAGCAAACGGTTGTCCTCAAGCAACTGCTCTACATCGTATCTGTCGTAGAGTCCCTTCTTCACGCCACACACAAGCACCTTCATATCCGATGTACCGTAAGAAGAGGCTATGCGCTCGCCAAAGCCACCGTCCTTGCAGCCGTCTTCAAGTGTTACCACAAGCTTATGGTTCGTCTTCAACGCTTCGAGCGAATCGGCATCCACCTCATTCAGATAGCGTGGATTGACGAGCGTTGCATCAATACCCTTATCGGCAAGCAGGCGTACTACATTCTCGCCCTTCTGATAGAATGAACCAGCAGCAATGATTGCCACCTTCGAACCTTCGTGCATCACCTTATATTTTGACTCGTAGCTATACTCTTCGTCCACATTCTCTGTTGTATGCACCACTCCGTTGCTCGGCACACGAATGGCTATAGGCTTCTTGTCCTGAAGTATTGCCCAACGCATCATGGCAAAATATTCCTCGCATGTGGTAGGAGCGAGATAGACGAGTCCCGGAATGCTGCAAAGCATAGGTATGTCGAAGAGGCAGATGTGGGTGATGTCGTTCATCGAGTTCACTCCGCCTCCTACTACATTGATTACGGCTGGGTTGGAGTTGATGCAAAGATCCTGTGCTATCTGGTCGTAGGTGCGCTGTATGAATGTGCTGTATACTGACCAAACTGGGCGCAGTCCACCCTTAGCCATACCCGAAATCATAGCCACAGCCTGTTCTTCGGCAATGCCCATGTCAAGATGTTGCGAGCCAGCCTCCTTGCGCTTGTCGGCAGTAAAGCCTGCTGCTGTAGGCGTTCCTGCTGTTACGGCGATTAGTGTCTTGTCATGCTTCATCTCGCTCAGCATCCAGTCAGAGAAGAGTTCGGGATATGTCTCGCATGGTTTCACCTCAGGCACAGTTCCATCGGCATTGCGAACCGGGCGACTACCGTCATCAAGATTGAACGGCATTCCCCAATGCCAAGCTTCCTTATTCTTTACGGCAGGGGCATAGCCATGACCTTTTTCTGTGTGGATATGAACAACTGTAGGGCGGTTGGTATCCTTGACACTACGGAAAACTTCAATGAGACGCTCTATGTCGTTGCCTTCCTCCAGATACTTATACTCAAATCCCCAAGCCTTAAACCAGTTGTGCTCGCACTCGCCACGGCTCTCGCGAAGCGCACGCAGATTTTTGTATATACCGCCATGGTTCTCGGCAATAGACATCTCGTTGTCGTTTACAATGATGATGATGCCCGTGCCAAGCTCCGAAGCCTCATCGAGTCCTTCGAATGCTTCACCGCCCGACAGCGAACCGTCACCTATTACGGCTATGATATTCTCCTTGGTTCCCTTCACGTCGCGTGCCTTCTGCAGTCCGGTTGCAAGACTGATGGATGTGGAAGTGTGGCCTACCTCAAAGTTGTCGTACTCTGGACATTCTACAGGAGAAGAATAGCCCGATATGGCATTCATGTCGTCTACGTTGCCAAGAAATCCGGCTGCACGACCGGTCAATACCTTATGCGGATAGCACTGGTGGCTGACGTCGAACACAAACTTATCCTCGGGGGCATTGAACACATAGTGCAAAGCTACCGTTGCTTCTACAAATCCGAGGTTAGGACCTATGTGTCCGCCATGCTTGCTAACACGGTTGAGCACAGCACGGCGCACTTCGTCGGCTACAATATTAAGTGTCGCGATGTCCATGCCTTTCAAGTCGGCAGGACTCTGTATCTTCTCTATATACATCGTTTATTGATTGATTTATTTGTTCGTTACTGTTTCACGTTGCAAAGATACTAACATTATTACATTAATGCTATACCACGATTGCGGAATATATTACCAAGAAGACAGAATAAATATAAAAACGGCAGACTCTCTGATGGGAGTCTGCCGTTTATTTATTGAAATAAGTTCAGCAAGCTGTTTTTTACTTCAGCTCTGTCATAAAGAACTGTGCCACCTGACGAAGCAGGTGATTGCGTGTGTTGCCACCATAAATTCCGTGGTTGCGGTTGGTGTAGAGCAGTTCGCGGAAGTCCTTGTCTGCCTGAACCAAAGCCTCCGAATATTCGTACATGTTCTGCGGATGAACGTTGTCGTCGGCTGTACCGTGGCAGAGCAGAAGTGCTCCATGCAGTTTAGAGGCACGCTCTATCGGGTTGGTAGCATATCCGTCGGGGTTCTCCTTAGGAGTACGCATGTAGCGTTCGGTATATACCGAGTCGTAGAAGCGCCAGTTGGTTGGAGGAGCTATTGAAACTCCGGCACGGAATACGGGACGACCCTCACTCATACTCATAAGTGTGTTGAATCCGCCATAACTCCATCCCCATATACCGATGCGATCCTTGTCTACATAAGGAAGCGTTCCGAGATAGAGAGCTGTCTCTACCTGGTCGCGCGACTCTAAATCGCCGAGGTTGAGATATGTGCACTTCTCGAATTCGGCGCCACGTCCGCCTGTGCCACGTCCGTCAACGCTGACTACGATAAAGCCCTGCTGTGCGAGATATGAGTCGTAAGCACCGCCCTGACCCATAGAACCTGCGCTCCAAGCGTTCTTGACCTGCTGGCTGCCGGGGCCGCTATACTGATGCATTATGACCGGATAGCGCTTGGAAGCATCAAAGTCGAGCGGACGAAGCATCCATCCGTTGAGTGTGACGCCCTCAGAAGTGGTGAACGAGAAAGCCTCGCGCTTGCAGAATCCGTATTCCTTTATGGTCTGACGCAGCTGACTGTTGTCCTGAAGCGTAGATATCACCTTGCCGGCACGTGTGCGTGTAGTATATACATAAGGTGTATTGTAGTCGCTCCAAGTGTTGATGAAGTACTGATAGTCGCCCGAGAAGAGTGCCGAGTTCCATCCCTCAGCATCGGTGAGACGCTCAGTCTTGCCGTTCTTATGATTTACGTATACCTGACGGTCGGTTGGTGCAAGAGCGGCAGCCTGATAATATACGTCGCCTGTCTTGGCATCGTAGCCGTACACTTCAGTAATGTCGAACTTGCCACCGATGGTGCGCTGCAACTGACCGTTCATATTATATATGTACAGATTCATGAATCCAGAGCGGTCGCTGGGCAGAATGATGTTGTTGCCAACGAACTTTATTGCCTCAACTGCCGACTCCTGCACATACTTAGGCACCGACTCCTTGATAAGGAGCTGTGCAACGGTGGTGCGAGGATTGACTGCATAGAGACAGAGCTGGTCCTGATGACGGTTCATAGTGTACACTACGATGCGGTTGGGATCGACTGTCGACTTGATGCGTGGCATATATCCGTCGGCATCGATAGGCACATTAAGGCGAAGAGTCTTGCGGCTCTTGATGTCATAACTCCACGCTGTAACGACGCTGTTGTCCTGACCTGCCTTGGGATACTTGTAAGAATAGAATCCGGGATAGTCGGTATACTCCGAATGTTCGGGACGCATACCCTTGTACATCTGCAACGAATAGGTCTTTACCTTCGACTCGTCGTAGCGAATCCAGCAAAGCATGGTGCCGTCGGCGTTGAAGGTGAGGGCGCGGTTGAATCCGAATTCCTCCTCATTCACCCAATCGGGAATACCGTTGATGACCTCATTGAACTTGCCGTCCTTAGTCACCTGTATCTCGGCATTGTCGTAGAGCAGCTTGACAAGGAAGATGTTGCCTTCGCGAACGAATGCCACCTGCTGACCGTCAGACGACCATGTGGGCACCTGCTGAGGTCCGCCGTCAGACAGACGCTCCAGTTTGCGCGAGGCGATGGTGTAGATATAGTGTACGGCGGTGTATGAGCGGCGGTATATATAGTTGGTCTTGGTCTGTATGAGCAGACGTGTTCCATCGGGCGACATGGTATAGCCGTCGAACGAAGAGATTTTCTCGCCCATCGTGTTGTTTACATCGAAGAGTACAGACTGCTCGCGTCCGGTCTTGAACGAATAGGTGACAATGCGCTTGCCGTCGTCGCTGATGCGGGCGTAGGTATCGGTTCCCTCAATGGGATTGATGCCCGACACCACCTTTGGCGCAAACTTACTGCCTGTAACGTCTGCCAGAGTAATCTTCTGGGCAGCCGACACTGAAGATACAAACATCATAAGGAATGTTGTACAGATAAGGATTAAACGCTTCATTAATTATTAATTATTAGTTATTGATTATTAATTGTATTGTCTTTAGGGGCTGATAGATGTCGGCTGGAGCGTTGCATCGAGCCGCACATCTATATTTTGCAAAGTTATAATTTTTTCCGTACATTTGCACTCCTAAACCAATAAGTTTTGACTATGACACCACAATTATACAACGACTATGGGGCTTGGATACGCAGCAAGTTCCCGTTTCGTGTGCAGAAAATATCCATTGATGCCGGATTTGCATGCCCCAACCGCGACGGACATGTAGGCATCGGCGGATGCACATTCTGCGACAACCGCACGTTCAACCCCTCTTATTGCCAGCCATCGAAGTCGATAGCCGAACAGATAAGCGAGGGCAAGGCGTTCTTTGCACGCAAATATACGGGAATGAAGTATCTGGCATACTTTCAGGCTTACAGCAACACCTACGCTTCGGTAGAAACATTGAAGCGCCGATACGAAGAGGCTTTGAGCCAGGATGATGTTGTGGGTATAATAATAGGTACTCGACCCGACTGCGTAGGCAGCGATGTGATGGACTATCTGGAGCGACTGAACCGCCAGACTTTTATGATTGTGGAGTATGGCATTGAGTCAGTGTCGGACCAGACTTTGCTGCGTGTCAACCGCGGACACGACTTCAAGTGTTCACGCCGTGCCATTGCCGAGACTCACGACCGTGGCATTCTGACGTGCGGACATATAATATTAGGATTGCCGGGCGAATCTGCCGAGGAGAACATAAGGCAATCGGAGGTGGTGTCAAATTTGAAGCTCGACATTCTGAAGCTTCATCAGCTGCAGATTATAAAGGGCACGCAGCTTGCCGAAGAATATTGCCGCGAGCCGTTCAAGCTATACTCCGCCGACGAATACATCGACCTTTGCATACGCTATCTTGAACGGCTGCGAAACGATATTATTGTAGAACGATTTGTAAGCCAATCGCCTGCCGACATGCTCATCGCCCCCAAGTGGGGACTGAAGAACTATGAATTCACCAACCGACTGGTCAATGAGATGACGCGAAGGGGCACGTGGCAGGGACGACTGCTGTAGTTGAGAGTTGTGAGTTGAGAGTTGAGGGTTGAGAGTTATGAAAACAAAATAATCGTACAGGAATAACGCTCAATCCACGTTTTTTGCTTAACTTTGCACATAATAAATACTATGTTTCGGCCAACCGAATGGCATGGCTCGGCAAATGTAGCCCTTTTGGCTTGCAAAAGGACTCCTTTTGAAGGCTAAAAGGACTCCTTTTGGAGAGTAAAAGGACTCCTTTTGCAAGCCAAAAGGACTACATTTGAAAACCAACGTCAAAACCCTGCTGAAACTACTATAATAATAATAGGTATAAAACAAAAAAAACAATATATTATGTCAGTTACAGAAGAAAAACCGATTGAGGAAAAGAAGAGCCTCAGCTTTGTTGAGCAGCTCGTTGAGCAGGACCTTGCCGAGGGCAAGAACGGCGGACGCATACAGACACGATTCCCGCCTGAGCCTAACGGATACCTACACATCGGACACGCCAAGGCCATCTGCATGGACTTCGGTATTGCCGAAAAGTACAACGGCGTGTGCAACCTGCGATTCGACGACACCAATCCTACAAAGGAGAACAACGAATATGTAGAGAACATCCTTAACGATATTGCATGGCTCGGATTCAAGTGGGGCAACATATACTACGCTTCCGACTACTTCGACAAGCTGTGGGAGTTTGCCATCTGGATGATCAAGAACGGACACGCATATATCGACGAGCAGACTGCCGAGCAGATAGCCGAGCAGAAGGGCACTCCTACTACTCCCGGAACCAACTCGCCATACCGCGACCGACCGGTTGAGGAGAACCTCGAACTGTTCAACAAGATGAACACTCCGGAGGCTGTAGAGGGCAGCATGGTGTTGCGCGCAAAGCTCGACATGGCCAACCCCAACATGCACTTCCGCGATCCTATCATCTATCGCATCATACACACTCCACACCACCGCACCGGAACAAAGTGGAACGCTTACCCGATGTACGACTTCGCTCACGGACAGAGCGACTTCTTCGAGGGCGTTACACACTCTATCTGTACTCTGGAGTTTGTGCCACACCGTCCACTGTACGACAAGTTTATTGACTACCTGAAGGAGATGCGCGGCGAGACTGAGAATATACACGACTTCCGCCCGCGTCAGATCGAGTTCAACCGACTCAACCTCACATACACCATGATGTCGAAGCGCAAGCTCCTGGCTCTCGTCAACGAAGGAGTCGTGTCAGGATGGGACGACCCACGTATGCCGACACTGTCGGGTATGCGCCGCCGCGGATACTCGCCTGAGTCTATACGCAAGTTTATCGACTCAATCGGCTACACCAAGTTCGACGCTCTTAACGACATGGCGCTGCTCGAAGCTGCCGTTCGCGACGACCTGAACAAGCGCTCGCTGCGCGTATCGGCTGTGCTCGACCCCGTCAAACTCGTCATCACCAACTATCCCGAGGGTCAGACTGAGGAGATGGAGGCTATCAACAACCCCGAAAACGAGGCTGACGGCACACACACCATAACATTCTCGAAGAATCTTTGGATTGAGCGCGACGACTTCATGGAGGACGCTCCGAAGAAGTTCTTCCGTATGACTCCGGGCAAGGAGGTACGTCTGAAGAACGCATATATCGTGAAGTGTACCGGATGCACTAAGGATGCTGAGGGCAATATCATCGAGATTCAGGCTGAATACGACCCGACAAGCAAGAGCGGAATGGAGGGTGCCAACCGCAAGGTGAAGGGAACCCTGCACTGGGTTTCGGCAGACCACTGCCAGAAGGCGCAGGTTCGCATCTACGACCGACTCTTCACCGTGGCTGACCTCGGTGCTGATGAGCGCGAATTCCACGAACTGCTCAACCCCGACAGCCTCAAGACTATCGACAACTGCTACGTGGAGAACTATGCTGCCGAACGCAAACCGGGCGAATACCTGCAGTTCCAGCGCATCGGATACTTCATGGCCGACCTCGATTCTACTGCCGACAACCTGATATTCAACAAGACTGTCGGACTGAAGGATACTTGGGCAAAACAAAATAAATAATACTTCTTAATGTTTAGTGTTTAATGTTTAATGTTTAATTGGGCACACCTGTTATAACATTAAACATTAAACATTTTTCATTAAACATTGTTTAGATGGACAACAACAAGAAATATTTTGACAGTCCAGAATTCGGACGACTGCTGCAACGCTACGAACGCTCCCTGCAAATGGGCAAGGACGAATATTTCGAGAGCGACGAACTGTCGGATATTGCCGAATACTACTACGACAAAAAAGACAAACCAAGGGCAGAATACGTTCTCGACTATGCTATGCGGCTGCACCCTGGAGCCGTGCTTCCACTTGTTTTTAAGGCACGCATAGCGCTCATTGACGAGAAGGACATTGAAAAAGCCCGCTACTATGCTTCGCTCATCAGCGACGCGTACGACATCGACTGCCTCTATCTGAAAGCCGAAATATTGATAGCCGAAGACAAACCGGAGGAGGCAAACAGCTTCCTGCGCAACGCTATGGACAACATTGACGAGGACGATGTGCCCGACTTTGTGCTCGATGTGGCTACCATATTCATCGACTACGGACTGCCTGACATCTCAGCCGAATGGCTCGCCATGTCTGACGAGGACGACTTGCAGGACTATCGCGAGATAAAGGCGCGCATCGCTTTTGCCAAAGGCGACTACGAACAGAGCGAACAGCTGTTTGAACAGTTGCTCGACGAAGACCCTTACTCGGGTCGTTACTGGAACTCGCTGGCCTCGACGCAGTTCATGGGCAACCGTATCAACGACTCGATAACATCGAGCGAATACTCCATTGCCATCAACCCGAACGACGAGGAGGCTCTGCTCAACAAAGCCAACGGCCTGTTCTCACTGGGAAACTTCAACGAAGCGCTCAAGTTTTACGAACGATTCCACCAGCTTTGTCCCGAAGAAGGAGCCGCAACGATGTTTATCGGCAACTGTCTGCTCAATATCGGACAGACCGAAAAAGCCCTTGAATACTACAAGAAGGCGCTCGAAGCATTGAAAAAACAAAACCTTGGCACTACCGAAGTGCTGCAATGCCTGGCGTTCACATACTCACAACTCGACCAACGCGACGAAGCGCTGGCGTGTATCGACGAGGCTATGAAGCAGCCAGATGCCAATAAGGACGAGATAACGATTGTGAAAGGACACATACAATTGGAACATGGACACGTCAAGGAGGCAATACGCTGTTTTCTGGGTGCCTTGCAGTCTACGTCGTTCTCGCACGACATATTCTTCCGCATTGCCATCTCGGTATACGACTGTGGCTATCCTGCCATCGCCTATCGTATGTTCAAGTCGTACACCGACATGCACGACAATCACGGCGACGAAGGAATGGCTTATCTCGCAGCATGCCTCAAGACGCTCAACAAGAAAGCCGAATACATCGAATGCCTTAAAATAGCATGCCAACGCAATCCGGCTGAAACCAAAAAGGTTCTGGGCGAATTCTATCCCGAAACGCTCGATCCGAAGGATTATTACGACTATGAGATGAGACTTATGTCGGATGGACAAAAAAATTAATACTTAAAGGGTAACAATACTAATAATTAACGCTATACAAAAATGAATTCTGCCGATCTTTTCCTGTGGATTCTCAACAACCTCAACTATTGGGTTGTGACGCTGTTTATGGCTATAGAGAGTTCGTTCATTCCATTCCCGTCTGAAGTTATTGTGCCACCGGCTGCATGGAAATCCATGGACCCAGACAGCGGAATGACCTTCATACTGGTGATTGTATTCGCTACTGTAGGCGCCAACATTGGAGCACTCATCAACTACTATCTCGCCAAATGGCTCGGACGACCCATTATATACCGCTTTGCCGACAGTCGTATCGGACATATGTGCCTCATCGACCGCGAAAAGGTGGAGAAATCGGAAGCATTCTTCCGCGAACATGGAGCTGCGTCTACATTCTTCGGCCGTCTGGTTCCTGCCGTACGACAGCTGATCAGTATTCCTGCCGGACTCTCGGGCATGCCTATTGGCAAGTTCCTCACATACACCACACTCGGTGCCGGATGCTGGAACACGGTGCTCGCTCTTATCGGTTGGGGAATATACAAGTATACCAACTACAAGACAACGCAAGATGTCTATCTGCAAGCCGTGAAATACAGCCACGAAATAGGATATGTATTGCTGGGTCTTGCAGCGATTGTTATAGCATTCCTGGTATACAAAGGAATGAAAAGAAAATAATAAAGGAATAAAAGGAAGTTATAATTGTAGGAGGCTATGGCGTCCCCGCCATAGCCTGAGCAGCCAGAATGTACTTCCTTGTAATTAATTATATACACAAAAACAACAATAACAACATTGTAAATGCACATTAGTAAATGTGAAAACAATGTTGTTATTGTTGTTTTTTATTGTCTATTTATTGTTTTGGGGATGTCTATTTGTTTCCCTATTTATCCCAAATCGGTCATTAGAATATAAACCTATCATTTTCTAAT
>UMGV01020538.1_pt1 | contig 13156 bp, 13 predicted proteins | sample 1965361 | NCBI WGS metagenome assembly UMGV01 (sample SAMEA4836081, study PRJEB28245) | human gut metagenome | biome: gut microbiome; material: fecal sample | place: Denmark | collected 2008
CAAAAAGAAAAAGGGCGTATCTGGTACGCCCTTTAATATATATATATATGCGCTTGTCAGTTAGTCGGCTTTTGTCGGCTCGAAGCCTATCTTTACAGCCTTGCAACGTATGCGCTTTATAGCCTTTTTTACGGCTTCTTGTGTAACTCCGAGTATATCCGCAATTGCGCCGAAACTATAACCGCCCTGTCTAAGCGACAGTATGCGCTTTTGCTCCCTTGTCAAGTCGAGCCTAGATATAATGCCGTCAATCCTTGTCACGTCCTCCTCGGATACGGTATACAAGCCCTCGGAGGTGTATCCGCCTATATCGGCATATTTACCGAGTCGCCTATATATAACCGTGTCAATGCCTGTATCCGTGTCTGTGTCGGTAATGGCAATGTATGAGTATCCGTCCGCACCGAGTGACCCGCCGTTCTTCATTCCGCTAATGTACTTGCGTACAGCCCTATAAACAAGCTGTATCGGCACGGCTTCGGCTTCAATCATTTTTATGTTGCCGTTGCCGTATACTATTTGCCGTTGTGGCTTTTGATACTTGACCGTTGCGGTTAAATTGCCGTACTTGTTAAGATTTTCCAAAACGGCAACGGTCGCCACGCTCACGAGGTCGGCTAACTCGGGCATTGTGTCGCTTGCGTCCTTCTTGCTTGTGTCAAGGCGGTAGCCGTCATTCTTTACTTTTGTCAAATACTTGTCACTTCCAACACTGTCGACCTTGTCACTGTCGATATGTGCTGACCGCTTGCGAGGGTCAAGACAAGTCTTGAGTGTACTTAAAGCAATGACTTTTGCAAGTGTCTGTATTGCTTCGGTATCGTGTTTTTCGGCTTTTGCAAGTAATTCATTCCACGCTTCCGCCTTGTTTACTGTGCTTGTGATTTTTTCCATAGTGTTAAATCCTCCTAGCCTATCGGCTATATATGTGTGTTGCCGTCACTGTCTGTAACGGCTGTCGGAATTTTTCCGACTGTCAACATTCTAGCACAGCTCCGCTTGAATGTCAATACCTAATTCACATTTTTTATTCACTAGGTGGGGACGGGTCTATCTTTTTGGCTTTGTTATGCGGTTTGAGCGTTCAACGTCCTTTTTTTACACTATGTGACATAGGCGGTAGTTTTGGCTTTTTTGACGGCTTCCAGATACGCAACCGGTACAAGTCATTTCCCCTCCCACATCCTACATTTTCCTTTCCCTTCTCATTTCAATTCAACTTTTTTCTTAGTCCAAAAACACGAAAGCACCGTCTCACAAATGGCTCTATTATCACAAACTCCGTGATCACTACTTCTCCTGGATGCGACTGTTCCCCAAGTAATGAACAGCTCCTAAATCTTACGAAAATTTATTTTTTAAATCGTTCAAAAACCACTTGACAATATTGCGTTTATAGTGTATAATGATTATAATGAATAAAGGGTGTGTTAATCATCAATACAAATTAAAATCCAGAACAAGAAAGGAACTACGCCATGTCAGGTATTTCAACATCATTAGAACACGCATCAACAATTCTTATCGACTATACAGCTCTCAAGAGAAACACAAGAGTGTTAAATTCCGATCTTATAGCTCCAGCTAAAGAGGAAGTTATTAACGAAACGGTTGTAGATAAGACTTCTGAGCCTATCAAGAACATGGATGACATCATAGCAATATCACGTTATTTAATTACACACGGACGTTTCAGAGACAATATGTTATTCGTAGTCGGCATCAATTTTGGACTACGAATAAGTGATTTAAGGATGCTCCGTTTCTCTGACTTGATTAATGAGAACTTTGTATTTAAAGATACTTTCCCTGTATTTGAGATAAAAACCAGAAACACCAGAAAGAAGAAGAAGAACAGGTACATCACCATCAACAACGCTGTAGTGGATGCTATAACTCTTTATCTTGAGAATACGCCTAACGTATCTTTAAGTGATTATTTATTCCGTTCTGAATCCAACAATGGAATGTATTTAAACGAACCCATTACTCCTCGTTCAGTAAACAGAATACTCAAAGGTATAGCTAAAGATTTACATCTTGGAATTAAGATGAGTACACATACGTTAAGAAAGACTTTTTGTTATCATCAGATGGTTATGTCAGGTAACAGCAGTCGTAAGTTACTACTTCTCCAAAAAATGATGAATCATTCCTCTCCCGCTCAAACGTTAGACTATATCGGTATAACGATGGAAGAAATAACAGAAGCATATCTTAAACTCAATCTTGGCAGCGTAAGCGAGAACTATCTCATAGATAGTGCTATCGGTGAGGATGAAACCGCTACTGTTGCTTAACGACAATTGTTGCGGTACGGGCAACAATTGAGGAGGCTTGAATTTATAGACAATATGATTCCTATTTTTGGATGAAAAATTAGACAGTCCCATTCCGTTCTGAACAGCAAATCTCTCCAGTAATTTATACTAACAAAGAAGGTGTTTTCCTTTTTTAAGCTACATTTTTCCAAACGGCTCTACGCCTGGGCTCAGGGGCATCAATTTTTGCATTTTACAACTTAAAAAGCCGTAAGTGGTTTTTTTTCTGTTATGTTCACAGGATACGTCTTTCCATTTTTCTATTTCAATTACTCACCCACTATTTCAACTAACTATTCAACAACAAGGAGGCAATACATATGATTAAAGTTTGCGACGCCATAATGGGCACCGGCAAAGCTCAACCGTTAACATCCCCCGTTCTCACCCCCGAGGGATTCATACTCATGAACGACGTAACCGTCGGCTCGTCCGTGATAGGAGAAGACGGACTACCCCACACCGTAGTTGGAGTATTTCCCCAGGGTGTCAAAAAAGTATATCGAGTAACATTCACCGATGGCAGCCATACCGAATGCTGTGACGAACATCTGTGGACTTATCAGTTATCTCGTGACGTAACCCGTGGGATATTCCGAACTCGCTCGTTAAAAGAAATACTTCTTGACGACCTGTATGTCATTAAGAAGAACGGAGATATCCAGTACAAGTATAACATCCCTGTCGTGAAGCCCGTCCAGTTTGACAAGCGAGAGCTAATAGCGACGCCCTCTGATTTTGGCAAGGTTTTGAGTATACCCGTAGACTATAAGAGTATAGAACATATAGACGATGTTTTAGATGCACTCAGAATGTATAAGATGGACAACGCACAACCCAACGAGTTGTTTATCCCTATGGATTATAAACTGTCGTGCGAAAATGACCGAAGAAAACTGCTTAACTCTTTGGTTAACGGCGACACCGTAGTTAATCACAGATTTGAGTATTTTACAGAGTCAAAAACATTAGCAAAAGACATTCAATTCTTAGTGCAGTCATTAGGTGGTATTGCCAGAATAAAAGTGCAGCGCAAGAACAGCCAGTCCGGAATGGATAAATCAAACGTTAGATATCTGGTCAAAATAAAGACGCCGGACTATTCTAAGGGAGAGAATCACGGAACCGGAATCAACCGTGCTATTTGCAAGATAGAGTATGTAGGAAACAAAGAATGTCAGTGCATATTTGTAGATAGTGAGAAGCATTTATATGTAACCGACAGTTTCATAGTGACGCATAATACAACGGCAGCTATCAACTACATGAACGCACACCCAGACGACAAGTTCATATTCATAACGCCATATCTGGACGAGGCTAAAAGGATCCAAGATAAGTGCCCCGCTCTAAACTTTATTGAACCTTCAAATCAAATACCACAATACGAATTCAAGAAAGGCACGCATACAGCCGCTCTGATAAAGCAAGGCAGGAATATTACTTCAACACATCAAGCATTTAAGTCGTACACGAAAGAGATGCTTCGGGAAATACAAGAACAAGGATACACGCTTTTTTTGGACGAGTGCATTTCTTTGGTAGAAACACAAAGTGTAAAGAAAACTGATATAGAGGTATTGTTGAACACGGGGCTGATCAAAGATATCGGGAATTCTTATGAGTTTGCGGTAAAGAATTACGATTGTGGAATGCTTTCTCCTATTAAAGAAATATTTGGAAGACAGTCGGTCAATAAAATAGACGGCGATGACGGAACAGAATGCTTATTCTACTGGACACTTTCTCCCAATCTCATTTCTTCATTTAAAGATGTGTATATTTTGACGTATTTATTTGAAGGTCAGGGGCTAGAACATTATTTAAAACTCAACAATCTTAATTATGAAAAGACTAATGTGACGCTCAGAGATGGTTGCTTGCAATTTGGAAACAACAATGTTTATGTACCTCAGTATGTTGGCAACCTCTCAAATATGATACATATAGTGGACGGTAAATTGAACGATGTCGGTGATAAAAAAAATAATTTATCTATGGCATGGTTTGCCAAAAGCATAGAAGGCACTCGTAGATTGAAATTAAACCTTTACAACTATTTCGTTAACATGCACAGAGGTGCGGAACCAAAGGAGAAATTGTGGTCAACCTATTCACCATACAAGGACAAGCTAACAGGAAAGGGATACTCAAAAGCATTTTTATCTTTTAACACGAGAGCCACAAACGAATACAGGGAGAGCCGATATCTGGCTTACGCTGTTAATATATATATGAATGTTGCGGAAAAGCTGGCGTACACATCTAATGGAATAAAGGTGGACGAGGATGCGTATGCGCTGTCTACAATGCTACAGTGGATATGGCGTAGTGCAATCCGTGACGGAAAGGAGATAGAGTTATACATACCCAGCAAGCGAATGAGAACTATACTTACCAATTGGATTAAAAATGTTTCAACCAACATCTGACTAAGAAAGGAACAACAAATGAATAATTGCAAATACTGCTACTTTTATGGAACGAGCGAGAGTGACTGTTACAACACACAGAGTTGTGATTTCTTCACTCCTCTTGCCGAGCACTTGATTGACAGAGATATCTGCGAGGAACACGAACGTCTGAAGAATGAATACTATGACGCATGGCAAGATTACATAAAAGACTACAACTGAATATCAACAATTTCAATAAACACTTAACCAACATTTCAGCAAATAGAAAGAGGTGACTTTTTCTGAAATTAGCAACATTTCAAAAATACATTCTGAAAGTCCACACTTCACGCCTTAGAAAATCAAAGTGGAGTTTAACACTACCAATAGACGAGGCTCGCAGATCTGGCGAACTCATTGCGCTTGCCGACAGTCAGGTGCTTAGATGGATTGATGAATTAAACGGTGTGATAGACACATCGTATCAAATACGGGAAATACGTCATGAAATCAAGATGCTCAAAAAGGACGGCAACACCACACAGAACAAGCGTGAAATCAAGAGGTTGTACGCAGAACTTGACGAAGTACAGTTTATTCCTGATTATATGTTTCTTGTTATCGACAAAGAAAAAGACTATTATAGAGCTTGTCAGGGATTCACAATAAACGGAATAAAGTACCGCAGGCTTCTGGGAACGAATGGTGGTATAAAGTGCAGCACAATTGTATTCACCAGCGATAGGGTGACGGACGAACTAAAGCGACGTATAAACAACGATAGAGATTTATCCAAAAAATTAGTACCGGCTAAACTTGAGGCATATAAAGGCTTATCGTGTAGTGCGTCAACGCCTGTTACTATGCCAAAGGGAGTTTTGGTCGTTAACGATTGCGAAACGGATTTTCTATCAGACATCACATACATATCAGACGAGAATGATGGCGAGCCGATTATAGAATTCAGACCCAACCAGGAAATACATCTCGATGCGTCGGATGGATACGGAATTATGCTTCCCTCCTTAGCGGAGAGATGGAGCAACGAATTAAACTTAGGTTACATGATGAGCGGATGCAATACAAGATTTTCTTTCGAGAAGGGAACGGTATTCACATTTGACTTTCTGGACTTTGCAGAGAACGTCGCCGGCAAATATCTTGTTACTGACGCATGGGGAAATCAAGTTGATATTAGAACCGTTGAATTGGTGCTTACAACTTCAATGGTGAAGTTATGGGACAGTTATCAGAATTGCAACGACTATATAGCAAAGTCGCTGAATAACGGATACACATTCGCCGTTACCAAGATATGCCCGGAGTTCTTAGAAAACGAGAGGGCTTTGAATTATCAGTTTATACAATCATTTAACCTTGATGATGACGACATAAACGAATTAATAGCCCCAACAATCGAAGAAATTAAGGATGTCATCGGGGGCGACTGGCGCAAATCGCTTCTATTCCTTAAAGGAAAACATATGACAGAAAAGAGCTTCAACGGAAGTTCAGACGTCGTAGCAAAAGCCTTGGCTATAGACAGCCGCTTAATTAATGACGCATATGTACAGAACCACATTTACCAAATGATACATAACAGAATTGACCAAGCAAAAATAGGAGCCATCAATGTGCATGGCAATTACTCTATTGCATTAGGAGATCCATATGCGCTCTGCCAATCAATATTCGAACTCCCAGTGACTGGGTTGCTGTCGGCAGGAGAGATATACAACCAATATTGGAGCAATTGCGGTTCTGAAAGATTGGTGTGCTTTCGGGCACCTATGACCTGCCATGCCAATATCCGAGCGGTCAAACCAGCGAATAACAACAAAGTCAACTACTGGTTCAGATATATTAAAACCGGAACCATATTCAACGCGTGGGACACGTCAATGGCTGCGTTAAATGGAATGGATTTCGATGGAGACATAGTAATGTTAACCGACAACCCAATTCTCCTAAAAAAGCATCAGCCACTGCCTACATTGATGTGTGCCCAGAGAAAGGCTGAGTCCAAGATTACATCGGAGGAGGATTTCATTCGTTCAAACATAGAGAGCTTCGGCAATGATATTGGACAAACCACTAACTGGGTAACTACAATGTTTGAAATACGATCTCGGTTCAACAAAGAGAGTGATGAGTATAAGGAACTGACATACAGAATTCAATGCGGTCAGCTCTATCAGCAGAATGCGATAGATAAAGCAAAGGGAATCATTTGCAAGCCTATGCCAAAAGTGTGGTATGATAGATATTCTGTAAACAAAATTGAAGACGAAAGCACAAAAGACCTATATAGAACTATCTCTGCTGAGAAAAAGCCTTATTTTATGACATACATATATCCAGCACTGAAGAAGCAATACTCAACATTTATAAGCAACACAGAAAAGAACAGCCTGAGAGAATTCGGAATGTCCGTAAGCGAGTTAAAGTCTGTGCCAAGAGATTTGCTAACAGAGAGGCAGAAAGAGTTTATTAAGTATTACGATTACAAAATGCCGGTTGGTATGTCGGAATGCGTACTTAACAAAATATGTAGAAAATTCGAATCCGAATTCGATGGAATAATTTCAAAGAAGAGGGTGGATAGAAATTTTGATTACAACATTTTAAAGTCAGATGCAGAATATACGCCCGCTCAGAAAAGAGATATCAAAAGAGTGTATAAAGACTACATAGATATTACAAGATGTTTTATGACAAGAGCAGAGACTGAAAGGCTTGACAAAGACTATGTTGTGTCAGAGCGTTCTCGCACCAATGAGTGGTTCAAGAGACAGTGTGATGAAATATGCCCAGACGAGAAGTCTCTGTGTAATATTTTAATTGACATTTGTTATGAAAAGAACTTGTCAAAGTTATTTGTATGGACGATGGTCGGAGAACAAATAATCAACAACTTGCTCGAACACAACGGATTTAAAATCAGATATCTCTCAAAGTGCGAAGATGGAGATGTTAAATATGCGGGTGACAACTTTAGAGTTCACGAATTTGATGTTGAAAAGGAGATAACGTATGATTATACTGAATGAGAAAGAGTGGGCAGAGAACGCGATACAGGAGCGTGTAGTAGGCAAAAGACCTACAGAAACTTTATACAGGATTGCCAAATATTACTTTGAGGAGGGTTATCCCAAAAAAGACGTCAGAAGGTTTTTAGATAATTTCCTCTTACAGTGTGACCAGAGGACGATGGTGTACGAATGGGGCGACAGGCTTGACAAGATAGTGAATTGGGCATCTAAGAATAAACTCATCGTTATAGGTTACATAAGCATTTCTAAAACTGAAATGCAAAAGATAGACGAACTCTTTACAGAATCCAGAACGCTACCTCGTTTGGCGTTCACGCTCTTGTGCATTGCTAAATTCAAATCCATTACAAGCAACGCAGACGGATGGGTGAACAATAATGACTCGGAGATAATGGCACTGGCAAACATAAAAGCGTCAGTCAAATTTAGAAGTAATTTGTTCTCACAATTAAGAGATAAGGGGTTAATCAGTTTTTCGAGGCAGGTAGACAACACAAGCGTCAAGGTTTGCTTTATGGATGATAACAAGAGTGAAGCAATTAGAGTGTCAGATTTTAGAAATTTGGGAAACCAATACTTAAAATATAAAGGAGAAGCGTTTTTCGAATGCGAAAACTGTGGCATCACAACCAAGAAAGGTAAATCGTGCAAGCCCAGAAAATACTGTCCCGATTGTAGCAAAATAGTCCAGGCTAGGCAAAATAAAGAATCCGTGTATAGATTAAGATAAATTACTTTTATTACTGTTGGAATTTACTACGTCGCCTAAAACGGCTCCCAGAGCCGTTTTAGCAGCACATACACCATACTATATATGGACAGAAATATATACTAAAATCAGATATATTTTTAACGAGGGGATGATACCCCTCGTTTTTTTGTATCCAGCCATCTTGCGGCATCATTGCAAGAGGACTTTTTAAAGTCATTTATTAGAATTAAAGGAAGATATTATGACACTTATCAACAAAGAAGAAAGTGAACAAATTAGAAGCAAATTTCCGTATGCTCATATCGTAAGAACTATGAAGCAGGACTCAAAAAGGCATCGTTACTATTGTGAAGAATCACCTAGAGTGATGAATTATCTTAACGAACTCAGGACAGACGTCGAGGTGTATCCTAGTGAGCATAATTGAACGCACTCCTGGCGAGACTGATTTTGATTATCACAAGAGACTTATTTACGGGAAGTTAGTAGACAAAACGTTGGCTGATGTAGACTACACAGAGCTATCAGAGCTGGTATATGGGCAACCATATTCGAGTGACGTGGCTAGGAGAATGATGTATGGGTCAAGAAGGACTCTTGATTTGATCGGTTCAGAAGCGGTCAAAGTTATGTCGAATGGCGATGGCGGCTCGTCGTTCATTGATAATATCAATGAAAAACTTGATGAATACAAAAGAGAACGCCAGAAGTTTTTTGATCAAAGAAGAGAATATAACAAACTAGTTAATTCTGACGGTAGGAGAGAGCATCTTTACGATAAACTCGTAGAGGCTGCACACAATCTAAACGACACAATAGGGCTCATGTATAATGATTATGGCACACATCAGGAAGAAAGCAACGCACATCAAGATAATGAAGCTGTGTTGGTGCTGAGTGACTGGCATTACGGGATGACAACCAACAACGTGTTTAACAAATATAGCACAAAAATATGTCAAGAAAGAGTCAAAGAAATAGCGGACTCCGCAGTTGATAGAATCATTCGTAACAAATGTAGAAAATTACATATTGTAGTATTAGGCGATTTGATACACGGTGCGATTCATGTAAGCGCCAGAGTAGCATCAGAGGAGTTAGTATGTGATCAATTAATGCAAGTGTCCGAGATATTAGCACAAACAATCCAGTATATTAGCACCGCAGTGGATGAAACGTATGTGTATGTGACTTATGGCAACCACGCAAGAACCGTTGCTAATAAACAGGATAACATCCATAGAGATAATATGGAACGCATAATACCGTGGTGGTTGGAACAAAGGTTCAGTGGTGTGAATAACATCTTCATTGTGCCTGAGTCTGAGAGCGAGTTTTTATTTATCAACGCAAGCGGACACGGCATACTTGCCGCACACGGAGATTTAGACGGCATTAAGACATCTCCGCGTCTGTTATCAACGCTTTTTCAAAAGAAATATAACAAGAACGTTGAATATATTGTGCTTGGCGACAAGCACCACAGAGAGAGTTTCGAGGAACTTGGTGTTACTTCTGCAATATGCGGTTCTTTATGTGGAACAGATGATTACGCTAACGGCAAAAGATTATTTTCCACTCCGTCTCAATTACTGTTGATTGTTAATCAGGAGGCGGGCGTAGACGCAGAATATCACCTAAAATGTAAAAATACATAAAGCAAGTACAATTTGAAAGAAAGGGGGGAAGCTATCATGTCAAGGAAGACAAAGATGAACGCAATCACATCCGAAGAGTTGCTTAAACAAGTCAATTCTGAAAATAAACAACTCTTAGATGACTTTTTGGACTATTTAAAATCTGTCAGAAGAAGCGAGACAACAATAGCCGCATATAAAAACGATATTGAAATAGCGTGGGTATGGTGTCTGCAAAACATTGGCAATATCTATTTTATCAATTGGACAAAGAGGAATATAGTCGCATATCAAAATTGGTTGCTAAACAACAACGAAAACTCCCCCGCAAGAGTTAGGAGGCTTAAGGCTGCCTTGTCATCTCTTAGCAACTTTATATGTAATGTTTTAGATGACGAATATCCTAACTTCAAAAACATTATAAACAAAGTAGAAAATCCTGTGAATAGACCAGTCAGAAAGAAAACTGTATGGGGAGAAGATGAACTTGATTCCCTATTAAATATATTGGTCGAGAATAAAAAATATAAGAAAGCCTGTTTTCTTGCACTCGGTATCTGCAGTGGACGAAGAAAAGCTGAACTTTGTAGATTTAAAGTTAGTGATTTTTCAGACGACCACTTAGTGTGCGGAGGTTCGCTATATAAAAGCGATCCGATTAAAACCAAGGGGCAAGCAGGGGGTAAATACATCAATTGTTATACACTTGCAAAGAAGTTTAAGCCATACTTAGATTTATGGATAGAAGAAAGAAGTAAATTAAAGATAGATAGTGAGTGGCTGTTTCCTGCGGGAGATGAAATGGAAGGGCACATCGGAATTCCAACAGTAAACAGTTGGGCGGTGTCGTTCACAACATTGACGGGACGTGACTTTTATTGGCACTCGCTGAGACATCTATTTACAACCAACTTAGCAAGAGCGGGAATACCAGACAATGTAATCACACAGATAGTCGGTTGGGAATCAGCCGATATGTGCAAGGTGTATACAGATATAGATGCCGATGAACAGATAGGAATGTATTTCAATGAGGACGGAATTGTTGCTCCGAAAAAGAAAGACTTATCTGAACTATAATCGGATAGAATGAAAGGATATTAAAAATGACAAAAAAGGATGCGATAACGTTAGTTGTCGAAGCGTTAAAGCAGAACGATGTTCGCAAGCCTGTTTCGTTCCCGAAACAGACTTTTCATATTACAGACGACGAAGGAAATCATAAAGATTTCTTTGTAAGGAAGTCTGACAAGACGGTTATGTATAATAAGAACGACGTGTCTGCTGTGATAGAAGCCTTTCTTCAAGTAGTGGAAGATGCCATGAAGAGGGGCGAAGAAATATATTTACACGGATTTGGAACGTTCGGGTTAAGACTTAGAGCTGCAAGAAAAACTAAACTTCCGGGAACTGACGGTCTTGTAGATGTTAAAGAAAGATATGTTCCTAAATTCTCTTTTGGCAATAAACTTCGTATGGCAGCAATAACATATGACCTCTCAGTGAGAGATAGAGATATCTCGCTGCCTCCCATAATAAAGGACGAAGATTTTGATTGTGAATATGAGGAACAGGATAGTATAGATGACGATTTTGATGATAACTTCGTTGACGACGACAGCGGCGCAGACGAGGATGATTAATTATGGCTATGGAAATGGGAAACAAGACTTATAAGGGAACTGAGTGTACTTGCGGAAGGTGCGGTAGAGTTTATCCAAAGCAAAGAGGATACTTTTCCGTGAGCTATGCTGATTTCTACAGAGGTACTGCCTATCTTCCTATATGTAAGGATTGTGTAGACAAGTTGTACAACAGTTTTCTCGAAGAGAGTAAGAACCCAAAATTATCCGTTCGTCAAATGTGCAGGAAATTGGATTTGTATTGGGATCCAAAAATTTATGACTCCATAGAAAAACGATCTTCTATGTATTCAGCCATGACAGCGTATATGACAAGGCTTAACGCGGCTACGTTTGCAGGTAAGAGCTATGATGATACTTTGAGAGAAGAAAATTCTCTATGGCTATTTCCGAATGGAAATGAAACTAACGAAACAAAAGAAGAAGCAGATAAGCCCACCGTTCAAGAGACGACTCAGAATCTACAAAAAGAAGAGGAACAATATACACCCACAGACGAAGTTATTGCGTTCTGGGGTACTGGGTATCCGAATTCGATGTACAAAGAACTTGAACAGAGACGTGAGTATTATATGTCGAGGCTTCCAAACGACAATGATATCGACATAGGGGCGGAAATTCTCATACGCCAAATATGTAATCTCGATATTACCATTGCTAAAACAAGCGCCGCGGGTGGCTCAATAGACAAAATGGTAAACTCTTTAAATACACTAGTAGGCAGTCTAAATCTCAAGCCCGCTCAAAAGAACAAGGCAGATGATTTAGACACAGAGATGACAAACACCCCTCTCGGTGTTTGGCTGTGGAAGTACGAAAATCAAAAGCCTTTGCCGGAAATCGACGAAGACTTGAAAGATGTAAACAAAATCAAAAAGTATATTTTCACTTGGATGGGACATCTTTGTAAAATGCTTGGCGTAAAGAATGGATATACCAAGATGTACGAAGATGAGATCAATCGTCTCAAGGTCGAAAAGCCAGAATACGACGGAGATGAAGAAGATTTGCTAATAGAATCTTATTCGGTTGGTGATGACGATGACAAGAGCTGAAAAGATACTTAACGGAGCTGCATATTGGGGCTCATACTACAGAAATAATCCAGAACGGTTTGTAAATGACTATCTACATATAAAGCTAAGACTATTTCAAAAGATACTCATTGTGATGATGTTCTGGTGTACAACTTTCGTCCTTGTAGCTTGTCGTGGTATAGGTAAAACCTATATCAGTGCGATATATACGGTTACAAGGGCTATTTTATATCCCGGTACGCAAATTTGCATTGCGTCAGGGACTAGAGGACAGGCTTAATTTTATAGGCTCATTGTGTGGAGACATACATATGATAACCCATTGAATTGCTGGAAACCCCTAAAGCTATCTGCACC
>UMGV01068670.1_pt1 | contig 13154 bp, 11 predicted proteins | sample 1965361 | NCBI WGS metagenome assembly UMGV01 (sample SAMEA4836081, study PRJEB28245) | human gut metagenome | biome: gut microbiome; material: fecal sample | place: Denmark | collected 2008
TTAAACAGGCCTTACTTTTTAAAGTGGGCTCAGTTATTTTACAATCAGCTCGTTTTGTTGCAATTCGATGTCTACATTCTCGAATTGGTTCAGTTCTTTTACGATGTTCTCGATGCTCGAATGACTGTTCCATTCGTAATAGAGGCGGAGGGTCTTGTCCTCGTTATTCTCAAACTTTACTTGTAAATCATAATAAGAAGCAATCTCTGAAATCATTTGCTCGAAAGCCACATTCTCGAAAGTCTTGTGAATGGCTGGCTTTTCTGGTTTCGGATGAGTCAGGGAATCCTTTGCTGCTACCTGCTTTGCGGAATCTGATTTTATGACTTCCGGATGAGTATCTGCGGTTACCTGGGGTGGTTCCTGGCTGCGCTTGATGTAAGTATGGATTGCGGCAAAGGCAATACCCGAAATCAAGACAAAACCGGCGATGGATGCTGCCAGTTTACGCCAGGAAGTTATAGGATGAGTTGCTTCTTCCTGAAGTTGATGCTCCTGGCTGAATTTCTCCCATTCCTCATCTATATTAATAATAGGAGAGGGGTTTTCAAGTGCAGAATCCACTTCCACCATCGTTTGATAGAGTTTTCGGCATTCCTCATCCTGCAATATTTCACGAATCTCCTCATCAGAATACTTCTCCTGATGGTCGATGATATCCAGTATTTTTTCAAACTTGTCCATAATAAATCTGCTAAGGGTTAAACTTTTGCTTTAATTTTCTGATGCCTTGCGCCAGATGCTTATAAACTGCCACTTCGCTGATGCCCAATTCCGTAGCAATCTCCCGATATTTCAGTTTCTGCCGAAAGCGGAGATCGAGTACTTTGCGGGTTTGTGGCGTGAGTTCAGCATCCATATAAGCCAGAATTGCTTCGTACTTTTCGGTCTCCCTGTCTATTTTGGCAATCGTCGCTTCCAGGGGAGCTATCGAAGGCGAAGTATCGGCTTTCAGGAGATGATGAACCCGGTCTTTCATCTTCTGTCGGCTCAACAGGTTGAGGCATTTATGGCGCACACACACCAGAAGATAGCTCCCGGCGTTGGCGGAAGGCAGGGGCGGTTCGCTGGCTATTGTCTCGTTATCAAGACCCAGTTGAGTCTTTCCGTCGAGCACATCGGCAAAGACTTCGCTTACCACATCCTTGCTGGCTGCATCATCCTTCAGAAGTACCCTGGCCAATTGGTACATCCTCAGATAATGCTGCCGGAAGAGCTGTTCTATCGTTTCTTTGTTTATTTGCATTACTTTATTTTCTTTCTGTTTTGCCTATATTACAATCGATTTTTCATTTTCCTAACCCTTAGCAGAATATTTTTTAATGCAAATTTTTAAAACGTCAAAATTACCCTATCGGACTTGCTCCTTCTTCAGATGCTTGTAAAGCCACAGGAAGGCGGGAATGAGGAAGAGATCTGCCATGACCCACGCCACAGGGTCGCCGAAGCAGACACCCGTCCACGCCAGGGCTGGTACCAGCCAGAGACTCACACCGCATCTCGCTATCATTTCCATCACGCCACTTAGCATCGAGAGATTGCTGTAACCCAAGCCCTGGATGCTGTAGCGCAGGATGGTGAGCAAGCCCAGACAAGGATAGAAATAGTTGGCTATGCGCATAAACTGGGCGGCATAAGTCACCACCTCCGCCTCGCCCTTATCCACGAAGAGCATCATCATCTCGTCGGCAAACGGATAGATGAGCAGGAAGGTGAAGACGAAATAAATCAGCATCATCTTGATGGCAGCCCTTACGCCCTGACTGATTCTATCCAGCTTCCTGGCTCCCAGGTTCTGACCGCAATAGGTAGCCATCGCCACTCCGATGTTCTCGAATACGCAGGTAAAGAGATATTTGATGCGCATAGAGGCAGTAAATGCAGCCACATAAACCGTTCCCAGGGCGTTGTTGGCACTCTGGAGCATGATGAGGCCGATAGCGGTAATAGAGAACTGCAGACCCATCGGAACGCCGTTGTTCAGCAGAATGCTTACCTTTTTATTATCAAATTTCCTTTCCTCACCCTTCGGAATCAGAATCTGCATCTTCTTTTTGATAAACCAGATACAGAGTAGCACGGAGATTCCCTGCGATAGCCAGGTAGCGATGCCCGCACCCTCTACGCCCAGTCCCATGCCGAGAATCAGAATGCCATCGAGAATGATGTTGATGACCGAGGCTGTGATGAGGAAATAGAAAGGCTGTTTCGAGTTGCCCAGGGCACGAATCTGACCGGAGAGCAGGTTGTAGGCGATGGTAAAAGGAATCGCCGCAAACTGCAGCATCAGGAAGATGTAGGCGTCATCGAACACCTCCTTCGGCGTATTCACCAGGTGCAGAATCTTTCCGCAGAAGATGCAGGAAAGAAAGGTGATGACCACGGCAAACACCACGGCGATGCGGATGCTGTTGCTCACGTAAGCCCGCATCTTGGCGTAATCCCTGGCGCCGAAAGCCTGGGCGATAGGGATGGCAAAACCGGCACAGGAGCCGTTGCAGAAGCCCATGATGAGGAACATGATGGAGCTGGATGCGCCAACAGCCGCAAGTGCTCCCACGCCAATCCATCTTCCCACGATGGCGGCATCGATGATGAGATACATCTGCTGAAGGATGTAACCTAGAATCAGCGGAATAGCAAATTTGATGATGGCTCGCAAGGGCGAACCTACAGTCATGTCATTAGTAGACTTTGAACTTTGAGCTTTGAACATTGAATTTTATGATTAGTTTTTGTTATCCTAAAATATAAAAAGAAGGAGGATGCACTCTTTATTTGAGTGCATCTCCCACTTTCTGTTTGATTTCTGCCATTTTATTGCGGCGCTCGATGGAGAACGTATCTCCGTGGGCTTCCACGTAATCGAAGAGCATGAATGCCTTGTTCAGCAGTTCATCTCTTGTGGGCTGTCCCACCATGTCAGCCTCGTGATAATAGAGTTCGGCAAGCATGTCCATCTTGGAGAGTCGCTTCTCCTCGTCGGCAATTCCTGCCATCGCTTTCATCACATCCTCGATGGTGGCGATGCTGTAGAAGGCGTAAGGTCCTACATACTGATTGTATAGTTCCTTGATCTTCTCGCGTCTCACCTCCACCTCTTTCTTTTCGAGCATTCTTTCGAGTGCCGCCATAAACTCGCGTATCAGTCGCTGTATATAGTCACGTTGTAACATAGTCTTTTTTTGAGTTTTCTATATGAAAGTTCTGTATATCATCCCTTGCCATTGTCGCCTTGCAGCGCCTCTACATATTCCCATAGTTTCTTGTAGAAAGGATGCTTGGTCATTGTGTCCTTATTGCCTAAGATGATGAGCTTCATGCGTGCTCGTGTCATCGCCACGTTCATGCGGCGAAGGTCTTTCAGGAAACCAATCTGTCCTTCATCATTGGAACGTACCAAGGAGATGAGAATCACGTCGCGCTCCTGTCCCTGGAATCCGTCCACCGTGTTCACGCTGATAATGCGTCGGTAGGGCTTGAAGAACTCATACTTCTTGATGAGGCTCTTCAGATATTGCACCTGTGCCCTGTAGGGCGAGATGATGCCCACGTCGATGCGCTCGTCCAGCACGCGCTGCTTACCTATCTTGGTCAGGTATTCCGCTAAGGTGAGGAGCGTAAGCTCTGCCTCCGCCTTGTTGATTCTTCCGAAGCTCTCGCCCACGAATTGCTCTTTGAAGTTGAGTTCTTTGTCTTCCTCTATGGTGTCGGTAGGCTCTTTGTCTGAAGTGTCAATCCAGGTTATCGGATGGTCGTAGTCCAATATGCTACGATATTTTATCTGAGGCGCACTCTGCACCTTACCATGATAGAACCAGTCGCTCGAGAATCGCATAATCTCGTCGTTCATGCGATATTGTATCTTTAGCAGCGTCACCACCTCAGGCTTGTTTTCGGCGATGCGCTCCATCAGGGTCTTGCCCAGTCCGGCTCTTAATGCCGCAATACTCTTTACGGTAGGCGGCAGCTGACAATGGTCGCCTGCCAGAATCACCCGGCTGGCTCTCTTCATCGGAATCCAGCAGGCAGCTTCCAAAGCCTGGGCAGCCTCGTCGATAAAGAGGGTACCGAACTTCATGCCTTCCAGCAGATGATGGGCTGAGCCTACGAGGGTACAGGCGATGACACGCGCCTCGCCAAAGAGTTCTGCGTTGATGCGGATTTCTATCTCGGCGGCACGGCTCTTCAGCCTGTCCATCTTCTGATGATAGTTTTCGCTACCCTTCTTTCTGTTCTTTCTTAATTCCCTGATTGCCTTGCGGATTGCCCAAAGCTGAGGGTAATCAGCATGGCTCTCAAAGCGGCGCTCGTAGGTGAAGCCCAGCATCTTGTCGTTCACCCTTGTCGGGTTTCCGATGCGCAGTACGTTGATGCCTCTGTCCACGAGCTTCTCCGAGATCCAGTCCACCGCCATGTTGCTCTGAGCGCACACCAGCACTTGGCTCTCCCTCATCAGCGTCTCGTTGATGGCTTCCACCAGGGTGGTCGTCTTTCCCGTCCCCGGAGGACCATGCACGATGGCTACATCTTTAGTCCGCAGCACCTCGTTCACGGCTTGTTCCTGAGTAGGGTTGAGCCATGGAAATCTCATTGGTTCAAAACTGTAGTGTTGCGCTTTCTGATGCGAGTAGAAGAGGTCGCGGAGATAAGCCAACCTGTTGTTCTTGGCATTCATCGTGCGGTCGAGGGCTTCAAACATCTGTTTGTAGCTTGTCTCGTCAAACGAGAGTTGCACGCCCACAGGCACATTCGCTTTCTGCAGTTCGAGCAGCGGTGCCGAGTCGGGAACGGTAATCACCATTCTGTCACCGTCCACGTAGCTCACTGTGCCGGTGAAGGAGAAGTATTTAAGTGAAGAATTCTCTTGTTTTTCACTTCCTTTACTTCCTTCCCTTCTCTCCTCTTTAAAGAACAAGACGGGTCTTCCAAACTCAAAGTTGTGCTCGATGTCCAGGTCGCCTATGCGAAACACCTCAATGGCGTTTTGGTTGAGCGAGTTGTAGAAACTTTTGCCTATGCGTAGCGGAAACCAGGCATCGCCTCTTTTCACCTTTCGCATCATTCCCATCTGTTCGGTCTGTTTGCGAAAGGCTTCTTTCTCGGTGTAGTACTCTATTTGCAGGAGCGTACGTTGCTGCAATAATGCCTGTATTGGTGATGTCTGTTCCATATAACTTGCAAAGGTACATCAAAACAAATTATTATACGAAAAATGTAGGATAAAAAAACTAAAGTTCCCGAACTCTCAATCATATATTCAGCTTTCGCCAGTTCAGAAGTTAAAGAAGTTAAAGGAGTTAGGGAAGTTAAAGGAGTTAAAGACATGTGCTTTATAGCAAAAGATACAACAAAAAGGCTATTGGCTATAACTTCTTTAACTTCCATACATACGAAACTTCAATCATAAATATTTGTAAAAGAAGCCTATATAGTTCCTTGATATCAATAAATAAGTGTATTTTTGCAACATGAAACCATCGGTCATCATTCAGAATCTTAGCATCGGTTATTGCCATCGTGGGGCAGAGCGAGTCGTGGCACAATGTCTCGACAGCACTCTCTATGCGGGCGAACTGACGTGCTTGATAGGGCCCAATGGAGTGGGGAAGACCACACTGCTGCGCACCCTCGCAGGCTTCCTCCGACCACTGAGCGGCGAGGTGCTACTCCAAGAAGGCAATAGACTGTCTGCCCTTGCGAGCTTCAGCCGTGCTCAACAGGCACGACTGCTGAGCATCGTTCTCACCACCAAGCCCGAAGCCTACAGCCTCACCGTGTCCGAACTTGTCGGCATGGGGCGTTCTCCCTATACAGGATTTTGGGGCAGGCTGACTGAGGCCGATGAAGCCATTGTCGACGAGGCGTTGTGCCAGGTGGGCATTTCCCATCTTCGTGAGCGCAGGATAGGCACGTTGAGCGATGGCGAGCGCCAAAAGGCAATGATAGCTAAGGCATTGGCACAGCAAACCCCCATTCTTCTGCTCGATGAGCCTACGGCGTTCTTAGACTATCCCAGCAAGATAGAGATGTTACAGTTTCTTCGCTCCTTGGCTCACGACCTGGGCAAGACCATCTTTCTCTCTACCCACGATGTCGAAATGGCTCTTCAGCTCTCCGACTGCCTCTGGCTGATGCAGGCTGAGCGTTTTGCTACAGGCACGCCCCACGAGTTGGCTGCCCAAGGTGTGCTGTCACAGTTTGTTGAGCATAACGGCATTCGCTTCGACAAGACTTCACTTGCCATAAGGATAGTGAAGTGAAAGTTTATTCACTGAAGTTTCGCAAATGGGGAAGTTAAAAAGACCCATTACCCGATAATCTGCAAGATATTGTTCAGCGAGCGCAGGAACGGACCGCTGTGCTCCAACTTGATGGTGCACATGGCAGCAGCAAACTTGCCAGCTTCTAAGGGCGAAGCCCCTTGCAGCCTTCTGTATAGATATCCTGCCGAATAAGTGTCGCCACATCCCGTAGCGTCCACCACCTCGTGAGGCTTATATGCAGGCACCTCGTAGAAGGTTTGGTCCACATAGATGAGCGACCCCTCGCTTCCTAAGGTGATGATCACCTCCGTCACGCCCCACGAGTGCAGCAGTGCTGCCTGGCGTGGATCTTTCAGTCCCGTGATAGTCTCCATCTCCGTTTCGTTCACCTTCAGATAATAGGTATTTCTGAGCACTTTCAGTTTGTCTTGCCAGTCTATGGGGTAAACCTTTTCACCTCTCACCTCACGTAGATATCCCTGCACATCTATCGACACTCTGCCCTTTGAAGCCAAAAACTTCACCACCTCGGGCGAGAAATCATCACTCAGCAGACTTCCAAGGTGGAAAACCTTTGCCTTCACATCTTTCAAGCTCTCGATGCAGAAAGGGTCAGCCTTGGCAAGCACCCTCTGCTTACGTTCATTCTGATTCGCCCCATAGTATCGGTTTTCAAAGAACACCGTGTTGCGCGAAGGGAATAGTGCCACCTGGATGCCCGCCTCTCGCATCTTCTTCACTGGTTCATCATCAGCAGGATTCATAGAAGTCACCAGTGAGAAAGTGACATCCTTGGGCAATTGGTTGATGGCATAAGCAAAGTAAAAAGAGGTTCCTCCCGCCATATATACCGTATGGTGAGGTGTCACTATTTTGTCTTTCGTAATATGTCCAATGCAACAAATATCAGTCATTTTTTCTTTCTTTTAGTATTATTACTGAAGTTTCACCAGTTCAGAAGTTATAGGAGTTAATGAAGTTATCACTCCCTTCGGTCGTTAGGGAAGTTATAGCTAATGGGTTTTCAAGCCAAGCCCTCTTCATGCAAGCGAGTGCAAAGTTACCACAATTCGTTGAAACAACAAACATTTTTAGCCGATAATATTCGTTGTGAGCGCACGAAAGCTACCGATTTTTAGCGTCCGCCATGTGCTGCCTGACCCTCTCAGCCTCTTCGTACAGCCCCTCACTGCGCGTCCATTGTTCTGCATTTGCATATTTTCTGAAAATTAATACCCAATCTTTTGCTCAATCGGAAAAATGCTGTACCTTTGCAGTAGAATTCAAACAAAATAACAAAAAAAAATCGCAAGCGACAGGAGTTTATTGATACCCTCATCTTCAAAAACAACTCTAACTCCTCAACCTGGCGAAACACAGAATATGATTGAAAAATAAGAACGTCATGTGGCTTGATGGATTAATCTACAATCATTCGGCGGTGCAGGGCATCGTCATCCTTTCACTGATCTGCACATTGGGTCTTGCCCTTGGCAAGATTCGAGTACGAGGCATCTCTCTTGGCATAGCCTTTGTGTTCTTTGTAGGCATTATAGCCGGCCATTTGGGTCTGACGATAGATCACGACATGCTTGAGTTTGCCGAGAGCTTCGGTCTCACCATGTTTGTTTACGTCTTAGGACTCTATGTAGGTCCCAACTTCTTTGGCTCCATGCGACACGAAGGCATCTCGCTCAATCTGTGGTCTATGGCAGTCATCCTGGTGGGTACACTCTTCTCCTTAGCATTGTGTTGGCTACTGCCCGTGAGCCTACCCGACATGGTGGGCATTCTTTGCGGAGCCACCACCAATACACCCGCCCTTGGTGCTGCTCAGCAAGCCCTGCAGCTGCAGAACCTTCCCAGCGGAGGAGCCGCCTTGGGCTGTGCCGTCACCTATCCCTTGGGCGTCGTAGGTGTCATCCTCGCTATGATGATGCTTCGAAAGCTCTTTGTCAAGCCTGCCGATCTCGAGATACGCCGCAACGATGAAGACGACCACACCGCTGTGGGACAATACATCATCGTCAATCCTGCCCTCAATGGCAACACCATAGCCGAGATATCGATGCTCACTCATCGCAAGTTCATCATCTCGCGCGTATGGCGTGGCGACCAAGTCATCGTTCCCCAGGCCGACACCGTACTGCACACCAACGACAGCGTGCTCGTGGTGACCAATAAGGACGAAGTCTCTGCCATGTCGATACTCTTTGGCAAGAAGGTGGACAAAGACTGGAATCGCGACAAGGTAGACTGGAATGCCATTGACTCCAAGGTAGAGAGCCGCATCATCGTTGTCACCCGTCCTGGGCTTAACGGCAAGCGTCTGGGCCATCTCTCCATGCGCAACACCTATGGCGTCAACGTGAGCCGAGTGCTGCGTGGCGATATCCGCCTCCTTGCCACCGACGACCTACGCCTGCAGTATGGCGACCGCCTCACCGTGGTGGGCGACCCCACCAGCATCGACCATGTGGAGCAGTTCTTGGGCAATGCTGTCAAGACGCTTAATGAGCCCAACCTCGGTGCCATCTTCCTCGGTATCATCCTCGGTCTGGCGGTGGGTACCATTCCCTTCAATCTTCCAGGCATGACAGCCCCCGTTCGCTTAGGCATCGCAGGCGGTCCTATCGTCATGGGCATCCTCATCGGTGCCTTAGGTCCTCGCGTACAATTCATATCTTATATGACGCGCAGTGCTGGTCTGATGCTTCGCGAGTTGGGCTTAGCCCTCTATTTAGGATGCTTAGGCTTAGAGGCTGGCGGCCAGTTCTTCGAGACCGTCATTCGTCCAGAAGGTTTGATGTGGGTAGGCATCGGTTTTGCCATTACCGTCGTCCCCGTCCTCCTCGTTGGTCTCATCATTCTGAAGACCAAGAAGTACGACTTCGGTAGCATCTGTGGCATTCTCTGTGGCAGCATGGCCAATCCCATGGCGCTCACCTATGCCAACGACACGATTCAGGGCGACACCCCCAGTATCAGTTACGCCACGGTCTATCCCCTCGGCATGTTTGTCAGGGTCATTATCGCCCAAGTGCTGATCATGTTCTTTGTATAAGATATCCTCCTCACGCTCTTCTCTTCTAATAGTCCTTTATCATATTACTGAAGTTCGCATGTACGGAAGTTATAGTAGTTAAAGAAGTTATCACTCCCTTCGGTCGTTGGAAGTTATAGCCAATAGCCTTTTTGGTTGTATATTTAGCTATAAAGCATATGTCTTTAACTCCTTTAACTTCCCCATTTGCGAAAGTTGAATTATTAGAAGTCAGCCAAACTCTCAAAGAAGAGCTGCTTGCCCGTAAGCGGATGTCTCAGACTGATGGCTTCGGCATGCAGAAAGAGGCGCCTTGCCCGTTCGTTGCCGTAGAGCGGATCGCCCACGATGGGCGCATGCAGTCCCTCTCCGTGCGCACAGTGCACGCGCAACTGGTGTGTTCGCCCCGTTTTGGGGTAGAGGGCGATTCTCAGGTGTGTGTCGTCGATGCGGCTTATCACCCGAAACTCCGTTACCGCCTTCTTACCCTGCTCCCTACTCACGATTTGTCGAGGACGGTCCAGATAGTCGGGCATGATGGGCAGGCAGATTGTTCCCTCTTGTGTGAAACTGTCGGCTGCCGCCTTGTCATGGCATCCGATGATGGCGACATATCTCTTCTTCACCTGTCTGCCAACAAACTGCTCTTGTAGTCGATGATAAGCAAACTCCGTCTTCGCCACAACCATCAGTCCACTCGTCGACATGTCGAGCCTATGAACGATGATAGGTCCCGTGGCATGAGGCCATCGTCTTCTCATCACAGCAAACACCGAGTCAGCCCCATTCTTCCCAGGCACCGATAGCATGCCCGCGGGCTTGCAAACTACAGCCATCTGCTCATCCTCATAGAGCGTGGCAAGCTCAGCGTCGCACACCTCCTGGCGTTGGCAAGAAGCCTCAGGCAACATCCATTGCAGGATGGGCTTGCACTTCCCATTGCAGGCAGGGTAGAAGTTCAGGTGGTGGCGTATCTCCTCCTTCGGACTCTCTCCCCACCAGAACATAGCCATCTGAAGCGGTCGATAACCCTGCTCGTAGGCATACTGCAACAGTTTGGGCTCGCAACATTCACCACTGCCCGCAGGCGGAATCTTCGAAGCCGTGTCCTCGAAGATCTCCAAGAGGTTCTTGCGCTCGCCCCTTGCGTTGAGCATATCGAATTGCCCAAACAACCATCTCTGCAGATGGTCGGAGAGCTCTTTGCGTAGCAGTTTCTTGTCGCGGATGTCTTTCATCCTCCTCTCATATTCCACCTCCACATCATCCTTCCTGTCCAGCTCCTTCTTGAGCCTTCTTAGCTGAGCCTTCATAAACTGGCTCTCCTTCACCATCTCAGCCACTTCCTCTTCGCTCATGCCACCCTGCTCACGCCGTGCGTCGCGCTTCGCCTTAGCAGCCCTCATTTCATGCTGATAGGCATCGATGGTCTGCTGTCGCAGAGCCTTCTGCGTGTCTATATGCTTCTTCATCTCCGCCAGCCGCTCGTCGCCCTCCATGAGGCGCAGAGCCTTGTTGATGCCTGTTATCTCATCCTCGTGCCGTCTGAAGTAACCCTCAGGCTGCAGATAGTCGAAGACCGCAGGCACAAAACTCTCCCAGTCGCTCTTTCCACCTATCTGTCCACTATAGGCAGCCATGTAGCCCACCCGTGGCACAGCGTCCTCGCCAGGCCTCTCAGGTTTTTGGGGGCTCTCCACGATCAGCACACCAAACATCTTTCCACGGTCTATCTCCTCGCGCCAATCGTCACGCTTAGCGAGTTCCTGCTGCAGCTCCTTGCAAGCCAAGATGCAGAGCGGGTGCGGTTGATAACAGAGCGGATTGTTCATCGTCTGCGGCACCTCAACGCCCGACGACTTATCAACGTATAAAGGTCGGAAAATCATATTCATATCATTTTTTATACCTGCAAAGATACGATTTTTTTACCGAATCCTTGGTCAGGTCTTCGAAATATTCTACCTTTGCATCCACAATCCAGGAGTATATTATTTTTTACCCATGCCCACCACACATCTCTATCACCTCTATCATCTCGTCGCATTCCTCACCGTAGCGATATGGGGTACCACGTTTGTATCCACCAAAGTGCTGATGCTTCACGGACTCAGCCCTGCTCAGATCTTCACGCTTCGTTTCGCCATCGCCTATGTGCTGATGCTCAGCATCCATCACAAGCGTCTCTTTGCTGACACATGGCGCGACGAACTGATGCTGATGCTGTTGGGTGTCACGGGCGGATCACTCTACTTTCTGAGCGAGAACGAAGCCATGAACTTCACCACCGCCACCAACACCTCCCTCATCGTCTGCTCCTGTCCCCTCTTTGCTACGCTGCTCGTGCGTCTCGTCTATCGTTCCAGCCGCATCCATGTGCTACAACTGTCGGGTTCGCTCTTAGCCTTTGCTGGCATGGTGATAGTCGTGCTTAATGGTCGTTTCGTGCTCCATCTCTCGCCCGTAGGCGATGCCTTAGCCTTTACCGCCTGCATGTGTTGGGCCATCTATTCCCTGCTCATGAAGACGATGTCCCACAAGTACAGTGCTGCATTCATCACGCGCAAGGTCTTCTTCTATGGCGTCCTCACCATCTTGCCCTATTATGCTGTGGTGCCTGGCTTCCCCAGTGTAGCCACCCTCACGCAACCCGTTGTCCTTGCCAATCTTCTCTTCTTAGGATGCTTGGCGTCGATGGTTTGTTTCCTCACCTGGAACTGGTGCATCTCTAAGTTGGGAGCCGTGAAAGCCACCAACTGGGTTTATTTCAATCCTATCACCACCATGGTCTTCGCCTCGTGGGTATTGGGCGAAAAAATCACCCTTTACTTCCTCCTGGGTGCCGTCTGCATCCTCGCTGGCATGTTTTTAGCCGACCGCAAGACAGCATAGCTGCCACTGGGAGGGCGTGATGTTTATGTTTACTGGGGAGGGCGTGGCATCTTGCCCGCCCCTTATCAAGCAGTTTATAACTCAACTTCCCCAACTTCTCTAACTTCCGTACATACGAAACTTCAGTTTATAAGCAGTCACAATCCTATATTTCTAAACGTTAAAAACCCATAACTTTCGCCAAATATTTCCCTTAAAACTTGCAACTTTGTAAAATTTACAATATCTTCGCACTATCAATTCACATTAATAACAACAAAAACAGAAACATCATGAAAGAACTAAAAGGAACCAAGACCGAGCAAAACCTTTGGGAAGCCTTCGCAGGCGAATCGCAGGCACGCAACAAGTATACCTACTTTGCCAGCAAAGCCAAGAAAGATGGCTACGTACAGATAGCCAACATCTTCGAGGAGACAGCAGCCAATGAGAAAGAACATGCCAAGCTATGGTTTAAGTATCTTCAGGGAGGCGAGATCAAGAGTACAGCCGAAAACCTCTTAGCCGCTGCCGAGGGCGAGAATGGCGAGTGGACCGATATGTATAAGCGCATGGCAGAAGAAGCCCGTGCCGAGGGTTTCGACGAGATAGCCTCCAAGTTTGCGATGGTGGCAGAGATAGAGAAGCACCATGAAGAGCGTTATCGCAAACTCCTGAAGAATGTAGAAGACAAGGTTGTCTTTTCGCGCGATGGCGATTGCATCTGGCAGTGTGCCAACTGTGGACACATCGTTGTTGGTAAGAAAGCTCCCGAGGTATGCCCCGTTTGCAACCACCCACAGAGCTACTTCCAGATAGAAGCAAAAAATTATTAACTCAACTTTCGCAAATGGGGAATTTAAAGAAGTTAGAGAGGTTAAAGCCATATGCTTTATAGCTAAATATGCAACCAAAAAAGCTATTGGCTATAATTTCTAACGACCGAAGGGAGTGATAACTTCTTTAACTACTAT
>UMGV01082269.1_pt1 | contig 13141 bp, 10 predicted proteins | sample 1965361 | NCBI WGS metagenome assembly UMGV01 (sample SAMEA4836081, study PRJEB28245) | human gut metagenome | biome: gut microbiome; material: fecal sample | place: Denmark | collected 2008
AAAATCCCACTAAACCCTATAGGTTGCGGATTTGAGGTCATTGTCTTTTGTATTTTAACTGATTTTTAACTTTGCAGGGACATAACGCCTTTGAAACGTTAGAAAAATACTTAATACTTTTTACTATATGCAAAGTTATGTAAAAGTTAAGAATCGTGCAAACGTTCTCCTTTCAGCGCATTTAGATGAACTTTAGAACAATTTGGAATGTTCTGCAAATATTTGGCGTGTTCTGCAATATCGGTGTACATCATGCAAAAACATAGTATGATGTGCACTTATCAATGCAAATTAAAATAATGTTAAAATAAAAGACAACCGTTGTTACCGTGGCGTGGTAACGATATAGCCGTTGCGCGGTAACTGTGTTACAAGTATGCGGTAATGATGTTTCCTGTATGCGGTAATAGCTGGAAGATACGGGAGATTTTTTCGCATACGCTATATTAATAACAAAAAAGGGTGCAGCAAACTATTGTCTGCTACACCCCCATAAAGTTTATGGATGTGGAAATTGGTTTAGAATTCAGCACTCTTCGGAGTACGCGGGAACGGGATAACGTCGCGGATGTTCTGCATACCTGTTACGAAGAGGATGAGGCGCTCGAAGCCGAGGCCGAAGCCTGCGTGCGGACATGAGCCGTACTTGCGTGTGTCGAGGTACCATGTCATATCCTTCATCGGGATGTTGCGCTCCTCTATCTCGTTCATCAGCTTGTCGTAGCTCTCCTCGCGTACAGAACCGCCGATGATCTCGCCGATCTGCGGGAAGAGAACGTCGGTGCCCTGAACGGTCTGACCGCTCTTGCCGCCGAAGCCGCTCTCCTCAGCGTCTATCTTCATGTAGAACGCCTTGATAGCCTTCGGATAGTTGGTCATGATAACCGGCTTCTTGAAGTGCTCCTCAACGAGGAAACGCTCGTGCTCAGAAGCCAAGTCGTTGCCCCACTCACATGGGAACTCGAACTTCTTGCCGTTCTGTATAGCCTCCTGCAGGATGCGGATGCCCTCGGTGTAAGGCAGGCGAACGAACTCGGAGTTGAGCACGCCCTCAAGACGTGCGATGAGGCCCTTGTCGATCATCTTGTTGAGGAACTCGAGGTCGTCCTTGCAGTGGTCGAGCGCCCAACGGATGCAATACTTGATGAAGTCCTCCTCGAGGTCCATGAGTCCGGCAAGGTCGAGGAATGCCACCTCAGGCTCTACCATCCAGAACTCAGCCAAGTGGCGCGGAGTGTTAGAGTTCTCTGCGCGGAATGTCGGACCGAAGGTATAGATGGCTCCGAGCGCTGTGGCTCCGAGCTCGCCCTCGAGCTGTCCAGACACGGTGAGCGAAGTCTGCTTGCCGAAGAAGTCGTCAGAGTAGTCGATCTTGCCGTCCTCTGTCTTCTTCAGGTTGTAGAGGTTCTTGGTCGTAACCTGGAACATCTGACCTGCACCCTCGCAGTCGCTTGCGGTGATGAGCGGAGTGTTGAAGTAGAAGTAGCCGTGCTCGTGGAAGTAGGTGTGGATAGCCATCGCCATGTTGTGGCGTATGCGCATCACTGCACCGAATGTGTTGGTGCGCAGACGCAGATGAGCGAACTGACGCATGTATTCGAACGACTGTCCCTTCTTCTGCATCGGGTAGTCGCTGCCGCAGAGACCATATACTTCGATGCTCTCGCACTGTATCTCAGATGTCTGACCCGCACCCTGGCTCTCTACGAGCGTACCTACTGCGCTGATGCAGGCACCGGTGGTGATCTGCTTCAGCATCTCGGCGTCGAACTTGGTGGGGTCTACCACGATCTGTATGTTCTTGATTGTAGAACCGTCGTTGAGCGCGATGAAGTCGACAGCCTTTGAACTGCGGTGAGTGCGCACCCAACCCTTTACGTTGATTTGGCTTCCGAAGTCGGTGCTACGGAGAGCGTCAATAACTTTTGTTCTTTCCATTATATTGTTTAAGTTAAAAGGGTTGATATGGCGAGATGCTGTGTGGAGGATTTGTTGCGGTGATGTACTGGCGTGTTGGAAATCTCAACACCTCAACATCTCACCATCTCAACTTAACATCTCACCATCTCAACTTAACATCTCACCACTTCAACCTGTTTATGTTTTACTCGAATGCTCCCATGCGCAGCATCTCCACTTCCTTCTCTGTGAGGAAACGCCAGTCGCCGCGGCGGAGGTTCTTCTTGGTGAGTCCTGCGAACTGCACGCGGTCGAGCTTAACGACGCGGTAGCCGAGGTGCTCGAAGATGCGGCGTACGATGCGGTTCTTGCCGCTGTGAATCTCGATGCCAACCTGGCTCTTGTCTGTGTCGCTTGCATACTCGATAGCGTCTGCATGTATCTCGCCGTCATCAAGCTCGATGCCCTGAGCAATCTGCTGCATGTCGTGAGCCGTTACGTTCTTGTCGAGGAATACGTGGTATACCTTCTTCTTCAGGAACTTCGGGTGTGTGAGCTTAGAAGCGAGGTCGCCGTCGTTGGTGAGCAGAAGCACGCCGGTTGTGTTGCGGTCGAGGCGTCCTACCGGGTAGATGCGCTCCGGGCACACGTTCTTCACGAGGTCCATCACGGTCTTACGCTGCTGCGGGTCGTCGCTTGTTGTCACGCAGTCCTTCGGTTTGTTGAGCAGCACGTACACCTTCTTCTCGAGTGTTACGGGCTGGTCGTGGAATTTTATCTCGTCTGTGCGCTTGATCTTGGTGCCGAGCTCGGTCACTACCTCTCCGTTCACACTAACCACGCCTGCCTGGATGAACTCGTCAGCCTCACGGCGCGAGCAGATACCTGCGTTGGCGAGGAACTTGTTCAGACGAAGCGGTTCGTTCGGATCGTAGTTCTCCTCCTTGTACTCAATGCGCTTTTTCATGCTATACTTTGCGTTGGGGTCGTAGCCCGGTGTGCGCTGACGCTGCTGGTAGCCACCCTGGTTGTAGCCGCCCTGCTGTCCGTAGCCGCCGCGGTTGTAGCCGCCGCGCTGCTGACCGTAGCCGCCCTGCTGTCCGTAACCGCCGCGCTGCTGGTAGCCGCCCTGCTGTCCGTAGCCGCTGCGCTGCTGATAGCCGTCCTGCTGGCGCTGTCCGTAGCCGCCGCGCTGCTGGTAGCCGCCCTGCTGACGTGGCTGATAGCCGCCCTGCTGCTGTTCGCCGTCCTGGTTGTAGCGCGGACGATAGCCGCCCTGCTGACGTGGCTGGTAGCCGCCTTGCTGCTGCTCGCCGTCCTGGTTGTAGCGCGGACGATAGCCGCCCTGCTGACGTGGCTGATAGCCACCGCGCTGCTGGTAGCCGCCCTGCTGACGTGGCTGGTAGACGCCCTGACGTGGCTGGTAGCCACCCTGCTGCTGAGAGCCGAGGCCAGATCCGAAGCCTTCCGGACGGAAACCGCCGTCCTCGCTCTGTGTTGAAGCCGAAGCCGAGTGCTGTGTGTGAATACGCGGGCGACGTCCCGTCACGCTGCGATACTCTTTCTGATAGTTTCCTGCGGCACGGCCGTAGCTCTCGCTATTGCCAGTAGTCTGATCCGCTGTGCTTAGTTCCTGATTCTTTACGTTTTCTGAATCCATAATTGCTTATTTGGTTTTATTGTTTATGTATATAGCCTCACGGCTAATGTCTAATTATATCTTGTTGTATCTTGCTTAGATGCCGGTGTAGTTCATCGGCGTGATAGCCATCAGTTCCGCCTTCACAGCGTCGCTCACGTTGAGAGTCTGGATGAACTCGTGGATGGTCTCCTCGGTCATGTGCTTGTTGGTGCGTGTGAGCGCCTTCAGAGCCTCGTACGGATGCGGGTATGCCTCACGACGGAGGATGGTCTGGATGGCTTCTGCCACTACTGCCCATGTGTTGTTGAGGTCTTCCTTGAGCTTCTCCTCGTTGAGGATGAGCTTGCGCAGACCCTTGAGTGTGCTCTCGATAGCGATTACGCCGTGGCCGAACGGTACGCCTACGTTGCGCAGAACGGTAGAGTCGGTGAGGTCGCGCTGCAGACGGCTCACGGGGAGCTTCTGTGCGAGGAACTGCAGAACGGCGTTAGCCATGCCGAGGTTGCCCTCAGAGTTCTCGAAGTCGATGGGGTTCACCTTGTGCGGCATTGCCGACGAGCCTACTTCGCCTGCCTTGATCTTCTGCTTGAAGTATTCCATAGATATGTACATCCAGAAGTCGCGGTCGAGGTCGATGATGATTGTGTTGATGCGGCGCATTGCGTCGAACACAGAACCGAGGCAGTCGTAGTTGGAGATCTGTGTAGTGAACTGCTCGCGCTCCAGTCCGAGCTTCTCGCTCACGAAGCGGTTGCCGAACGCCTTCCAGTCGTACTCGGGGTAGGCTACGTGGTGAGCGTTGTAGTTGCCGGTAGCACCGCCGAACTTAGCGGTGAGGCGGCACTCCTTCAGCTGGCGCAGCTGCTCCTCAAGACGATATACGAACACCATCACCTCCTTGCCCAAACGTGTGGGCGAAGCGGGCTGTCCGTGTGTCTTTGCGAGCATAGGCACTGCTGCCCACTCCTCTGCATACTGGCGGAGCTGTGCGATGAGCTCCTCGCAGAGCGGGTAGTAGAACTGCTCGAGCGCCTCCTTGATAGAGAGGGGCACTGATGTATTGTTGATGTCCTGAGAAGTGAGTCCGAAGTGGATGAACTCCTTGTAAGCGTCGAGTCCACCGATGCGGTCGAACTCCTCCTTTATGAAGTATTCCACAGCCTTCACGTCGTGGTTAGTTACTTTCTCGATGTCCTTCACGCGCTGTGCTTCCTCTTCGCCGAAGTTGCGGTAGATGTCGCGCAGCTGGTCGAAGAGCTGATGGTCGAACGAAGCGAGCTGTGGCAATGGCAACTCACAAAGCGTGATGAAGTATTCGATTTCCACACGTACGCGGTAGCGTATCAGTGCATACTCTGAGAAGTAGTCGGCAAGGCGCTCGGTCTTGCCACGATAACGGCCGTCAATCGGCGAGATGGCTGTCAGCAAATCAAGTTTCATAATTGGCTATTATATATAATTATGTGTAATTACGGGTGCAAAATTACAAATAAGTTTTTATTTGTGTGTGGTTTTTATGTGAAATTATGTGATTTTGTTTTCGCGTGTATGCGATTTTTGTGTATATACAAAAAAAGCGAACAAGTTGAAAACTTGTTCGCTTTATGTGGGCGTTGACGGATTCGAACCGCCGACCCTCTGCTTGTAAGGCAGATGCTCTAAACCAGCTGAGCTAAACGCCCTTGCTTTGCAATTGCTTTGTTCTTGAAAGCGAGTGCAAAGTTATAGCATTTTTCTGTAACCGCAAAATGTTTTGCAGAGATTTTTTTCGGTTTTGGTCGAAAAATACTTGTTTTTAACGTTCTGTAACTAAAATCGGCGCTTTTAGTTGCGTTTCGAGGTGATGCCGCCGTTCTTGGTGAGCGTGAGCGTCGACTTCTGCAGCTGTCGCGAGTTATGGTCGAAGATGAGATTCGGGTTGAATCGGCGTCCTTTGAACACGGTCTCGAAGTGGAGATGTTCGGTTGTGGCGCGTCCGGTGCGTCCGGTGAGACCTATCACCTGACCGGCTTTCACCTTGTCGCCCACCTTCACGAGGTTCTTCGACTGGTGCGAGTAGAGTGTCTCCAGTCCGTTGGCGTGCTTGACGACGATGCAGAGTCCGTAGCCGTAGTGAGAGTTGGAGCGTGTCACCACGCCGTCGAATGCTGCCACTATCTCGTCGTTCGGTTTCGTCTTTAGGTCTACGCCGCTGTGTCGGCGCTTGCCTCCGTATGGGCTTATCACCTTGGCTCCGGGCAACGGATACGCCCAGCTGCCTTTCTTCATCTCCTCGAGGTTCCACTTGTAGGTCTGCTTCTTCTCGAACACGTCCTCGGTGGTGAAGTTGGGGTTCTCGTCGAGGTCTACCTTCTCGCCCACGGTCGACACGTTGATGTACGAGCTGTGCTTCTCGCAGAGCAGTGTGTGGCGGTGCAGTCGGTGGCTGTTTATGCTGAACACGGCGGCTGGGTTGATGCGCTTGCCGTCGATCATGATAGAGAAGTCGCAGTAGAACTTGCCGTCGCGGTGTCCGACGATGGCGATGGTCTGTCCGGCGCGTACGTGCTGTCCCACCTCAACCATGTTCTCGGCGTTGTTGGCGTATACTGTCTCCAGTCCGTTGCGGTGGCGTATCACTATCACGTAGCCCATGTCCTGGTGCTTGCGTGCGAGACGCACCGTTCCGTCGAACATCGCCTTCACGTTGTCGCCGTCCTTGGTGTCTATCTGCACTACGTCGTTCTTGCGCATCGTGGCTTTGCCCACGGGCAGCGGGAACGAGTATTCGTTGGGTTTGAGCAGACCGAGGTCGATGCTGAACGCATCGGAGCGGTCGAAGAGTCCGGGTGTTGATATGCTGATCTGCTGCTGTTCGGCAGCAGTGAACTGATGCTTTACGGGTGTTGCCGACACGAGGGTGAGTGTGGTTATGGCTAATAGTAGTTTCTTTATTCGCATTATTGTTTGTTTGATTAGTCTTCTTCAAAAGTTGCGTGCGCCGACCGGTGCGGATGTCTGTATCGTTCGGCGCGCGTGTCCGTATTGTTCGGCGCGGACTATAATATAATGCCCGAATAGATGCGTCCCGACTCGGTGCCGAGGCGTCGTGCCGAGAAGTATTCGTCTACGCTGTCGTATGTGCAGACGTCGCTTTCGAGGATGTTCTCATCAGCTACGCCGGCGTGCTCGAGCAGCTGTCGGTTGGCGAGTTTCAGGTCGATGTGCCATTTCTTCTCGAACAGCTTCGACGGGTTTGCGGCGTCGGGGTTGCGCTTTATCTCCTGCTGTGCGAGCGTCGGCATGTCGAAGGCTGCCTCTTCGAAAGCGGCGTACACCTCGTCGCCCACTTCGAAGTTCTTCCTGGATATGCCCGGTCCGATTACGGCTTTCAGCTTCTTCGGGTCAGTCTTGTAGGCGATGCTCATGTCGGCTATCGCCTTGCCCACGATGCGTGCCAGCGTACCGCGCCATCCGGCGTGAACGGCTGCCGCGGCGTGGTGCTCCTCGTCGTAGAGCAGTACGGGTATGCAGTCGGCTGTCGACACTCCGATGCACACGCCTTTTACGTCGGTGAGCAGCGCGTCGACGCCTTCGAGCTGCATCTGGCGTATCTGCTCGGGCAGGGTGCAGAACTCCTTGCCTATGATGCGTGTCTCGGTGCCGTGTGTCTGGTGGGGCAGTATGATGCGGTCGGCGTCTACGCCCAGCTCCTCAGCCAGTAGCGCGCGGTTGGCAGCCACGTGCTCGAGCTTGTCGCCGCAGTAGGGGTTAATGTTCAGCGAGGCGTGGTTGCCCTCGCTGGTTCCGCCGTGGCGTGTGGTTGAGAAAGCGCACACGCCGTCGGCTATATTATAATATGTAAGGCGCAGCGCGGTGTTACTCATTGTCTGCCTCCTCTTCGTATTCAAAGTCGTCGAGGTCTTCCACGTCGTCAACGTCCTCGATGTCGTCGTCGTCGATGTAGATAATATCGTCCTCGCCCTCCGCCTTCATTTCTGCCATGAAGCGTGTCATGTCCTTGTCGCGGTGTACGAGTGTGTCCTCGGCTGTGATGTTCTGCAGCTTGTTGCTCTCCGAGTTGAGCTCCTGCCACAACGTGTCCTTCAGTTCCTGGATGCCGAGTCCGGTTACGGAGGAGATGAACACTACGGGGAGGTCGTCGGGCAGCGTCTCGCGCAGCATGTCCATGAGTTCGTCGTCGAGCAGGTCGCACTTCGTCACGGCCAATACGCGGTGCTTGTCGAGCATCTCGGGGTTGAACTTCTCAAGCTCGTTCTTCAGCAGTTCGTACTCGCGCTTGATGTCGTCGGTGTCGCCCGGCACCATGAAGAGCAGAAGCGAGTTGCGCTCGATGTGGCGCAGGAAGCGCAGACCGAGTCCCTTGCCTTCGCTTGCTCCCTCGATGATTCCCGGGATGTCTGCCATCACGAACGACTTGTGGTCGCGGTAGTCGACGATGCCGAGCGACGGTTCGAGCGTGGTGAACGGGTAGTTGGCAATCTTCGGACGTGCGCTCGACACGGCTGAGAGCAGTGTCGACTTGCCTGCGTTCGGAAGGCCCACAAGACCTACGTCGGCGAGCAGCTTCAGCTCGAGGATGATGGTCATCTCCTCCATCGGTTCGCCCGGCTGAGCATAGCGCGGGCACTGGTTGGTAGCTGAGCGGAACTGGAAGTTGCCGAGTCCGCCTCTGCCGCCCTTGAGCAGCAGCACTTCCTGTCCGTCGTGCATCACGTCGCATACGTACTTGCCCGTCTCGGCGTCGTACACCACCGTTCCGCACGGCACGTCGATGTATATGTCCTGTCCGTCCTTGCCGTGACATTTGTCGCGACCGCCGTTGCCTCCGTGCTCGGCGAAGACGTGGCGCTGGAACTTAAGGTGGAGCAGCGTCCAGTAGTTGTGGTTGCCGCGCAGGTAGATGCTGCCGCCGTGTCCGCCGTCGCCGCCGTCGGGTCCGCCGTTGGGGTTATACTTCACGTGACGGAGGTGCATAGAGCCTCTGCCGCCCTTGCCTGAGCGACAATATATCTTTACATAGTCTACGAAATTAGATTCTGCCATTGTCTGTATTTATGCTTTATAGATGAATAAAAAGGACAACTATCAATCAATCAATAGATTGACAACTTGCAAAGTTACGGAAAATATCGCAGAATAAGGCATACCTGCACCAAGTTTTTGCAGGTACGGTTGCATGTAAATGAAGTTTTTATGAGTTTGTGGGCGAAATAGTAGCAACTTGTCAGCTTGAATCAATGGCAAGCTGACAAGTTGCAGAATGTCTTAAGCCGCACGCTTCATGGTATAGCGCAGAGCGTATACGAGCACGAAGGCGAAGCCTGCGAGCGGTATGAAAAACGGCAGCGTGAAGTTGTCTGTAGAGTCGGCGATGATACCCATCAGAAGGAATCCGCAGCCGCCTACCGGTGTCATCATCAGTATCGACGAAGCGCTCTTGGTGAGTCCGCCGAGTCCGCGCAGCGTTAGGGCGAAGATGGTCGGGAACATGATAGCCTCGAAGAAATAGTTGGCTATGAGCGCCAGAACAGACACGTCGCGACCGAAGTCGAGCAGCAGAACGGCGATGCAGATCACAGTGCCGAGAGCGCATAAGGCGAGATACTTCTCTGCCGCAATGTTGCTCATCACAGCCGCACCGATGAAGCGCGCCAGCATGAATACGCCCAGACCGATGGTGAGTATCGTAGAGCCCGTGGCTGCCTTCATCCAGCCCTGCCCCGTCACGAAGTTGATGAAGTAGGAGTTTATCGAAATCTCTGCCACCTCGTATGCGAGTAGCGCAAGCAGTCCGAACACGAACCAGCGGTTGCGGAAGAGCATCTTCAGGTTGTGTGCGCCTTGCTTTGTGTCGTTGTCGTTGTCGTGAACAATCTCTGGCAGTTTCACTCGTGCGAAAACCACGGCTATGAGTAGCACGAACGCGCCCATTATGGTGTAAGGTATCACGGCGTCGCCGCCTGCGCTGCCGTCGGCGCCCTGGAAGAGGAAGCTGCCCACGACGAGTGTGGCGAACATAGAGCCTACGCCGTTGAACGACTGCGAGAAGTTAAGGCGCGACGTTGCTGTCTCCTTCGGACCAAGCTCCGTTACGTACGGATTAGCTGACGTCTCGAGGAACACAAGTCCGCAACCGATGATGAACAGCGCCACGAGATAGGCGTAGAACGTGCCCAGCATTGAGCAGGGGATGAACGCCAGCGAGCCTAAGCCGAACAGCAGGAGTCCGCTTACCACGCCGCGGCGGTAGCCCTGACGGTTGATGAACAGACCGGCGGGTATCGCCATGAGGAAGTAGCCGAGATAAGTGGTCACCTGAATCAGTGCCGACTGTGTGATGCTGATGTCGAGCGCATTCTGGAAATGCTTGTTGAGCACGTCGAGGATGGCGCGCGCAAAGCCCCACATGAAGAAGAGTGAGGTGATGAGGATGAACGGCACAGCATACTGCTTGCTGCTCAAAGATGATTGATTTTGTTTCATGCGTGCAAAGTTACTGCAAACCGAAGACAATACAAAATATGCTCGCATATTTTTATTGTTGAGGTGCAGCGTAACTTATTTAAAGTTACTGCAAACCGAAGACAATACAAAATATGCTCGCAAATTTTTGTCATAGCTAAGCTACTTGCACTAACTTTCTGACACTTAACGATGCGTCTCTACAAAAAAAATCTGCAAGCAGTTTTTTTATGTTCAAGACTTTCAGTAACTTTGCACCTAATTATAAATATTGTACCCTATGAGCGTGATAAAAATAAAGGACAAGACCTTCAAGGTGTCAATCCCCGAAGCTGAGATTCTTCAAAAAGTAAAGGTCGTAGCCGATCGTATCAACAAGGACATGGCAGGCAAGAACCCGTTGCTGCTCGCCATGCTCAACGGATCGTTCGTGTTCGCTGCCGACCTCATGCGTATGATCAACGTGCCGTGCGAGATTTCGTTCGTCAAGATGTCGTCGTACGAGGGCACTGCGTCTACCGGAAAGGTGAAGCAGCTCATCGGTTTGAACGATGATATCAAGGGCCGCACCGTGATCATCGTTGAGGACATCATCGAGTCGGGACTCACTATGCAGACTCTGCTCGAGCAACTCAAGGAGAAGGAGCCGGAGTCGGTGCACATCTGTACTCTGCTGCTCAAGCCGGAGTGTCTGAAGGTGCCTCTCGACACAGAGTATGTAGCCATTGAGATACCAAACGACTTCATCCTCGGCTACGGACTCGACTACGACCAGCAGGGACGCAACCTGCGCGATATCTATACAGTGGTGGAGTAGGAGTAAACAATAACATTACATAATAAAAAATTCAGATGAAAAACATCGTAATTTTTGGTGCTCCTGGTTCAGGCAAGGGCACTCAGAGCGACCTGATGATTGAGAAGTATGGTTTCAACCACATCTCTACAGGCGACGTTCTTCGCAACGAGATCAAGAACGGAACAGAACTTGGCAAGACTGCCAAAGGCTTTATCGACAACGGACAGCTCATTCCAGACGAGCTGATGGTAAACATCCTCGCAAGTGTGTATGACAGCTTCGGCAAAGAGCATAAGGGCGTTATCTTCGACGGCTTCCCGCGCACAATCCCACAGGCTGAGGCTCTGAAGAAGATGCTCGCAGAGCGCGGACACAAGGTAGCTGCCATGATTGAACTCGACGTTCCTGAGGACGAGCTGATGACTCGTCTTATCAAGCGCGGTCAGGAGAGCGGACGCTCTGACGACAACGCTGAGACTATCAAGAAGCGCCTCGACGTTTATCACAACCAGACAGCTCCGCTTATCGAGTGGTACAAGGGCGAAGGTATTCACCACCACATCAACGGACTCGGCGAGTTGCCACGCATCTTCGGCGATATCTGCAGCGTGATCGACGCACTCTAATAAATAGATTTGAGAGTTGAAAGAGTTGAGAGTTGAGAATTGAGAGTTATGATTACCTTTTAATATTGTATGAGCAAGCATGAGCTTCTATACATATCATAACTATAAACTCTCAATTCTAAACTCTCAATTATATAAAAAAAGTCCTCGAAAGTTGGTTGCCAACTTTCGAGGACTTTTTTTATTCGTTGCTTTCGATGAAGACCGTGCTGTCCATTTCGTCGAGCGACTTCTTCTTCTTGTTTTCCTTCGCTCCAGCCTTCAGCAGACTCTTTGCAGCGGTGATTATGCTTCTGCCGCTTTCCGCCGTCGACACCTTCAGCTTAGCCATCTTCTCCACCGTGCTGTTCATGCTCGTCTCTACGTCGATGAAGCGCATGCCGAAGTCCTGCACACGCTCCACGACGATGTTCGCTGCGTCTATCATCGCCTGCTGGTTCTTCAGCTGGCGCACCTGCGTCCACATCATCTCCAGCACGCGAAGGTTCATGTACATGGTCTGCGGACCGAGAATCATGACGCCTTCGTCGTAAGCCTCGCGCCATAGCGTGGTGTCGTTAAGCAGCGCAAGATTCAATGCGCCTTCTATAGGCACGTACATGATGGCGAAGTTGAGGCGGTTGTAGCCCTCGGGCAGATACTTCGTGTACTCCTTGCGCGCCAGTCGCTTCACCTGCGCACGCACGCTTGCTACGTGTGCCTTCAGATATTCCGACTTCTCGGGCGTGCCGTCCTCAGCGTTCATGTAGCGCTCGTAGTCGGTGAGCGACATCTTCGAGTCGACCACCACGTGGCGATTGTTCGGGAAGTGGAGTATGAAGTCGGGTATGAGTCCGCGTCCGTCGTCTCCCTTCGCCTGCTTGCCCGCCTTGTCGCGCAGCGTCTCCTGCGTGTCAAACTGCTCGCCCTCCTTCAGCTCGAGGTCTTCGAGCAGCTGCTTCAGCTTCAGCTCGCCGAAGTTGCCCTGCACCTTCACCTCTCCGGTGAGCGCACGTGTCAGCCGGTCGGCAGTCTCGCCCAGCGCCGCGCTCTTCTCCATGTTCACCTTTATCGTGGCATCGAGACGCGTGAGCGCTTCGTTCTGCTGTTCCTTCGATTTGTCGAACGCCTCGCGCATGCTCTTCAGGCTTTGTGTGAGAGGGTCGATTATCTTCGACACCTGCTCCTTGTTGCGCTCGCCCAGCTCGTCCTGACGTCGCTTCAGAATCTCCTCCGACGTGGTCTGCATCTGTTCGCGTATGAGCTTCATCTGACTCTCCACCTGCTCGCGGTTCATCTCTCTGAGTGCTTCTATCTGCTTCTGTTGACCCTCCTTCACCTGCTCGAGTTGCGCCGTCTGCGCCGCCTTCAGCTGTTCGAGCTGTGCCGTCTGCGCCTCTTTCAGTTCAGCAATCTGCTTCTCGTGCGCCTCTTTCAGTTCGGCGATTTGCTTGTTGTGCACATCCTTAAGGTCTGCTATTCTCTTGCTGTAAGAATACGCCACCACGCCGATGATGATGGCTGCCACTATTGCTACTATGATGCTTTCTATCATTATTATATAATTATATAGATTTCTTGTGTTTACGTTTCTTGCAAAAATAATAAAAGTGTGAAGCATACTCAACACTTTCTTCCGAAAAGTTGAAAGTGTTGAGTATAATTAACAGATACATTGACGGTAATCATGACCGTCGTTTTAAGAAGCAGTTCATGTTTCTCATCGTTTAA
>UMGV01059327.1_pt1 | contig 13132 bp, 12 predicted proteins | sample 1965361 | NCBI WGS metagenome assembly UMGV01 (sample SAMEA4836081, study PRJEB28245) | human gut metagenome | biome: gut microbiome; material: fecal sample | place: Denmark | collected 2008
TCAGTACCGCAGACATTCCCCATGACGCTACGGCGCCGGGACTGAGCGAGGCGCGTCATATGCTCCAAATCGACAAGATGAGCCCGGCCGAGCGGGCTGCCTATTACCATCATCTCGACAATGCCGTCATCCTGAAGGATAACATCGACACGGCCCGTGGCGAGGGAATGATAGAAGGACTTGAGAAGGGACTTGAGAAGGGACGTGCCGAAGGACGTGCCGAAGGACTTGAGAAAGGTAGAGCTGAAGGACTTGAGAAAGGACGAGCCGAAGGACTTGAGAAAGGACGAGCCGAGGAAAAGAAGTCGGTCGCACGCAATTTAAAAGCCTTGGGTCTTGACGTTCATTCCATCTCGTCGGCTACCGGACTCAGCGAGGAGGAGATCAACAACTTATAATGCTCATGCAGAAACACTAATAGCAGCCTTACTTACTTATCCCTTCACGAAAAGCGAGGGGTGTATGAGCAAGGGACGAAAAAGTCTCGCAAATCTGCAGAGAACACTGAAGGGACGTACGGGTGTGTGTCAGCCTTTTGTGTTTTTTCGGTTGGGCGAGAGATAGCTCATGATAGAATGTTCACACAGAGGATATAAAGAAGGCTTAGCCTTAGTAGAGAATACAAAAAGCATACGGGGAGCAATACATCATGTCTAAGTTTCTCGCAAAACAGTCAAGTTCACAAATGGTTTTGCGCTGGTGTGCTTCACTTAGCGGACTTGATATGGCGAAGCCTTCTCTGTGAACTTTATTGATAAGGTGCCCGTCTCTTTGACTCTGTGGCTCGGTGTGGGGACTGTTATTAGCAAAGGATTTGGAAAGGCTTGAGGTGAGAAATTCACTTGCTGAGAAGTCGGTAAATCGCCCTTGTTGCGTGATTTATAAAAAATTAATGTCAGATTCTGACTATTTTCGTTGCAGATTCAATTATTTTTCGTATCTTTGTCGAAAATTTAGATAAATAAGAAGGGAAACGCCAAACGCAAGTCATTTTCGTGGGGGAAGATGGATTGTGGAAGGATGGATGTTTTCCTTTTGCGTGTTGTGTATGATGCGGCATGCAAGCATAGAACGAACAACAAGAACAATTAATAATAATAAACGCTATGAAGTTAAGATCACTCGTTACGATTGCTGCCCTCGCGCTGGGGACAGTATCTGGTATGGCCCAGGCTACGTACACAGCTAAGGACGGCACAGAGTACACATTCAAAAAGCATCTGTTCCTCGACCTTCAGGGTGGCGCACAGTACACTCTGGGTGAGGCAAAGTTTGACAAGCTCATCTCTCCGAACGTGCAGCTCGGCTTGGGCTATCAGTTCAATCCTTGGTTCGGCACCCGTCTGCAGGCCAATGCTTGGCAGAGCAAGGGCGGCTACAATGGTATTGACGAGAACGGTAAGCCTGTTCCTGTGACTTCTACCTACAAGTTTAAGTATGTCGCTCCGGGTTTGGACTTCATGTTCAACCTGAGCAACCTGTTCTGCGGCTGGAATCCTAACCGTGTGTTCAATGTGACAGCCTTCCTCGGCGGTGGTGCCAACATTGCTTGGGCCAACGACGACGCTGCAGCTATGCACAAGGGCAACGGTGTGGTGATGCGCTATCTTTGGGACGGCACAAAGATTAAGGCTTTCGGCCGTGGCGGTTTGGATCTGAACTTCCGTGTGAGCGACGCTGTAAGCATTATGCTCGAGGGTAACGCCAACGTGCTCAACGACCGCTACAACAGTAAGAAGGCTGGCAACGCTGACTGGTACTTCAATGCATTGGCCGGTCTGCGCATCAACTTGGGCAAGAGCTACACTAAGAAAGCACCGGAACCGGAACCAGCTCCAGCACCAGAACCCGTGAAGGAAGAGGTTGTTGCTCCGGCACCTGCTCCAGCTCCAGTGAAGGTTGAGCCGATCCGTCGTGACGTGTTCTTCCGCATCAACCGCTATGTGGTAACTGCTCAGGAGCAGTCTAAGGTTGAGGATATCGTCAACTACCTCAATGAGCATCCTGACGCTAAGGTGACTGTGACCGGTTATGCTGATGCAGGTACGGGTAACAACGTCATCAACGACCGTATCGCAAAGCGCCGTGCAGATTCTGTGACAAAGATGCTGCTGAGCAAGGGCGTGGCTGCTGACCGTATCACTACAGACAGTAAGGGTGCTCGTGTTCAGCCGTATGCAGAGAACAATAAGAACCGTGTCAGCATCATGATTGCTGAGTAAGCACATCTCCTATCTCCCGGTAGCATGCCTTATATATATAATAAGGTGTGGACAAACTGAGAGTGCATTCAATATAGAGAGGCTTCGGAATGTTTCCGGAGCCTCTTTTAAGTTATATGCGGCAGGCTTGTTTAAATTAGTTTAAACGAAGGGAAGAGCCTTTGTGGGGAATGTTTTTTTTTATACTTTTGCATCCGGAATTTTTAGTTAACAACATAAATATCGTTTGCAATTATGGGAGCAGCAGGAAACAAAAAGCCAAAGAAGGCTAAGACGGCCAAGCACGCACCCCGCTACGAGATGGAGGACAGCATGTCCTCAAGCTTGACAAAAGGAAAGAAGAAATGCCTGCACTAAGCTGTACATTTTCTCTTTCTGAAAAGATCCGGTACCAATGGTGCCGGATCTTTTTTTAGTGAGGAGCTTCCTGTTTTTGCAGGCTGGAAAAGTTGCTTTTTCCAAAACTTTGCATTACCTTTGCAAATAAGCAAAAGCAAGCATAACACTCATAATGATGATGGAAACAGAAATCAAGATTGGAAACTATAATACGCTGAAGATGACGCGTGTGGCTGAGCGCCCTAACCCTCATGCCTATGGCGGAAAGGAGTCTTTCGGCATTTTCCTTGATGGTGGTAAGGAGGGCGAGATACTCATGCCGCAGAAATACGTGCCCGAGCACGTGAAGGCAGGCAGTGATGTGCACTGTTTTGTCTATCTCGACCAGGATGAACGGCTCATCGCCACCACCGAGAAGCCGTTGGCGAAGGTCGGTGACTTTGCCTATCTGAAATGCTCGTGGGTCAATGAGTACGGTGCCTTTCTCGACTGGGGACTGATGAAGGACCTCTTCTGCCCCTTCCGTGAGCAGAAACGCCGCATGGAGATCGGGGAGAGCTATATCGTGTATGTCTATGTCGACAAGGACAGTTATCGCGTGGCTGCCACGGCAAAGGTGGATCGCTGGCTCCACGACGTGCGCCAGGATAATGGCGGTGGACTGCATAAGGGCGTAGAGGTAGATCTGCTTGTGTGGCAGAAGACCGAATTAGGCTTTAAGGTGATCATCAACAACCGCTATGCAGGACTGGTCTATAAGGATCAGGTCTTCCAGTATATCCATACGGGTGACAGGGTAAAAGGCTACATACTGAATGTGCGTGAGGACGGAAAGATCGATGTATCATTGCAACCGTTAGGACGACGGCAGACCCTTGACTTCGCTGAGACACTGCTCGAATGGATCAAGGCTCACGACGGCCATTGCCCCTTCAGCGACAAAAGCACCCCCGATGACATCAAGCGAGAGTTTCAAGTGAGCAAGAAGGTATTTAAGAAGGCTGTAGGTGACCTCTACAAGAAACAGCTGATCACCATTAGCGACAATGGGCTCGAGCTCACTAAGAAAGGGTAGTAAATATTGTTTATGCCCTCCCTTATCCATTCACAGGGTGGCATGCTTTATCTTACACTGAGACACAGAGGTCGACACCTTATTATATATAGCTCATAGAGATGGCTATATAGCTCACAGAGATGGTTTCACCATATCGAGTCTATAGAGCGGGCAAACATCGAATTTCTTGTGCGTTTCTTTCAGTCTCTCTCTGTTCTCCCGTCGGATTCTCTCTATGCTCTCTTTAAGGTGTAGCCTTCTCTGTGTCTTGGAATTTAAGTTCTTTCGTGGATCTGTGTCTCTGTGTGAGATTCAATAAATTATAGTGTCTTTCGGTGCAAGATACGAGGGGTGGCACGTGAAAGCTATTCCATGGTATTCTCGTTGTCGAGTTGTCCGTCGACCATGTGGATAGTGCGGTCGGTGATGGAGGCGAGGTGCTCGTCGTGGGTGACGATGACAAAGGTCTGACCGAACTTGTCGCGCAGGTCGAAAAAGAGCTGGTGGAGCTCGGCCTTGTTCTTGGAGTCGAGGCTGCCGGAGGGTTCGTCGGCGAGGATGACGGCAGGATGGTTGACAAGGGCTCGTGCTACGGCGACGCGCTGTTTCTCACCACCGGAGAGCTCGTTGGGCTTATGTCCGGCGCGGTCAGCGAGTCCCATGAAGTCAAGCAATTCCATGGCGCGCTGCTTTGCTTCTCTGCGTCCTTTGCCGTTGATGAAGGCTGGGATCATCACGTTTTCCAATGCCGTGAACTCCGGCAGAAGCTGGTGGAACTGAAACACGAAGCCGATGTGCTCGTTGCGGAAGTCTGCGAGTTTGTTGGTTGAGAGTTTCCCTACGTCCACACCGTCGATGACGACAGAGCCGCTGTCGGGCTTGTCGAGTGTGCCGATGATTTGCAGCAGGGTGGTCTTGCCGGCTCCTGATGGGCCGACGATGCTGACTACCTCACCTTTGTTGATATGCAGGTCAATGCCTTTAAGCACCTGTAGCTTGCCGAATGACTTGGTAATGCCTTTAACGTCTATCATGATCGTATGGATTTTCTAACCTTAAGTAACTTGAATATATAGTCTGTGCAAAAATACTAATAATCTTTTGAAAGGGCAAAGATGTCCAGTGATTATTTTCTATTCTTCTTGTCTCTCTTCTCTGTGAGACTTGTTGGTAAAAGCGATTTGTTTTTCATCCAGTCGCGCAGGGCAGCGTAGGCTGAGGTCTCCTCAGTGTGCTGTGGCTGGGCGAAGGTCATGCGCATCTTGTCGTCGCCATACTGGTCGGGGAAGATGATCATCAGGTTCTTGCCTTTGAAGTATTTCGTGAGCTCCTCTGGAAGCCGCTCCTGAGCAGCTTTAAATGACACGGTGCCCTTGCGGGCGGTGACAACGACGAAGAGATGATCGTCGGCGATAGTAGCGGCAAGCTTAGGCATCTCGTTCCAGTGCTCCATTTCTATATAGGTGGCACGCAACGAGGCATGGCGGTTTTTGACATATTCGTTGATCATCTGCAACGTGTCCTTTCGGCCGTAAAAGACAATGCGACACTCCAGATTCTCTGACAGTCGAGCAAGTCGCTCCAGCCAACGGTAGAAGCCTGGCTCATATTGTGCACGGGAGGGTACGGCAACCTGTATACGGCGTAGCGTAGCGATAGGATGGTTGAGACGTGCCATGATGATCTGACGGCTCAGACCGTTGAACAAACTCTGGTGGAACTCGCCCCAGAACTTAGGGCTGACGTTGGCGTGGGTGTGCATACCGATGAGAACCTCTGAGGCCTGAAACTCTTTGAAGGCGTGTTTGATACCGTTGGCGATGTTGGCGGCAATGCGTACCTGGGTCTGTAGGTGGACATCGGAACCTGCGGCGTAGTGGCTGACCTGGTCCAGCAGCCGTTGCCCGGCTTCCTGGTTCTTGCGGATGTTAATGTCATCATACACGACATTCAGTGCCACAATACCCTGTGGACGTTTCGCCGACCGCATCATCAGTGCCAAGTCGACGAGGCGGTTGGCATACTCAGGATATTTCACTGGTACGAGAATGTTCTCCACCGTCGTGGGGGCTTCCTCATCGTGCGCCACCTCTTTGTCTCGGACGATGATGCGCTGTGCGGAACGGTCGGTGACAATCGAAGAGATGATACAGGTGAAGAGGATCATGATGACTACTCCGTTGAGCATCTGCTCATCGACAAGGGGACGGCCCTCTGCTGTCTTTAATCCCATGCCTACCATCACTATGGCAATGGCTCCGGCTGCATGAGCTGATGAAAGACCGAACATCATGTGCGCTGACGACAGTGGCAGACGGAAGAGAATGCCGGAAAGATAGGCGGCAACGGCCTTGCTCAGCGTGCCGATGACGACAAAGCATGCCACGACCCAGATGATATTCCCACCGGCAAAGAGCAAACGTACGTTGATGAGCATGCCTACGCCAATAAGAAAATAGGGGATGAACAGTGCGTTGCCGATGAACTCAATGCGGTTCATCAGTGGCGAAAGTTGGGGAATATAGCGGTTGAGGATGAGACCGGCGAAGAAAGCACCAAAGATGCCCTCCAATCCGATGAGCTCAGCAAGTGCCGCCATGAGGAAGAGCATGGCCATGACAAAGATGAACTGCATGACGGCATCGCTGTACCGACGAAGAAACCATCGCGTCAGCCGGGGTACGGCATAAAGCAGGCCGGCGCAGTAGAGTGCCATCTTTAAGATAAAGAAACTCCAGAAGGCTAAGCCACCGCCACCCTGATGGGAGGCTACGATGACGGCCAGTACGATAAGGGCCAAGAGCAGACTCACCATGGTGGCACCTACGCTGATGACAACGCTCGGCTTGCGCTGCAAGCCATAGCGGCTGACGATGGGGTAGGAGATCAGTGTGTGTGATGACATGATACAAGCCAACAGTAGAGCGGCTCCCGTCGTATAACCCAACAGGCTGATACCGGTGAAATAGTTCATCACAAAGGGAATGGCAAAGGTCAGCAGGCCGAAGACCAGTGCACGGTATTTGTTGCGTTGCAAACCGTCGAGGTCCATCTCCAGAGAAGCCAGAAACATGATGTAGTAAAGACCTACACGTCCGAAAAGCTCAAAGGAGGCATCGCGGGAGAGAATGTCCAAACCATACTGACCAACAAGCACACCTGCCAGCACCATACCGATGATGTGTGGGATGCGCAACTTGCCCATGATGATTGGAGCCAACAGGATGATGAGCAATACCACGAAGAAAATCAACGTGGGGTTGGTGATGGGGAAGTATGACGCAATGTTGAGCATAGATCTTCTATATTCCTACATAATTCTTGCGCAAAGGTAGCAATTATTTTTCAAACACTGAAAAATATTACATATTGTTCGTCTAATTGATGGGAAAGTTGTACTTTTGCAATACATTTTCTGCAAGATGTCTGTATTAAATTTAATAAATTAAAGAGAAAGGAATAGATTATGAGAGTAGCTATTGTCGGTGCCAGTGGCGCAGTGGGGCAGGAACTCCTGCGTATTCTCGCTGAGCGTGATTTCCCTGTGGATGACCTTGTACTGTTCGGCTCTACACGTAGTGCCGGCCGCCTTTACAACTTCAAAGGCAAGGACTATGAGGTTAAACTTTTGCAGCACAACGATGACTTCAAGGGTGTGGACATCGCCTTTACATCTGCCGGCGCCGGTACGAGTAAGGAGTTTGCGGAAACCATCACGAAGTATGGCGCTGTGATGATCGACAACTCCAGCGCATTCCGTATGGATGACGACGTGCCATTGGTAGTGCCTGAGGTTAACGCACCTGATGCGCTCAAGCGCCCACGCGGCATCATTGCCAACCCTAACTGTACAACGATCATGATGGTCGTCGTGCTGGAGCCTATCGAGAAACTGTCTCATATCAAGAAGATCCATATCGCCAGCTATCAGAGTGCTTCCGGTGCCGGTGCCGCAGCTATGAAGGAACTGGAACAACAATACAAGGAGATGGTAGAGCAGGGACATGTGACGACCATCAACAAGTTCCCCCATCAGCTGGCCTATAATGTCATTCCGCAGATCGACAAGATGACACCCAACGACTACACCAAAGAGGAGATGAAAATGTACAACGAGACTCGCAAGATCATGCACTCCGATGTACGCACCTCTGCAACATGTGTGCGTGTGAGCTCGCTCCGCTCGCATTCCGAGAGCGTGTGGTTTGAAACCGAGAAGCCGCTGAGTGTTGAAGAGATCCGTGAGGCTCTGAAGGATGCTCCCGGCGTTACCGTCGTCGACGATCCTCAGAACTATGTATACCCCATGCCGCTGGAGAGTGCTGGCAAAGATGATGTCTACGTGGGTCGCATCCGCAAGGATCTCGCCGACGATAACAGCAACACACTCTGGCTCACTGGCGACCAGATCCGAAAAGGCGCAGCCCTCAATGCTGTACAGATCGCCGAGTATCTCATCAAAGAGAGAGACGTGAAGTAAGAAGCAAAGGCGGGAAGCTGGGAGCAGGCCAGAGCACGGGAGCGATGACAGCGACCGGGCAAGCTGCCGGGCCTTGGCACAGCCAAGGCAAACCGAACCGCTAACGCAAAAAGAGCAGTCCCCTGCCTTTCGGTTCTGCTCTTGGTTCCCCGGCGGCTTCCTGCCTTTCGGTTCTGCCCTTGGTTCCTCGGCGGCTTCCTGCCTTTCGGTTCTGCCCTTGGTTCCTCGGCGGCTTCCTGCCTTTCGGTTCTGCCCTTTGGCTCCTTAGCTGCTCTGCTTCTGCTCTTGAGTTGCTGTCTCTTCGCGTGAGCCGTTGTGTTTGCTTCGCCTGTGGCGAAGTCCTCCCTTTGTGATTCAAGTCCTCCCTTTGTTATCCTATAATCCCCCAGCCTATGAATGAGGAACAATATCTACGGCACAAGCCTTTTGCCGGTCCTCTGAAGCCTTCCATGCAGCGCCGCGCCATCTTCAACGACTATCACGCGCGCCGCATCTACTTGCTGACGATGACCACCGTCAACCGCTACCCATGGCTTGGCAAGGTAGTGGGGCACACGGCGGGTCCGCGCTATACCCTCGACTATCCTCATATTGTTCCCAGTCCTTTAGGCCTTGCTGTCTTGGATGCTTGGAGGCATATCCCCGACTTCGTGCCTGAGATCTCCATTGTCGACTTCCAGCTCATGCCCGACCACCTGCATGGCATTCTCTTTGTCCATGAGAGGATGGCGCGGCATCTTGGCAATGTCGTCGGCGGCTTTAAGAAATCGTGCAACGCAGCCTTTCGCCGTATCATTCTCCACGAAGAGGAGAATCCCAAGGAACAGCACCACAAAGACGGTAATATGCTCTGGCAACTTGGCTACAACGACCGTCTGCTGAATGATGAAGGGCAGATGGAGCGGTGGCGCCGCTATCTTCACGACAACCCTTACCGCCTGATGATGAAGCGTGAGCACCGTGACCTCTTCCGTGTGCAGCACAACTTCGAATATGCCGGCTACAGCTTTTCTGCCATCGGCAACCGCTTTCTCCTCGACTATCCCGAGAAGAAAGTAGTGCAGTGCTCGCGCCGTCTCACGGCTGAGCAGATCGAAGCGCAGCGTCAGCAGTGCCTGAAGGATGCAGCGCGTGGCGTAGTCTTCATCTCTCCGAGCATCTCGCCGGGCGAGAAGACCATCATGCGCAGCCTGTTTCTCCAAGGCCGTTTGCTCATTCATCTACGTGAGAACGGTTTCACTGACTACTCCAAGCCCACAGGCCGCTCGATGCAAGCCTGTGCCGAAGGCCGCCTGCTGTTGCTGGCCCCATGGCAGCATCACAACGCCCGTACGACGATCCGGCGTGACCAGTGCCTAAGCCTGAACGAGATAGCCAAAGCTCTCAGCGAGTGTTAACGCTTATCACTTTTCTGTGGCTTCTTCTTGTTATATAAAAAAAATTGTGTATCTTTGCATCCACTACGATTATTTTCATGCGCCTGTGGCGGAATTGGTAGACGCGCTAGACTTAGGATCTAGTTGCTCACGCAGTGCAGGTTCGAGTCCTGTCAGGCGCACAATACAGAAAGTTAAGTAGCTGATTATTAGTTACTTAACTTTTTCTTTTTGCTAAAATTCCCCGTTAAAATCCCCGTGTTTGGTTTATTACCCCGTCTTTCTACTCCTATCAGGGGAATAAAAAAGAACGGCAATCCATCACGGACGACCGTTCTAATATTCAATAAAGTTATGTCTCATGGCACAACTTGATTACAAAGTTACAAACATTCTATAAAAGCACCAATCCTTTTCAAGACTTATTCCTTTGGATTTTGTAACTCCAGCTGCTTTCTGTCATTACAATGGATTTCGATATTGATGTCAATGTCGGTGTTTATCTCTCTTTCTAATATTGTTGACTTCTCTCCATTACACACAACACAGACCCGTTCTTTGCTGTAACGTGCCTGACCACCATTAAGCACTCTTTGAAGTAATAATCTATTGTCCATCTTGCTTGAATCTTTGAATTTCCATTATTGTTGCTGCAATCTTATTGATAGCCTCATCAGGCATTGTATCAAGCAACGCTTTCAGTTGCTTTGTCTGCTCAGTTACAACCGTCTCAATGTCTCTCGGTTGCTGCTTTGGTAACACGTATGCTAACAACCTCTCAAACATCTTTAATCGCTCGTATGGTTTTAGCGTATCAAAGTCCTTTTCCAACTTCTCACGCTTAGAGTTAAGAAGATACTCCACGAACTCTTTAAGATTCTGATTGTCTTTATTAGCTGCTCCCTTTGGCCGTCCTTTGGGATTCCCTGATTTTCCTTTCTCAAACATGATATTTTGTTGTTTTGAATTGTTGTTTACAATAGACGTGGCTCATGTTCCTGAATTGCGAAAACAACCCTTGGATTGCTCCTATCAAGTCTTTTCTCAGCCACGATTTTGGCACAAAGATTATCATTGGTAATTGCTCCCACGTATTGCAGACAATCAAGAATGGTTTTCAAAGCGTTGTCTAAGTCGTACCTTAACGAACTCTCATAGACTGCAATAAATAGGGTAAATTTGCCGTTAATACCTTTGCCCTTATAGATTTTACATTGCTCTGAAAAAGAACGCTCGTAGGCTCTTATTTCAGGTGATTTAATGATGTATCTTGACCCGTGTCGGTTATTGCCAACCTGATAGTTATTAGCCTTACTGACCACCTGACCTAATATTGTTTCTGTTATCAAACCTTTGTCCATCATACCACCTCCAAATGAAGTTTGTCAACAAGCATTCCAATTGCTGGGTTACGCTCTATCATTCTTGCAAGTATGATGTTCACTTCACTTGTAGAAGATAGCTGCTGTAATATCCAATCAGCAATGTCTATTTTTCTTTCTCTCTCGCTTGGCGTTGCGTTGCGCTCTAAGATGTCTGACACTTCAATCAGAATTCCCACCCGTGCCAAATCTCTTGCACGCTCTTTCCACTCATTGAACCCGTCAACATCAGGAAAAGCAATCACCCGTTTGCCTTTAAGAACTTTCATCTTGTCAGGATTCATTTGGCTTTTCCCTCCCGTGGCTAACCACACGTATTGAGGAAAGACACTTGCACCTATTAAGGCTGTTTTCTCGCTCTCGACTAAGGCCACGTCCTTATCAGGATTCCAGCTTAGAAGATGTTCCCCGAATAGGCATTGAACCAAATGGAACGTATCAGGCAATACTCCACGCTTTTTCAGGATTGAGTGAACCCAATTAACCCCAGCCCCGTCCTTTATACGGTGTCCGCTTTCAGGGTCGTATTTCATAATCTTTCCCGTCCTGACCTTGAAGTTAGTGTCAATTTGCCAATAGATTACATCACCGCTTTTTGTTGCACCTACCCCGTAATCACTCCACACTCGTTTGATGGTGTCAGGTCTAAGAACACCGCATAAGAAGTAAACAAGGCTACTGTTGAACGAACAACTTGCAGCTACATAAGAGGGATTTATGTAATCTGGGTTAGTGTCAGTTGGTATCATCTTTGTTTTTGATACCACATGATACCTATTGAACCTTGCAGTTGAACCTATCCGAAATGACGGGTTATCCTTGAACCACTCCTTTGGGGTGTAATGGTAACCACACCCCGATTCGTGATTGCAGCGTCCTACTGTCTTATCAATGATATTGCCGTTATCATCAACATAGTAAGCAAATGAATGCTTGTCGTGGCATTGTGGGCACTCATGGCGTGAACCAACCCCGTGGTATCTCTCCAAATGATATTTATAGTTTTCCATCTGAATTGTCGTTTTAACGTTTATTTGGTATCAAGTATCAAGTGGTATCATTTGGTATCATTTGAACCCGATAATTGGTATCAGTATCACAACCCCCCTATAGAGGGGGTTTGATACCTTGATACCTACCCCAATTTATACCCCTGATTTGGTATCACTGAAATCAGGTTATTTTCCTTTGCGTCCTTGACTGCTCTCTTTGCGGTCGGCTGTGATACTGCTCCACATTCCTGATACCTTGAAACAAGGTCGGTGTAAGAAAGCACATCAGCCGTGGAATAGCATTCCTGAATAACTTTCCTGATACTCTCCAGCCGTGCCAATTTCTTATCCTCGGAATAGCTGTTTGATGGGAATGGGATTCCGTGTCCATCAATGGAAAAGGCAAAATCATCTATCGGCTGGTTTCTGCAATCGGTTTCAGATACCCGAAATGTAGAACCGTCCTTTTTGACCTCGAACACATCACTTGCCTTTTGTAGCAACAATGTTCCTAAGTGCCCTTTCATTCCTGAATCGTCTTTCCCTTTGTTGGTATGCAGAACGCAGACGACACAACAATCATAATCCGCTGACAACTTCATAAGATGGTTTATCAAGTCGGTTGATTGTTCCACATCATTGAAATTCTCTATCAGGTCGGCAATACCATCTACTATTGCAACTGTGGGCTTGTGCTTGGCAATCATGCCGTCAATGAATGGTAGTCTTTCCGCTGTGTCCATTGTACGCAAAGAATAGACGTGAAAACCGTTGTGATTCTCCTTGACGCTCCACCCTAACAACGTATGGACACGCCTTGCAAGTTTTGCAGTGTTGCGCTTGTTCTGCTCGGTGTCGAAATACAAAACCATTGGGTTGTTTTCTTCACTCTCAAAGGAGAAATCCTTGCAGCCGAACAATGACGCAACGAACACGGTACAGAGAAACGACTTGCCATTTTTGGACTTAGCCTTGATTGCCTGAATATCGCCCCGTGGCAATGTGCCAACACCTGACAACTTCAAAGTAAATTTCGGCTCAGGGTACTCCAAAGATAGGTCTATCTCGTTTGCGTCCAATCCGTTGGGTTGATGAGGCTCTAAGGCCATTCCTATTGCCTTAATCTTATCGTCAACCATTGCGCACCTCCTTTCTGTTTGCTCTCTGCTTGAAGTTAACCAACCATTGATTTTTGATGATGTCACCTATCAAGGTAGGGCCTTTGTCGAATTGTTTTTTATAACTAAAGTTTCCCACTTACAAATAGCTTGCCCTTAAAGTCTT
>UMGV01074610.1_pt1 | contig 13120 bp, 9 predicted proteins | sample 1965361 | NCBI WGS metagenome assembly UMGV01 (sample SAMEA4836081, study PRJEB28245) | human gut metagenome | biome: gut microbiome; material: fecal sample | place: Denmark | collected 2008
TTGAAAAGTTGGCAAGATTAAGAGACGCAATATGTGTCTATATCGAAGCTTACAAAGAAAGAAACAAGCAAAGATGAACAGCGCAGCAAACTCTTACTTGATACTATTAAGCAGTTGAAGCAAGAGCAAGATACTGCATCCCAAATGATACAAGACGAACTCCATGCAATAAGCAATACTCCTCAGGAGAAAGTTGTCACCCATCGCTTCGAGCCTACCTCAAAGTCTGTTCTTCTTTTCATTGGTGGCTTGGCTTTATCTCTTGTTATCTCCATTTGGGGTAACCTCACCCAATGGCGAGAGCACCAAGATTGGGAGGAGGCAGATTTGAAATATCGTGCTTTGCGAATGGTTCTCCCATCTGATGACCCAAATATTTGCTACATAGAGAAGAACTTCTCTGTATGCCGAAACGAAAATGTAATAGATGATGTGAGAAATCGTGTCGCTGTTTACGAGGATTCTATTAATCGTCACCACGAAATGCTTGAAATGGCTGCTTACAAAGACAGCATAGCTAATAAACTTCGGGAAGAATCCAAGGGAATAAAACGAATATTAGAAAACAGCAAGTGATGTCATCATGACTTTCTGATAATACAATAGCAGGTAACATTCCTTATCCAAAGGGAGATGTTACCTGCTATTTCGTAGCTATATTCTTTTGAAGAAACCTTCATATTCTTCATCCAAGATTTTCCAAATACCATTTTTGCGACCTCCTTCTCTGACAATCAAATTAAGGTCTGAAAGTTGTTTAAGGTATCGCTGTACTTGGCGTAGGGAAATGCCCATGTTTTCAGACATTTGCGTGGCATTGATTTGAGGTGTTTGTGAAATCAATTTATAGATTTGTCGTTGAGCCTTTACGAATTCTTTTGTGACATTAGCTTTGGATTTTACGACATTTTCAGCCTCTTTTACGACATCTTTTATGACATCTTCGGACGCTTTTACGACATGAGAATTGTCTTTTATGACATCCATGCCATAGTTGAGGTTCCATAGGGTAACATGGAATTCAGAAGCATTGGAATTGAACATTGGAGCATGATAATTCTCCAAATTCTCAAAACGCTTATATTCACCTATAATCTTCTTCATACCGCTACCTCTCCGCTCCATTAACTTTAGACGATGAAAGAAATCTGCGAGCAAAGGATTGCGACGTTTCGAAGGTACTGTCATTGGGTTGAGTTGTTGTATCAAGCGCCCATCAAACATACCACCAGGAGAATACACCTCCATACGGTCATCATACATATCAATGTGTATTTCGCTACCAAGCTCCATGTAGTCTCTGTGAATGATGGCGTTGCATATCACCTCGGTTACAGCACGTTCTGGATAATCAGGCAGTTCCTCCCGATAGTCAGCCTCTTTCCACCATCTTCGGTGTGAATTGTTCCGAACAAATGCGACCGCATCTTGCAATTGCCCTATAACGCTACCCTCCAGTTCCGCATCATCCAAAGCCTCGCCCAAACCGCTTGTCATGTCCAAGCCATTCCAACGAGTACAGAATATGCGAGAATGGCGTATAGGAGAATCGTCAGCCAACAGAGCGCCAGCATTGGTAAGTTTGCCATCATTATCTACAATGCCCCATGATACAAAATCACTATCATCAAACGATTGGTTCAACCGTTTGAAGTGTACTGATTTGAGCTTTGAGAAAGCCATATCCTCAAATTTATATGGTGAAGGAATAGCATCAAAGGAGCGACCTGCACCTCTCATTACAAGATTCTTTAGCTGAAGTCGGTCAGCAACAACAGACTCATTGCCAACTCTTACAAATGCCAAACGTTGTTTATCGCCTATATAGTAATAAGGTGTCTCTTGTCCTTTGTAAACGTGAAGCAGCACAAGCTTCTTTCCATCCACCTCCTTAAATTCGAGGTTGACAGTTGGTATAGGGTCAAGTTTTGTCTTTATCTCTTCGCTTATTCTTTCGGCATCAGTCTCTGCATCAGCAAGTCCAACCACTTGGTCATCGTCACTGATACCAAACACTAATGTTCCACCTACGCCATTGGCAAAGGCAGATACACTTTTTAGCCAACTTTTAGGTCGCTTAACTTCGAGTTGCTGTTTCTTATCGTAGGCGGTTGCTTCGCCAATTAATTCTTTTATATTATGTAACATTTCTATCAATTTTAAATAAAATATCTATAATCGTATGTCCTGCCATTGTAATGTCCCAACAAATTTCCAACTTGAGCCAAAGTATTTGACGTATCGATGGTAGCAGGAAATTTTGTATAGAAATTAAATGAATTCCAGTTCATTTTTGTAAATCCAAGAATTTCTCTTGCTAATGTTTGCATGGAACCCTTACCATAATGTTTCGTAATTTTTAAAGGCGAAGGGATTCCGCGTCCACCAGGAAAATAATTTCTATTAGGTACAACAGAAGCTATTGTTCCATGTGTCCATAACAAACACGAATATTGAGATACTGCAAAACAAACACCTCTTGATATCGGATAACTTGAATTGTATGGAACTGTTTGTCGAATTGTTTGGTCTATACATCTTATAGATTCTTCCATCGTTATTGTTACTAAATCAACATCCTTAATCCCCGTATGAGACAATGCGTCTGTTATGCCTTTAATCTCGTTTTCTTTAAACGGAGTTCTTTTATGAATAACAACTCTATGCGGCATTTTATCCATTGATTTTACAAACAGTTCGACAATACTTATGCCTAACTTATATGCTTCTTCATAAGTTAAATACGGATTGTTCTTTTTGTCCATAATAGGATTCTCTATTTGTGATAGCTTATATCTCAGTCCCTGTCCTTTAGAGTTATAAATATGACTACATCCTACAACAATATTTACCTTTCCATTGCTATCTTTTTTTACACTATAGCCAATACCAGCATATGCTGTATCTGTGCTTAAGTCACCCAAAGCCCATGGGGTACGCATTGATTTCACAAATAAAGCCAATGACAGCCACCAATAAATTTGGTTTCTCATTTTTAAATTAGTTATGGTTTTTTCCTCAATTATTTGAGTTGTAAAACCATTTTGAGCAGCATATGCTTTTATATAACTATGTAAATCAAATGTCTCGCCATTGTCCTTAAATGAACGATGGATTGACCACGATTTAGGGATAAATATCACGACAACAATATTTGGGTTGTTAATTGATAATTTATGTGCAAAATTACAAATATTCTGCGCAAGTTTTATTGAGTTTACTTGTAAATCCTTACATTTTATCCATAAATCAGAATTTGTAGCAGGAATATCAAGTAATGTTGAATATGCAGATTCAAAACCAGCATATGGTTGTACATAATCTGTTGGGGTTGAAGCTATAGGTCCATTAAGCCCATATAGAAAATCTCTTAATAGTGATGTTTTTGAAAATGGGCATATTACACCTAATTTTACATTGCTTTTAAAATTCGAATGAAATTCATAATCATATGGGTTATTTTGTATTAACCCTCTCATGGGATTAGCATCCATAACTATTTTGTGACTTGATTTTCCTAAGAACATTAGTTTAGGTTCTGATACATAAATACCAGAATATATAACCTTTTTGTCTGAAAATTGAGTTTGGGGAATTATATTTTTTTCAGTATAATCAATAGCTACTAATCCTCTATTTTTACTTATTTTAAAAATGAAATTATAATTACTATCTAAAGGAAAGTCAAATACCCTATGTTGTCCATTGAAAAGTATTTGTTCCCATTTTGAAACAAGCATATCAAATTCTGCATTATGCTTCTTATCAAGATAAAAAGACATAATATTTTTACGCTGTTCATGTGTTATATTTGCATTAGCAAAATATAATGTTGGCGTAATTGACAACAATGCGTAATCATGCTTATCTAAAAATATCAAATCTAATTTTATTGCTTCATATATGCCTGCTATATTTGTGAAACTCCATTGTTTATTCCAAATAATATGCTTGGATATAGAGGCATTTTTATTGCAGGATGAAGAGAGCCCACAAATCAATGTCTTTAGAGCTACTGATTTTAATGTGGAATTATCTTTTATCTCCTTCAATGATAAAGGTAGACGCGAAATTTCTCCTTTTAAGCAACTTGAAAAAGCTTGATGTATCAATTCCGAATATCCATACGCAAATACTTTGCCCTTGTATGGAGCTGCAATTAAGTTTTTACCATTAATTTTACTTTTTATAAAATCCCATTGATTTACATTTTTTGGAAAATTGATTTCAAATGTGAAAATATCATGAGGTAAGACTATTGGATATAAATTTGTTTTTACGCATCCTCCAAAATTAGATGTCTTCAATACAAATGGAGTTACAGAGATATTATTTCCTGTATCTTCTAATAATTTGTGAATTTCTTGTGACTTGTTGAAATCATCATTATAAGTTGAAAGGAGTAAGGATATAAGAGTCTTGTCAAAACCATCAGTTTCGACAAACATAGCATCTCTTCCTGCTGTTTGAGCAGCAGAAAGTAGTGTTCTAACATTTTCATTTATGTTAGAACCATATCCACACCAATATAATCTGCCAGAACCTGGTCTTGAGAAAGCTTCTGTCAAAGCTTTCATTAGTGATTTATCTCTGCCACTGTATCCTATGACTATCAAGTTCTTATCTACAAAATATTCCTTTAGTCTTTCAGCAAATGTTTCTTGTTGAGAGTCTAATTCTGTTGCTGTATTTTTTAATTTTGAATATTTATAATCTCCATGAAGTGCTACATATAGTAAATCTTGTTTGTTTTCCGCACTGTAAATACCATCAGTATAATTTAAATTTACACAAATAGGTGTAATGTTTGCTTGATGTGCGGCTCTTTCTACAAGTCCATCGAAGTTTGTTGTCCAAACAGATTTTAAGACACCATATTTATGCAAAAGGCACAAAAGTTTATAACCAATATTAGGCGTTTTATTGAAACAAAGATTCTTAAAATATTTTGTTCTATCATTAGAAAGAGGGAATGTTTTTTCTGCGTAAAAGACATATTCCTCCTGTGAGCCTTCTTTAGGGTATATTCCTTGCTCATCAAGCCACATTTGTATGTTTTTTTTGCAACAATCAGTGTGAATGTCAAGAAAAGACTCACACGATGGGTTGTTGGATATGTATATCTGTTTCTTCCAATCCCATACACAATCTTCAGCAGACTGAATACCAGAGGTTATTGATGCACCTGCTCCCAACAAGAATGCGAAAGAGCCATCCTTGTTCTGTTTAAAAGAACGCAAAAATGCATCGAAGTCTATTTTCAAATTGTTTTCAACCATGTCAATTCTTTTGTTTTATTAAATTCCTAATAGGAATAAGATGTGGGGAGTAACTCTCCTTGGGATTACTTGTTATTATGTTTAAATCTAAATCGCCAACATATACAGTTAGTTGCGTTTGTATTTTATAAACTAAGTATAACCCTTCTCATTTTTTGGTTAGAACCATATCTTGTATTTGATTTCCTGGTACAAGTTTTGGACCAATACCATCAAAATAGAACACCTTATACCGATTGCTTTTATTATGTATTACTAATAAATGGGCTGAAGTGAATCCCTCTACAAGTTGCAATGTTGCCCCATTCATCTGCAAGGCAATTCCTACCATCCCAGTTTCTTTCAGCTTAACTATAGCTTTGTCAAATCGTGTTCCTTCCATTGTTAGACATAAAGCCATATCGTTTGTCTTATCTTTAATCGATATTGCATTAGATGAGTCTGGAAGAACCTCTTGAGGTTTTTGACCTAACAAACATGGAACGACATAAAAAAACAAACGTAAATTACTTAGCAGTTGGGCATTTGCCTCTTTGTTTTTTTCTGTAGTTGTGTCCAATGCTAAAGAATATATATTATCTTCTGCAAATGGAGTATAAACCTTGCCAAGCAACTCTTTAAAATGGTTCTTGATATACTCTTCACCATTTACGTCAGGATGAGCCTTCATTGCATAGAAGTCATAATCTTGTTGTAGCCATTCTTGTATTTCTGAGCGGAAACGCTCACGGATTTTTTGTTTCCATTGTCCCTTTTGACCTGTATTGTTTCGGGCATAAAGCGAGAGAACGAAGAGGAAATTCACATCATAATGGAACAGTAACAACGTGTCACGGTCAAACAAGCGATTGTTGAATTGAATTTGCTTGTGACGGTTTTTCTTGCGGTCTGTCTTTTCGATACCATCATTTGTATAACTAAATCCTTCGTCCATTTTTGCAGATACAAAGAAGTTTGGAATGATATTATATCCTTCCGTCACATCATCACGAAGTCTAATGCCAGACTTTGTTGTTTTTCCACTATTGAAAATGTCAAGATTCCATTGAATGACATTTCTTGCATAGGTGTATTGCTTATAGATGGACTCAGAACCGAGTTCATGCCCCATCTTATAGTACTTGCTGTCGCCAATATAATAGGTCTGCCTGTTCTCACTCTCAATCAAACTCTTGGCAGTAAAGAGGTGGTCAACTATCTTTCCGTCTTCTTGCTTTTTTTCCATCCCATCTGGCAATGGATTGTCGCCAATCAACTCATCAATAATAGCTTCGAATACAATATAAAAATTCTTGACTAAAAGATATTCTTTCTGCTCTGTCGTAATGAACACTTGCCTTGCCTCATCAAAGAATGCGTAGCACAATTGCCATAATTGCAAAGCCTTATCAGAGAAATATTTGTACTTGATTTGACGTAAACGTGTTTTGCCAAAACCATTCAGATAAGTCTCAAATTGTTTACCTGTTATAAGCTGAAACTGACAACATATATTTTTGGGGAATCCATAAGTATCTCCAATGTAATTTAAAATAGAGAAAAAGATGATAAGCAACTCTTCGTCAAAGTTGATTTGACGTTTCTTGTTGACAGGGTTCAAATAAATAGGTTGCCCCTCTTGTACGATGACGGTTTGCGTACCAATGGTTCGAGTCCAATTGATTTTGTTCAAGCCGCAATGCAAGTTCTTCACAACAAAAAAGAAGAAACTTTGGTTGTCACGGTTGAATTGTAACAATGACAGGAGAATATCAAGATAAGTATTGCTCAGTCTACGTTGCCCATTGCCAACTTGGGCAATTTGCGAATGATATACAATATCGGTATCGTTGCGTTTGTCGTTTTTGTAAACCACAATGGCGCGATAAACCCAAACAGCAAACTTGTAGAGAAAATTTCTCTCTACAGCATCAAGAGGATTAGTTTCATCTAAGTTTGCAATGCTTTCAGGCTTATACTTTCCAAATACAAGTTCTTGTCCTTCAACATCTTTGAGCAATACCTTGGGAAGGATAAAGACGCAATCCTTCAGTAGAGTATTGTAGAAATACCCTACATAATGAACGGACACCTTACCCTCGACATTCTCCAAAGCATCAATGCCATAGAGAAGGTTCTTTATATTGGCTACATCGTATTGATATTCTTCTATCAGTATGCGCATAATTAATTATTTATTAATGCTATGTGTACGCCCAAATTAATATTTTCAAGTTTGCTTATTAATTCATTTATACGAGTAGGATTAAATTGGTTTGATACATATATTATCTCGCCATTAGATAAATCCAATCTTTTAGCCTTGGTCCTAAATTTTGCATCATTGGTTTCTGTAGCACGTTGCTCAAACTCTTGCTCTGTTTCTACTAAATGAGGCAAATGAGTGACATTCAAACTTGTCCACTTTTGGGCTATTTCGGAAGCCGTCATTTGAGGATTTTGGGAAACATAAATCCTTACAGCTTCGAATGGAGCACGACATTTACCATACGAACCTTCACCATTGACTGAATATCTATCCCTATTAGTAGATGATTGTGCGTTAGAATCTTCATCTTCCTCATCATTTTCCTCTATCTCGATGTCTTCTTCATTTTCATCTATAAGAGAAACGCTTATCGTCATGGGGTCAATACCTAAATTTTTCAAAAATATGGCAACCTTTTCCTCAACAATTTCTGACTTTATTCCTTCAGAAGTATAGAACTTATCAAAAGACAACTTGCTTCCATCCTCGTCATTGAAGATTGCATCTCCAAACTCGTAGTCCTTGAACACGTCATTCCAAAGATAGAAGATAACCTTACCAATAAATGTCTTTGCCGATATAACGCCATTCTGTGCCTTACAGAAGAAATACCCCAGTTTCTTATCCTCAGAATTAGTTGTGGAACCAATCTTCTCATTTATTTTTTCAAGGAATTGCCACCAATCATACTTGTTTCCACCAACCTCTATCACCCAATGCTTCTCTGCATTAGATATAGGCATATAAGTCCAGTCCCAACGACGCTTGAATGCAGAATCAATAGGGAACAAACTCTGGTCGCTTGTGTTCATTGTAGCCCAAATATAGAGATTGTTTGGCAAGAGCAGGATATCACCACTCAATACTTGTAAAACAACATCCTTACCTTCATACATAGCGTTTATCTTGTCACTTTGTGCAATAGACAATCCTGCAAATGCTTTTTGAAGTTGTCGTTTCATATCGGCATCCGCCTTTATAGGATAATCAGAAAAGCCATAATCATTACGGTCAAGAAGCTGGAACAAGTCACCAAAGATTTGAGCACAGTTGCCTCTGTTTATTTCTTCTATAACAAGGTATTGCTTATCGCCCTTGTCATATTTCTTCCAAGCATTGACGTATGCTTGCAGAAATGATTGTGCCACAAACTCATAGACGATTTGCTCCTTATGTAATGTTGTTGCGCCAATTTTCATTGGTTGCCCAAGTTCATCACAAATAGGGAGTAATGCAGTGGTAGGCTTATAAGCTCCAACAAAAGTCGAATAGTCTGTATCGGGATGGAATGTTGTGCGAATCACATCCGACTCCTTTGTTTCCTCTTTTATTGTATGCGACTTTCCTGTACCAGGTGCGCCATAAAAGATTTGCTGCAAAGACAAAGAAGGCTTAGCCATCACTCCTTTTTCTTCCAATCCATCTTCTTTCCCATCATCGTAAGGGGTATTTACATTTGTAATCTCGATGTCAAAAATGCCATCATCAGCCTTTTTGATATGTAATTCAGAATAACCACCTGCAAAATAATTACGGATGGTAAATTTCCCTTTACACTCGTTTCCTTTACTGTCTGTATAAGTAACTTCCTTCAGTAAACCATTGAAGTAGAACCGAGTATCTATCTTTCCATTTTTTTGAGGTACATCCTTACGAGCATTCCACTCTTGGGAAATTGTCTCTACAGATTTTCCATTTTCAACAAACAAAGCATCAAGTAAAGCCAGTTGATTGATGACAAACTCCTTGGTATATGGAATCACGCAATGCACAGAGGATTGGTCGAATTTTCTTGGCAAGATAGAGGCAATAAACAATATCGCCTTTGCAAGATTCTCCTTGTAGTATCTTACTGTTATATGTTCGCCAGCCCCCTCAAAGAGTTGATAATGCTCATTGTCCAAGAACAAGTCTGTATTTTTTGCATCACCTGCTCCTAAAGGACGATAACTTGCATTAGTATCATTGATATGTTTTACTATTTCTTCCATATTTATAAATATTAACCTTACTCGTGTATAATCTTGTTTGTTATGAGATAATACAAAACAGCATAAATTGTATTTACACTGACAGCATTACCTGCTTGCTTGTATAGGGAACCATCAGCCACTCCTGCATTTCTGCCGTTAATCGCAAAGTTTGCAGGAAAACCTTGTAGCATAAAAGATTCCTCAGGTGTCAATTTTCGGATTGGTAGCAGAGCCAATTCTTCTTTAGACATAGTCTTGACAGGATTAATGGCACCATATGATTCTATGAAATCTTGACTATAGTAGTTGTCTTGACAAGCACGGTGCATTTTGTGCATCGTAGCTGTCAAAGGACGAGCGATACTCATGTTGATGTCTGATTTCGACTTGAAGTTGGCGGAACCGTCAGCCAACAGAGTAGGCTTAATTCTCTCTGACAGAAAGTATTTCTTATCCACCTCCAAACTCAATATGTCATTGACACTTTGATAATGGTATGTTCCTAATCCTTGATACACTTGTTCAAATGTTGCAGCTATATTATCGCAAGTAAACAGTTTCTCAAAATTTGCAGGAACTGGTTCTGTTGTTGCGAAAATCAGAAGTCTGTTGCGAGTTTGTGGCAATTGGAATTGCGCAGTGTTAAAGATGTCTGTAAACACTTTATATCCCAAAGCCTCCAACTCTTGCTTTATACGTGCAAATGTTCTGCCTTTGTCATGTGATTTGAGGTTTTTCACATTTTCAAGAAGCACATATCGTGGTTTCTTTGCAGCAAGAATATCAATGATATGAAAAAACATTTGTCCACGGTCTTCATTGAAGCCTGCTTGCTTTCCCATCATACTAAAAGTTTGGCAAGGAAATCCACCTGTGACCAAATCAAATTTTGGCAGATTACTTATGTTTTTTTCATTGCTGGTAAACTCGACAATATCTCCCATAGCCAACTCGTCATCAGCTTCAGGATGAAAATTGGCACAATAAGTTTTCACAGCCTTGGCATCTATCTCTGAATAGCCAATGCAATGAAAATCCATAATATGGTCTTGGGTGAGCAAATCCATTGCTCTTCTAAAACCACCAATACCAGCGAATAATTCTAAATGTCTCATTTTATAAATTTCATGATGCCATCACCTATGGCTTTGGCAAGTTTTACAGGAACGGCATTTCCTACTTGTGCGTACCACATATTTTGAGAACCCGTTATCACGTAATCATCAGGGAAAGTCTGAATGCGTGCTGCTTCACGAGGGCTCAATCCTCTTGCATCCCAAGGATGGATATACATGTTGCAATCAAACTTCATGTGAGAAGTAATAGTCTTGCAAATTTGAGTTTCATCCAATTTGAAGTATTTGTCCTTAAAGATGTTATTTCTCCTTTTATAGGGCATGATGTCTGCTATAGACTCATGCAAAGAATTTGCTCCCTGTGGCAACCTCCTATATATTTCGATGTCTCGCTCATTATTGTAACGGTTCTTGTGATTGTAGAGTTTTATAATATCCCTATCACCATTGATAAACTTATAAAAGTCATTTTTGATGTATGAGAAATCACACTCTGTAAAACCAGATTCAGCACACTCAATGTCTTTGGAGCCTTTTTCTTTCTTGGCTACTAAATGGGGAAGACCTTCAAGAGCATCTTTCAATACAAAAGGTTTACGCTTATGTTTAAATATTTCTTCAAATATCAACTTAGTAGCAACTCCCATTCTGTTGCCAATCATGATGAAACGCTCTCTGTTTTGTGGCACACCGTAATCTTGTGCTTTTAAAAGAGCGTAATCATATTGATAATCACCACCAAGATATTCCTCGAAATTCTGCTTGATTTCTTCAATCTTGTTCATCATTCCTTTTACATTTTCCATGATAAAGAATTTTGGACGAACACTTTTCAGAAATATTAGGTATTGCTTGTACAAAGCATTGCGTGGATCATCTAAGATGCGTTGACGATTAGCCATAGAAAAGCCTTGGCAAGGTGGTCCACCACATACCAAGGTTATATCTGATAGTATATCCTTGTATTCTTCAAGATGCAAGTTTAGTTCTGCAATGTCTCCCACAAAATAGTGCTCATCACTCAAGTCATGGTTGAATTTGTAGGTATTACAAAACTGCTCCACGATTTCATTTACGAACCATGGAGTAAATCCTGCCTGTTGCAACCCCAAACTCAGACCGCCACATCCAGCAAATAAATCTACAAACTTATATTGTTTACTCATTGTTGTCATCTTCAAAATAATCAGAGTCGATACGCTTTACCTCATAAACACGCTTTAAACTAACTCCAACATTATATTCTATCATATATCTTGCAAGTTCTTGTCCATCTATCAGAACTATTTTCTTACTTGCTTTTTCTTCTGCATACTTTCGGGCTTCAGAACTATAAGAACTTGTAGTAATGAATACACCTTTACTTGCTTTCTGCTCATCAAGTGCTCCCACAAACTGTTGAATTTGTGGTTTGCCAATGGTATTTGTTGTATTGTATCTTTTGGCTTGTATGTAGATTTTATCCAATCCAAGCTTGTCTTCTTTAATGATGTCATCTATTCCGTCATCATGAGAATACTTTGTTACCATTCCTGCATCAGACAGAGAGCCACCATAACCCATCTTTAGCAATAAATCCAAAACTAAATGCTCAAAGAACTGCGCCGACTGTTCTAATACTTTTTGTAATAAGTCAGCTGCTAAGTCTTTTATGATACTTTGATAAGCATTTTCTAATTGTTCTGTTGGAGTTTGAGTTTGTTTGGATTCTTCCAATTCCTCAATAACCTTTGCTGTCGTTTTCTTTGTTGCTCCAGACGAGGTTGTAGCATATTCTGCATACTCGGGATATTTCATCAAATCTGTTTGCCTTAAATCAGTATGATTTTGCAAATATTCTACTCCTCGTTTTGTTATTTTATAAATACCTCTTTGAGGAATTTCTATGAACAAGGCACGACGAAGCCATTGACGAGACCATCCAAGCCTATCGTCAAGTTGGTTGGTTGAGCCGCTTTTTGTTCTCAACTTACAATCTTCTTCGGAAAGATGAAAATGTTCTATAATGGACTTTTTCATATCCTTGATACTAACATTATCCATATCCTTTAAGCGATAAAGAAATGGATAAAGAAAATCCTCAAATTTTGGTATTGCCATGTTCGTTGTTTTTTTAATCAATAACGTTTGTCCTAAGAAGTTCAGTAACTTCTACATTAAGAAGCTTAGCAGTCTTCATTAAATTTTCCAAGTCTGGTTGGCTTGAATTGGTACACCATTTGGATATGGTTGTTTTGTCTTTTCCCAATTGTTCAGCTAACCATTTGTTTGTCCGTTGCTTATCTGCAAGGACAACTTTTATTCGATTTAAATTCTTACTTGCCATATTGCTATGAGTTTCTTTTTTGCAAAAATACAAATTTAATACCAATAAAAAGAATTTGCTCAATCTTTTTACAGTTTATTAGCAACAAAATGAATTGCTTTCACTTTAAATCGTGTGATAACTCTTAAAAAACTCCAAAAAGAAAGCAAACTTATATGTTTTTCAGAAATAAGATTTATCTATGCAGTCGTAATCAAAGCGTTCTTTGTATATTGCAA
>UMGV01031697.1_pt1 | contig 13098 bp, 9 predicted proteins | sample 1965361 | NCBI WGS metagenome assembly UMGV01 (sample SAMEA4836081, study PRJEB28245) | human gut metagenome | biome: gut microbiome; material: fecal sample | place: Denmark | collected 2008
TTCAATATATACACTCAACACCCAGGGCGCTGCCCTGGGCTATGTGGTTGTTGGGCTTTCTTGCTCTGGCAAGCGGCAAAGCCGAGCGCAGCCCGCATTGATTGAGTTTTGACACACCCTCAATTAATATAATTGTGCATTCTACATTGTTGGTGCAGTTCTTGCTTTGGCAAGCGGCAAAGCCGAGCGGAGACAACTACACCCCCTGCACAGCACATCATAAAGCAAACAATATGAACAAACGAAAACTCATACAACACCACAAATGGCTGGGACTTGTGCTCAGCTTCTTCCTGCTGATGTTCTGCGTCTCGGGCATCCTGCTCAACCACCGCCAGCTTATCAGCGACATCAACGTGTCGCGCACGCTGCTGCCCCAGCGCTACGAGTACAGCCTGTGGAACGGCGGACTGCTGCGCGGCACGCTGCCCGTCGACTCACACATATTAATATATGGCGCGTCGGGCATCTTCCTTACCGATTCTACCGCTGCGCATATAGCCGACTTCAACGAAGGACTGCCCACGGGTGCCGACTACCGCCAGATACGCAACGTGGTGAGCGTGGGCAGCTCGGCAAAACAGCTCTTCGCCGTGTCGCAGTTGGCGCTCTACCGTTTCGGAACGCACGGCAAGTGGCACACCGAAGCGCTGCCCTTAGCCGACTCCGACGAACTGCTTACCGACATCGCTGCCCACGGCGACACGCTCGTAGTGCTGAGCCGTTCGCACGCCTACATCGCCGTGTCGCCCTACAAGCAGTTTCGCTGCATCGACCTGCCTGCGCCGCCCGACTATAAAGACCGCACTACGGCGTTCCGCACGTTGTGGCTGCTGCACAGCGGCGAGCTGTTCGGCTTCGCAGGGCGCCTTCTGGTCGATGCTGTTGCCTTAGTGCTCATCGTGCTTATCGTTACGGGCTTCGCCTTCTTCTGTCTGCGCAAGACGAAACGCCGCTGGCAGAGCAAGGGCAGCACAATGAAGCACACGCTGCGCTGGCATAACCTCGTGGGGCGCAAGACTATCGTCGCTACAATATTAATATGTGCTACGGGCTGGTGTCTGCGCCCGCCGGTGATGGTGGCGCTCGCCCTGACGAAGGTGCCGACGCTGCCGTTCACAACGCTGAAAAGTAAGAACCCGTGGCACGACAAACTACGCCTCGTGCGCTACGACAGTAGGGTAGGCGACTGGCTGCTGTCCGCCTCCGAGGGCTATTTCTCGTTGGGCAGCGACATCAGTAAGCCGCGTCCGACGCGCATTATGGACGCTCCGCCGCAGAACGTTATGGGACTGAACGTGTGGCAGCAGCGCGAGGACGGCATGTGGCTCTGCGGTTCGTTCGGCGGAATGCATGTCTGGAACCGCCGCACGGGTATGGCTACCGACTATTTCACTGGCCGACCGGTGTCGAAGAAGCCTGGTCCGCCGCTCGGCAAAAAGGCGATAAGCGGCTACAGCTCCGACTTTCGTGTCTGCGCCGCCGACCAGAAAGGTACGAATGGTGCGGATACAAAAAAATCAGTCACAGAGGTTGTGACTGATTACTATGATGGAACCACGAAGATTGTGCAGCCCGAAAGTCTGCGCCGCCTGCCCATGTCGCTGTGGAACGCGGCGCTCGAAGTGCACACCTGCAGAATATACATGCACAACACCGCAACATACATCTTCATCTTCTTCTTCGGAATAGCGGTTGTGTGGTGTTTGTGGACGGGATTGAAGTTAAAGAGGTAACTTCAGGGGGTGCACCCCTAACGTATATCAAACAGCCACGCGAGCTTCACCACGATGTTCGAGTGGTTAGAACGTGCGAAGTAGTCGCGCTTCGAGTCGCCGTAGATGTTGCCCAAGCCGTAGTAGTATCGGCCCTCGAGCAGCAGGCTGCCCGCATGCGGTATGAGCCACTCAACGCCCAAGCCCGCCGCAATGCCGTAGTCGAACTTGTTCTCTACAGCCATTGTGTCCTGCGCGCAAGTCTGGTTGGCGCGGTCTGTGGTGTTACGGTCGGCGATGGTGAAGTTGGTCTTTGTCGACTCGTTTATCATATAGCCGAACTGCGGACCAGCCTGGAAGAAGAACTGCAAGCCCTTGCGTTCCTTGCCCCACGCCAGGTGGGCGAACACCGGCAACTGTATGTAGTTGATGTCGCGCTGATACGCCTCAGCCACGCCCGTAGTAGGATTAATCACGGGCTTGTCGTTGACGTCGAGAATACTCTCCTTCCAACCGATACGCGCATAGTTTAGCTCGGCATACACAGAGCAGTAGGTCTTGAAGTATTTCTCGCAGGTGTACTTGAACGAGAGTCCGGCGGTGAAGCCCGGGTGCTGTGTCTGCGTCACCTTTGGCACGAAGCTCACGCTGCTCATCACGAAGCCTCCGTTGAAGCCGAGCGCAAGGTCGTTGCGGTAGTCGCCCACCTGCGCCTTTGCGCACACGGCTGCCGTCAGCAGCAGAGCGAGGAGTGCTTTTCTTATTGTCTTTATCATTTGTTCTTTTTCTCTTTAAGCCTTTTTAAGCCTTTCTGTTTCTAAGCCTCTTTAAGCCTTCCTAAGCCTCTCTAAGCCTTTCTGTTTCTAAGCCTTTCTAAGCCTCTCTAAGTCTTTCTGTTTCTAAGCCTCTTTAAGCCTTTCTAAGCCTCTTTAAGCCTTTCTAAGCCTCTCTAAGCCATAGTAAAAGCTTTTTACTCTTTTACTTTTTTACTTTTTTACTTTTAATACGTAATTGTTTCTATCGTGCGTGTCGGCTTGTAGTGGAGCAGCACGAAGCAGTTGTTCTGCATGCCGCCGTTCGTCACGCGCTTGAACTTCAGCGGAGTCTGCAGCGGCTTGTACGTGTTCTGCTGCGGAGTGCCGTTGAACTGCTTGCCGTACTTGTTTATGCCGCGGATGAAGAACTGCGCCTGGTCGTAGCCCGTGAGGGCGAAGCGCGGCAGAGCCAAACGCATATCCGACTTGAACCACTGGCGATAGTGGCGCTCCAGACTTGCTGTAGCCGGCGCCGACTCGTTGTAGACGTAAGCCGTCGGGATGTATGCCTCGTACTTGTAATAGTAGTCCTGGTATACGCGCTTGTACATCAGCCATTCGTTGTAGCCGTACATCGCAATCTGTATGTTCGGGTAAGAAGCACGCAGCGTGTTCAGCTTTGCAAGCGTAGAGTTAAGCTGCGGCGAACGACCCGTGTTCAGAATCACCACGTTGCGCTTCTTTGCGCTGAACGCCTTGGCGAACATCGGCTCCGACGACTTCAGGTTGGTTATGTTGTACGCAATGCCCTCAGCCTCAAGACGGCGGCGCAGTGCGGCTGTGAACACACCCTTGTCGCTTGTCGTGTCGTTGCAGTCGACAAACACCGGATGCGCATCCTTGAAGCGGTCCATGAATGCGTTCACAGACAGTTCGGCAGTGAGCACACGACTCTGATAAACCTGGAAGATATGGTCGTTGGTCTCCACGTCTCCACCGTTGATAGAGAACGGGATGACGAGACGTATGCCGTTCTTGCGGCAGAAGTCGCCTATCGGCTTCACCTGTTTGGTGTAGAGCGGACCGAAGATAAGGTCGCAGTTCTTGGCGTTGGCGTCGGCAAGCACCTGCGCTACGCTGGCATCCTTATGCAGGTTCCAAGCGAAGATGTTGGTGTTGATGCCCTGGTTGCGCAGACTGTCGCACGCCATGAGCACGCCACGGTAGTATTCTATCATGCGCTGTCCGTCGCCGTCCACGTTGTGCAGCGGCAGCATCACGCCCACGTTCACCGTGTTAGCCGCACGCTGCTGTGTTGCAGAAGACTTCGGCGCTGTTGTTGCAGCAGTGGTCTGCACCTGCTTCGGGAACGGAATGAGCAGCTGCTCGCCCTTCTTCAGCACATAGTCGTTCTTCTGCATGTCGGGGTTTGCCTGCATCAGCTCGTCGATGGTGATGCCGAACTTCTGGGCGATGCCATATATCGTGTCTTTCTTCTTTACCTTATACAAGTCCTGCCACTTCGGCGTCTGCGCTGCCACCGACGATGCCAGCAGCATGGCGCAAAACAAGAAAAGAATTCTAATGCTACGTCTCATTTCTATCATTCTATTAAAATTAACATTGCAAAAGTACACAAAATATATTGTTTGCAAAAATCTTTGTTCATAAATAACGTTATAAATAGGTAGCAGCGTTTTGCTGTGTGCGAGATAATAACTAACTTTGCATTACAAGTAAACGAGTAGACAAGTAAACAAGACGATAAGTAAACGAGTAGATAATGAGATACATCAGAACACTTTTATTGTTGGTTCTCTGCACCACGCTGCAGGCATACGCCGACGAGGTGCCGACAATCGACCCGCAAGCTACGTTCACCACCGACGAAGGCGAGGAGACCGGCACGAGCTATTCCGGTTCGGCTCCGCTCACCGTGGTGTTCCACGCCAATGCCGAGAACGTAGGCATGTACACGCCCCACTACGAGTGGCGTTTCACCAAGGAGGGCGAGACACAGCCCTACCTCGTGCGCTACGAAGAAGAGACCGAGTACACCTTCACCGAGGCGGGTTCGCACCGCATCGTGCTCTACGCCACGTTCATCAACGGCAACGACACCGTAGCCTACACCAAGGACTACTGGCAGGACGCCCAGCCGATAACCATACAGATATCCGAGAGCAAGCTCGAGATGCCCAATGCCTTCTCGCCCAACGGCGACGGCATCAACGACATCTATCGCGCTAAGAACAACTACCAGAGCATCGTGGAGTTCGACGCCTACATCTTCAACCGCTGGGGACAGAAGATATACGAATGGCACGACCCTGCTGGCGGATGGGACGGCAAGTTCAACGGCAAGGATGTGAAGCAGGGCGTCTACTTCGTGCTCGTGAAGGCGAAGGGAGCCGACGGAAGAAAGTATAACATCAAGAAGGATGTGAACCTGCTGCGTGGCTATACCGAAAGCAATGGGGTTAATCCAACGGAATGATAGTTTTGAATTTTGAATTTTGAGTTTTGAATTGTCGGCTCCGCCGATTAGGAGTTATTGAATTTTGAATTTCTTAATTTTGAATTCACAACTCAAAATTCACAACTCACAACTCACAATTCACAACTCATTAATTCACAATCGGCTCTGCCGATAATTCAAAACTCAAAACTCAAAACTCAAAATTCTCAACTCTCTATGGGAGAAAAGATAAACGTTTGGGGCGCACGCGTCCACAACCTGAAGAACATTGACGTGGAGATACCACGCGACTCGCTCACGGTAATCACCGGACTGAGCGGATCGGGCAAGTCGTCGCTTGCCTTCGACACGATATACGCCGAAGGTCAGCGCCGATACATCGACACGTTCTCGGCATACGCACGCAACTTCCTTGGCGGAATGGAGCGCCCCGATGTCGACAACATAACCGGTCTTAGTCCGGTTATATCCATCGAACAGAAGACAACAAACAAGAACCCACGCTCTACCGTGGGCACAACGACCGAGATATACGACTATCTGCGTCTGCTCTATGCTCGCGCCGGAACGGCTTACAGCTACGTTACGGGCGAGAAGATGGTGAAGTATACGGAGGAGCGCATCATTGAGATGATCAACTCCGACTATGCCGGCAAGCGCATATACATACTCGCTGCACTCGTAAGGCAGCGCAAGGGCCACTACCGCGAACTCTTCGAGACACTTCGTCGCAAGGGCTATCTCTACGTGCGCATCGACGGAGAGATTACGGAGATAAGAAGCGGCATGAAGACCGACCGCTACAAGAACCATAACATTGAGGTGGTGATAGACAAGATGCAGATGCGCGACGGCTTCGACGACCGCCTGCGCAAGACTGTCGCTACGGCAATGCGCGAGGGCGACGGACAGATTATGATTCTCGACAAGGACACGGGCGTGGCAAAGAACTTCTCAAAGCGACTGATGTGCCCTACGTCGGGCATCTCTTACCGCGACCCTGCACCCAATATGTTCTCGTTCAACTCGCCCGAGGGTGCCTGCAGCAAGTGCAAGGGCTTGGGCTATGTCAACGAGATTGACATGAAGAAGGTCATCCCCGACGACTCGCTGTCTATATACGAGGGCGCCATTGTTCCGCTGGGCAAGTACAAGAACCAAATGATATTCTGGCAGATTGGCGCCATTCTCGAAGCGGCTGAATGTACGCTGAAGACGCCGGTGAGCGAGATACCTGAGGACACGCTCAACGAGGTGTTGTACGGTTCGCTCGAAACGATACGCATCAGCAAGGACGTGGTGCGCACATCGAGCGACTACTTCTGCACGTTCGACGGTGTCATCAAGTATCTGCGCACCGTCATGGAGAACGACGACTCGCAGGCCGGACAGAAATGGGCTGACCAGTTCCTCGCTATGGCTGAGTGTCCTGAGTGTCACGGCGCACGCCTTAACCGCGAAGCGCTGTCGTATCGCATCTGGGACAAGAACATTGCGGAGCTGTCTGCGATGGACATTCAGCAGCTCAAGCAGTGGATAGACGAGGCAGAAGCCCACCTCGACTCTCGTCAGAAGACTATCGCTACGGAGATATTGAAGGAGATAAAGACACGTATCAACTTCCTGCTCGACGTGGGTCTCGACTATCTGTCGCTCTCACGCCAGTCGGCAACGCTGTCGGGTGGCGAGAGCCAGCGCATACGCCTTGCCACGCAGATTGGCTCGCAGCTCGTCAACGTGCTCTACATTCTCGATGAGCCGAGCATCGGTCTGCATCAGCGCGACAACGATCGTCTTATCCACTCGCTGAAGGAGCTGCGCGACATGGGCAACACCGTGGTTGTGGTAGAACACGACCGCGACATGATGCTCAATGCCGATTATATCGTTGACATTGGTCCGAAGGCGGGCATTCGTGGTGGCGAGGTTGTATTCCAGGGAACGCCAGCTCAGATGCTGAAGGAGCACACCATCACCGCCGACTACCTCAACGGAGTGCGCCAGATAGAGATACCAGCCAAACGACGCGAGGGCAACGGCAAGAGTATTGTGATACGCGGTGCGAAGGGTAACAACCTGAAGAATGTAGACGTAGAGTTCCCGCTGGGCAAGCTCATCGTGGTGACGGGCGTGAGCGGATCGGGCAAGTCGACGCTTATCAACGAGACGTTGCAGCCTATTCTCTCGCAGCACTTCTACCGCTCGCTGAAGAAGCCGATGCCCTACGACAGTATCGAGGGTATAGATAATATAGACAAGGTGGTGAATGTAGACCAGTCGCCGATTGGTCGCACGCCACGCTCCAATCCGGCTACATATACCGGCGTGTTTAACGACATACGTGCCATGTTCGTCAATCTGCCCGAGGCGAAGATACGCGGCTACAAGCCAGGGCGCTTCTCGTTCAACGTGAAGGGCGGACGCTGCGAGACATGCAAGGGCGGCGGCTACCGCACTATCGAGATGAACTTTCTGCCGGATGTGCTCGTGCCGTGCGAGGAGTGTCACGGCAAGCGCTACAATCGTGAGACGCTTGAGGTGCGCTACAAGGGAAAGAGCATTGCCGACGTACTCGATATGACGTTCAATCAGGCTGTAGAGTTCTTCGAGAATGTGCCTAACATTCTGCAGAAATTAAAAACCGTGAAGGAGGTGGGCTTGGGTTACATCAAGCTGGGTCAGCCTTCGACGACACTCTCGGGTGGCGAGTGTCAGCGTGTGAAGCTGTCTACCGAACTCAGCAAGCGCGACACCGGCAAGACGCTCTATATTCTCGACGAACCGACAACAGGTCTGCACTTCGAGGACATAAAGATTCTGATGGAGGTGATAGAGAAGCTGGTCGACCGTGGCAACACGGTGATTATTATCGAGCATAACCTCGACGTGATAAAGCTCGCCGACTACATCATCGACATGGGACCTGAAGGTGGACGCGGTGGCGGACGCTTGCTTGCAAAGGGAACGCCGGAGGAAGTAGCTGAATGCAAAGAAAGCTACACGGCGAAGTTCCTGAAGCAAGAGTTAGAATGTAAATAATTAGAAGTTTATGAAAATAGAACTCAGTAATCTTGAGAAAAACTTCGGCACGAACACTGCCGTGGACATTGAAAGTTTCACCATCAACAACGGTGATATTCTTGGTCTTGTGGGCAACAACGGTGCCGGCAAGACTACGCTTTTCCGCCTTATGCTCGACCTTCTGAAGGCAGACAAGGGCGTTGTTACTATGCATCCGTCTGCGGATGACGTTGAACTTGTTCCAAGCAGCCTCAAGCTCTCCCCCGATGGGGGAGTTGGAGGGGGCTCTCCTATCAATCCGGCGCTGAGCGAGGACTGGAAAGCGTATACCGGTGCGTACATCGACGATGGTTTCCTCATCGACTTCCTCACGGCGGAGGAGTATTTCGACTTCATCGGTCGTGTGTCGGGCATGACGAAGGAGCAGATTGCGGAACGCCTTGTCTACTTCGAGCCGTTGATGGGCGGCGAGATACTCAATCAGAAGAAGTACATACGCGACTTCTCTGCGGGCAATCGCCACAAGGTGGGCATCATAGCGGCGCTGCTTAATCGTCCCGAACTGGTTATTCTCGACGAACCGTTCAACTTCCTCGACCCGCGCAGCCAGAATATGCTGAAGAAGATTCTTGTTGAATACAATAAAGAGACGGGTGCAACAGTTATCGTGTCGAGCCACAACCTGCAGCACACCACGGAGATATCTACACGCATCGCGCTGCTTGAGCACGGCGTGATAATAAAAGACCTCGACAACCACGATGCTGAGGCTGTTGTCGAGTTGCAGGATTATTTTAAGGTTTAGACCGTAGGAGTCTAATATATAAACCAGTACGTGAAAAAATCTGCCATATCTTCCAGAAATGGCGTAATAGGTTGGTGGTGAGAGCAATAAAGGCTGGAAGATAACTCTAAAAAGTGGGTTATCTTCCAGCCATCTTCCATTATAATTGGTGTATCTTCCAGCGCCAGTAATAATGCCACAGCCTGAATATCGGCTCGCTCAGCGCCTCCGACGGATAGTATCTTAGCAGTCGCAGGTCGCGGTGCAGTCGCAGCAGATTGTGTCCAAGAGCGCCATGTTTGAAGCCGTTGCCGTCGTAGGTGTCGCGGCCCCAGGCATGGCGTTCGTCGTGATGTCCGAAGTTGCCGCCGCATAGGATGTCGTTGAGCAGCATCTCTCCGCGCTTCTTGTCCATCGGCGCAATCATCTTCTCCTCTGGCAAGCCCAGCACCTCGTGCAGCACGTACATCATTGCGCCGGCGAAGTGCCATAAGCCGAGACGAGTCAGAGAGTTTTGAGTTTTGAGTTTTGAATTTTGAATTGTCGGCTTTGCCGATTTTGAATTATTCAATTTTGAGTTTTGACTTTCCAATTCACAATTCTTCAACTCCTCATCGCGTAAGCGACAATTCAAAACTCCTAATTCAAAATTCAAAATTACATAGTAATAGTCCACCACTTGTCTAAGTCCCACACCCTCGTAGAAGTAATGGTGATAGAGATGGTAGAGCTGGTAGACGCGTTGAAGTCGGCAGTAGGCGCAGCCACCTCGCCCGCCTCGTCGGGCAGTGCTATCATGTTGCGGCACTGTGCGTCGATGCTCTCACGGAACCACTGCTGCAAGCGGCGGTTGTACGTGAAGTTTGCCATGAAGCCCGGCGTATAGTGCAGTTCCACCGATATGTCGTTCGTCGTGAGCGCAATATGGTTGTAGCTCTCCTCGTCAATCCGTCCGTTCTCCTTAGCCAGCGTTTGCGCCAGTTGTCTTATCTCCTCGCGCGATGCGGCCACCCACATATCCACATCGCCCGGTGTGCGCGCCGCAGGGTTAGCGTACATAGCCGCGTTCGCCTGACCCTTCAGAATGCAGCAGTCGTAGCCCGCCGCCTTCACCTTATTATATATATGCGCCGTAGCAGCATTCAACATCATGTTCATGCGGCTTATATTCTGGCTCATCATGAACCAGTTCATAAGCAGACTCTGCTTGGGTGCTACCGCCTTCGGCAGTCGCGATATGCCCTCCATGATGATTCCTACCAGCGTCTGCTTCTTGGCGAAGTCGTAGAAGCGCTGCCAGTCGAAGCCGTTCAGCGCCGACCCGTCCAGAAACTCCTTTCCCTCGTACGTGCCCAGGGCGAATTGTATGAATTTATAATAAATCTTCTCTGTCATTATCTCTTTTAATACACGTTTTGCCGATTGACAAAGTTAGTCAAAATCTTTCGATTATACAGCTCGTTTCCCGATTTTCTTCGCTTTCCCTTGCTGGACCTTGCGCATAAGCGGATTTTCTTTCTGAGATTTGTAACAACGAATTAAACGGATTAAACTTTACGCAGCTAAAATCCGCTTGTTGATTCTACGCAGCCTAACCCTCTGTGTGTATCTGTGCAATCTGTGGGAGAATATCTCAGCAGGAGGTTCTGTGAATTCTGCGTATTCCGTGGGATATTATTGCTACTGAGGCTCCTACAAGTGCAATCCGTGGGAGAACATCAGAATATGGACTCCTCTGTTTCTGATGTGAACAGTTCCAGAGCCTTCATGCCCATGATAGAGTTGCCCTTCGAGTTGAGTCTCGGACTCCACACCGCTATCGAGTAGCGCGACGGGTAGAGCGCCACGATGCCGCCGCCCACGCCACTCTTGCCAGGCAGCCCCACGAGGAACGCGAAGTCGCCCGCCTCGTCGTAGAAGCCGCACGTCTGCATGATGGCGTTGATGCGCTTCACCCTCGAGATTGTCAGGTTCACGCCGGCATGCGAGAAAGGTTCGTTGCTGCGAGCAAACGCCATGAACGCATGCGAGAGGTCCTCGCAGCTCATCTCCAGCGAGCAGATAGTGCTGTAGAACTGCAGCACATCGTTCACGTCGTTATGCAGATTGCCGTGATGCTTCAGCAGATAGGCGATGGAAGCGTTCAGATAGCTGCAACTCAGCTCCGACTGCGCCACCTCCTCCGAGAAGTTGATGTCCTCGTTGCCGGCGATGGTGCGCACGAAGCGCAGGAAGAACTCCTTCGGGTTCTCCAGATGCGAGAGAATAACGTCGGCAGTCACCAATGCGCCGGCGTTGATGAACGGGTTACGCGGCTTGCCGTGCTCGTACTCCAGTTGCACGAGCGAGTTGAACGCCGACCCCGACGGCTCCTTTCCGATGCGCGTCCACAGATCCTTGCCCAAGATGCTCAGAGCGATGGCAAGCGAGAACACTTTTGCGATACTCTGTATCGAGAACTTCACGTCCGAAGCCCCGATGCTGTACGTCCTGCCGTCGAGCATGTGCAGGCTTAGTCCGAACTGGTCTGGGTCTACATTCGCCAGTGCCGGGATATAGTCAGCCTGCTTGCCCTCTTTAGCGTATATCTCAATCTCTTCTCTTATGTGTTCCAGTAAAGGTTGATAGTCGGTCGTTTTCATTCTTTAGTAGCTTAAAAGTTAACGCTGCGAAAATACATGTTTTCTGATAAACGAGGCGCAGAATTAGTGTTATATAAACTTAAAAAGACTCTCCCGATAGGCTCAGGCTTTTGCCTGCTACCTATCGGGAGAGTCTTTATATATAAATATGTGTCACGCAAACTTACTCTGCTACCACATTAACGCTTTCTGCCGACTGAGGCTTAAAGCGCAGTGTGTATGTGTAGCTGCCGCTTGTCGGGCAAAGATATTTAGAGAGGAATTTGTCGCCACCGCAAGAGTTGTTGCCCAAACCGCGCTGCATATAGTCGAAGTGAGCGTAAACCTGCGAGTCGCGTGTCAGGTCGTACCAGTGGAGGTTTGTTTGCCACATAGTGTTGGTTCCTTTACACCAGTTTTTCTCGTTGTAGTGAGAGAGCGAGAACGAAGCGCGTCCGCCCACCTTAACGCCGAGCTGCACGCCTGCGGTCTTGTTGGTGAGAATCAGCTCACGCAAGTCCTCGTGGTCGCCGAATGTCTGCGGGTGTGTCAGTTCGTCAACCATGTCGTCTACCGTTGTTGTGAAGCGTCCGAGATAAGAACCCGTCTTGCGGTCGCTGTAGTTGGAGCGAGGACCGCGTGCATAGAACTCTACGTTCTCGAAGTCAGAAGCGAACTGCATACCGAGACCGATGCGGGCGAGATATGTATCTTTTCCCAGATAGCTTGGCGAGAATGTCACCTTCATGTCTACTGTGCCGTCGGGGTAGAATGTATAGTCGGTGGTGTAGCTGCATCCAGTTGCCGAACCCTTAACAGACATTGTCGCATTGTTGCCGCTCTTTCTGAGTGCGCTTGTGACTCTGAGACTTGACGAATCTTCGTATGGCGAGCTAATCCATCGGTCGTTGTCCACCTCGCGATAGCTGTTGAAGTCAGGACCTGCGTTGATAAGGCTCTTGCCGTCGTATGTCCATGAGGTCATCTTGCCAGACGAGTTGAACACGATAGAATAAGCCTTACCGTTGTTGTCTGTACCAGATACGGTATTGCCGCTTACGTTCAACGAGCCACCTTTAGAAGTGTAGCTTGGCAGCACTGGGAATCCCATTGTGCCGTCAGTGCCCATAGCAGTGCCGTTAGAGATGTTCTGCTCAGAGAGCGAGAACTGTGCGTCAGCGATGCTGTAGCCTTCCTCTGCCCATGATGTCCAGTCGGCAACGTTAGCCTTTGTAGGCTTCTTTACGCGCAACTCTACGTTTACGAGATACTCTGCACTGCCCTCAACAGATGTCCGGATAGGCAGAGTTACGGTAGCAGAAGAACCTGCAGCGATAGAGTTGAAGCTTTCGAGCTTGCCGTTCTCTACCAAGTATCCGTCCTTCATCACACGATAGCCGATTTCGAAGTTATCAGACGAGATAGGCATAAACGCATACTTGTTCGCGATGTTTACAGACTTCGCAGAAGCGCTGAAGTCGCTGAACTTCACGTACTGGTACACCTTCTTCACCTCAGAGAGCTTGCCAGTCCATGTGCGGTCTGGTGTGACGATACCATTGTTGAGGAAGTTGCCCTGGAAGCCATAGTCAACACCGCCTGGTGAGTTGTAGTCATAGCCAGACACCCAGTAGTTGAAGCCGTTATCGCTCTTCTTCTGACGATTAACAAGCTTTGTAGGATCGTAAACCGACTGGTCTACCCAGTCCCAGATACAAGCGCC
>UMGV01008340.1_pt1 | contig 13047 bp, 9 predicted proteins | sample 1965361 | NCBI WGS metagenome assembly UMGV01 (sample SAMEA4836081, study PRJEB28245) | human gut metagenome | biome: gut microbiome; material: fecal sample | place: Denmark | collected 2008
TCTGTATCATATTAGGCGCGTAGTTGCGGATTTGAGGCTCTTTATACTATAATTATCCATATCTTTGCACCATCATCAAACATAAGCCATTAAACTATAATTAAATAATGAGAAAACTATTATTATCAACTCTTTTCGTCTTTTCTGCAATCGTCACCTTTGCTGCCGACATAGTAACAAAAGAGGGTGCATGGTGCTGGTTTGCCGACCCTCGTGCAATTCATTTTGCAGATGCTGAAGCTGGCATTGATGCGTCTTACATCGGATATATCGATGTGCATGGCAATGTAAAAGCTACTCAGATTGATTGGAAAAACAATAAGCGCACAGAGGTTTTGGTGCGCAGCTATTTCCAGCCAGACGATCACAACAACCCAACTTTCATTGTTCTTCCAGATAAACGTGTGATGATTTTCTATACTCGTCATACCGATGAGGCAAAAATTTGGTATCGCATTTCGCAGAAGCCTGGTGATATCACTATGCTTGGTGAAGAGAAGTATCTTACTACCAAGAATAACACCACATATCCTTCGCCTTTCATTCTTAGCGACGACCCTGACCACATATATCTCTGTTGGCGTGGTATCAATTGGCACCCTACTATCGCACGTCTGACAATGCCTGACGAGAACGACAACTGCTCGTTTGACTTCGGTCCTAAGCAGATTGTGCAGAGCACAGGTGCACGCCCTTATGCTAAATATTACAGCAATGGTAAGGATAAAATCTACCTTACATATACCACAGGCCACCCTGACAACGAAATGCCTAACTGGTTATATTTCAATGTTATCGACATCAATAATGGTAATGGCCCTATCTTGAAGGATATCAAGGGTACAACTTTGAAGAAGGTTGCCGACGGACCATTCAATGTCAACAAGACCGATAGCTATGCTAAGTCGTATCCTTATACAGTGGTCGACAAGACTGCCAACTGCCGCAACTGGGTTTGGCAAATTGCTACCGACAAGGATGAGAATCCTGTAATAGCACTCACACATATTGATAATGCCAAGACAACTCACGTATACCACTATGCACGCTGGACAGGCTCTGCATGGCGCGATACATGGGTACAATATGGTGGTCATGCCTTCCATCAGAATTGGAATTCTACCGAGAAATGCTACTCTGGCGGTATGGCTCTCGACCCTGATTCTATAAACAATCTATATCTCTCTATACCTACAAAGGATGGTGTATACAACAAGGATGGTGTATATGAGATATGGAAATATGTGATTGGCGATGATGGCAAGGTCGTTTCTCAGGCTCAGGTCACAAAGAATTCTGAGAAGAACAATATGCGTCCATATATCCTCAATGGTTCTGTAGGTTCAAAGGCTCGCTTGGCATGGATGAATGGTGACTATTATTACTGGATGGTAAAGACTGCTTATCCTAAGGGCTACCCTACATGCGTGATGATAGATACAGAATTGCCACACGAGGCTGTCGATCTTAATGCAGGTGCTAATGCTAACGCTGGTGATAAGACTTTCACTATAACAAAGTTTGCATCCATGGATGCCACCAACTATAATGGTGTGTTCTTCACCGCTGGCAATATAGAGGTTGGATTGAGTGCTGATACAAAGCTATATATTTCTGCCGCAGGCAAGACTTATACCAGTAGCAGTATGTTCTATACTTCCGACGACTGGGCAACAAAGTCTTCTGGTACATCTGGTGACTTCCACCCTACAAAGCTCACATCAGCAACTATCACTCTTGCCTACGATGGCGAATATCTCTACCTCTATCGCAACGAGATGCTTGAGATAAAGGTTGCTGTTGCTGACCTTACTTATACAAACGTTGCTAACGGCACAATAGCTGGCGAGGTGAAGACTTGGAGCCGTAGCCTCAACCAAGAAGAGGTTGCTGAAATGAAAGGTATGCTCGCTGCATCTATGCTTTCTGTTCCTACAACCGTAACCACCGACATTGTTTTGCCTTCATCGACAAACGGTGTTGAGGTAAAATGGACTTCTTCTAACCCAGAGGTTATATCTAATGATGGTATCGTTAAGTTTCCAACTGCAGAGACCGAGGTTACTCTAACAGCTGCTGTAGGCACCATCGTTAAGGAGTTCAAGACTATCGTGATGCCTCGCAACATCAACAACAATCTATTGGTGAAATATGATTTTGAGGAGGGTGACGTATATACTGAGGACAACGTAAAATATGTACGCGACCTCAGCGGCAACGGCAACGATATGAAGGTGATGGGCTCTGCAAAGGTTGATGGCACATTAAATTTGAAGTCTAATCAGCCTGTGGCTTTCTCTACCAATGGCTATGGTTTGGCTCCTGCAGGATTGCTCAAAGGTATGCGCTCTTACACTTTTATGGTAGATGCAAACCTTAGCAATCGCGGCAAGATGCCACGATTCTATGACTTTGGTTCTAATAGCGGCAATAGTATATTCTGTCGTATCAATGGTAATTTCTATTATGGTGCTGGCGAAAAGTATGCTGGTGGCTCTACTCTTATGGTCGAGGCTACTGCAAATGCAATAGCTCTCAATACAACTACCACCATCGTTGTTACCTTTGATGCTGCTACACATACTACTACAATCTACGCGGATGGTAAGAAAGTGGCTCAGGGCACAAAGATTACTTACGAGCCTTGGCAGGCAGCTCCTGCTGGTGAGGATAGCAGAAATTATATCGGTCGTACACAATGGTGGGACAACAACTCCGACAATGGCGATGTTTGTGGAACTATCGACAACTTCCGTCTTTACAACATTGCTCTCACTGCCGAGGAACTCTCTGAAATCGCCTCTGATATCAATAATATGGTGACAACCATTACTCCTGCAGACACAAAAATATATTCACTTACAGGTGTAAGACTAAACAGTGAACCTAATAAGGGCTTATATATAAAAGATGGAAAAAAAATAATAAAATAGCTCCTAATCTTAGGTATAAAAAATTGTTATCTGGTCTAACAACGAAAGCAATTAAAAACAAACCGTTTTAATTTAATCCTAAAAAACTAAACTATTTGTCCAAAGACAGTAAAAGGAGCCTATAATTGGCTCCTTTTACTGTCTTTATTCTTCATTTCGATTTTATTTCTTCATTCCCACGCCGAGATAGAAGCCTGGCTCTGGTGGCTGATTGTAAGCCACATTCTCGGTAGCTATGCTCAGACGATAAGGAATATCCTGCATGAGGCAAGTGATGCGATGGTCGGTAGGAATATCTGTGGTGTAGAGCTTAAGCATAGTGCTCTGAGCATCGCGCACCAACACCTCTTCGCGCCAGTCGCCAAGGATGTCGCCACTAAGACAAGGGTTAGACTTGGTGCCATTGTTGAATCTGCCGTCGAAACGCTTAATAACATTTACCCTGCCTGTTTTCCAATCGTATTTCTGAACTGTCTCGTGGTCGAGAAGTTCGCGAAGCAAGTCGCCATCCCACCAGATTCCGAAGTTTGTAGACATTCCTCTGCGCTTATTTTCGTCCATGGTAGGCTCTTCGTATTCTGTAGGTAGGATGAGTTCGCCCTTGACATTTCTTACGCCTCCGCTATTGGCACTCCACATCTCCAAACCTTCGTTGGTAGGATCAATATCGGCAGCCATACATCTGCCCACATCAAAGTTGCCCGGAATCTGGAATATTACTTTGCCTGTGGCAGCATCGCGGAAGTCGCTACCATCGCGGCGATTCTCGTGACAGTCCCACACCTGCAACTTATCGCTATTAGGATAGAAAGCCATCAGGTGCAAGGCGTCGCCATGACCGAAGCCGGTGTTGTAGAGTCCACGACCATCGTGGTCAATAGCCATAGAACCGTATGTTATTTCGTCGCAGCCATCGCCATCAACATCAGCCACTCTGAGGTTGTGGTTGCCTTGACCAGCATAGCTTGTCCACTCAGGATTGTTGGTGTCGAAGACCCAACGGCTGGTGAGATTCTTTCCATCCCAATCCCAGGCAGCAATAACTGTGCGAGTGTAATATCCACGGCAGAAGAAAGCAGAAGCCTTTTTGCCATCGAAATATCCTACGCCTGCAAGATAACGCTCAGAACGGTTGCCATGGTCGTCGCCCCAACTGGTAAGAGGTCCGCGACCAGGAATATAGTCGACGGTTTGCATAGCTTCTCCTGTGAGACCATTGAAGACAGTAAGATATTCAGGACCATCCATAATTCTTCCCAAGCGGTTGTTTTGCTCATGGCAACGCCAGTCTTTAGAGCCATCACCAACAACATTGCCTTTGCCATCGACGGTGCCATCGGCAGTCTTCATCATGAGTTCGGCTTTGCCATCACCATCGAAGTCGTATGCCATAAACTGGGTGTAGTGGGCTCCAGCACGGATATTCTTTCCCATGTCGATACGCCACAGACGTGTACCATCGAGCTTCAAGCAGTCGAAATACACGTTGCCCGTATAGCCAGCATGCGAATTATCATGTGCATTTGAAGGGTCCCACTTCAGAATAATCTCGTATTCCCCATCACCATCTACATCTGCCACCGAGCAGTCGTTGGCGCTATAAGTGCACACTCTGCCATCAGGCATAGTAAGGTCGGCAGGCTTCTGAAGCGGAATAGAGATAAAACCCTCTTGGGCATCAGCCTTAAGACAGAACGAGCCATTGCAGCTGCCACCTCGAACCTCGTAGGTAGCGTCGCCACTAACAGGCTGCTCATCAACGAAGAAGGTTCCGCCTTTCTTCAGCGCTTTGCTGTTTAGTTTCTTACCATTACGGTACACATCGAATGCAGCATTCTTGCCATCTTCCGACAGCAATCGCCACGACACAGCCACCTTGCCATTGCTCTTGGTGGCTACAACACCCCTGTTCAGCTTTTCCATCATGATATTCTTCATATCATAACGTGGTTGGGCAAAGCCCGCTGAACATACTGCGAGTAAGCAGATAGTAGAAAGTAGTTTCATAATAAAAAATTATATTGCTTTAGTAAACGTTTACAAGTATGAAGTTAGAGAAGTTAGAGAAGTTAAAGAAGTTAGAGAAGTTAGAGAAGTTAAAGAAGTTAGAGCCAATAGCCTTTTTACCAAGTATTTACCTACAAAAAATAATCCTCTCCCCTCTTTGAAGTGCCCCCAAAGAGGTGGAGAGGGTAAAGCTTTGTTTACTTCTCAAGATGTCTTGCGTATTCGCAAGCAGCAAGCAGGAAGGCACCAGTACCGAAGTTTGTTACACTCTTCTGGTTTACCACCTGTCCAGGAATAGCCTTTTCGCCAATAGGCTGCACATAGCCTACTGTGCCATCAGGCTGAAAGGCTACAGTAGCAAGATAGTTCCAAGCCTTATCAACAGTCTTCTGGTATTTCTTAGATATGTAACCGTTGTTGATACCCCATTGAATACCATAAGCAAAGAGCGCTGTGCCACTTGTTTCGCGACCTGGAGCCTGCTCTGGGTCAACCATAGAGCGAGTCCAATAGCCCTCGGCTTGTTGGCATTTAGCTACAGCCTTAACAATCTTCTTATAATAAGAAATGTATGTCTTGCGATGAGCATCATCCTTTGGAAGGTCTTTTAATATCTTAGCAAAGGCTGCTACAACCCATCCGTCGCCACGAGCCCAAAAGTCTTTCTTACCATTGTTAGTGGTATGCTTAGGATAAACATATTTGCCATCGCGGAAGTATAGACCTGTCTCCTTATCATACATGATGCTATTGGCATACTCCCAGTTTTCGTACATCTTCTGCAGATACTGCTTGTCGCCAGTAATCTTATACATCTTTGTCATCACAGGCATCACCATATACAAAGCATCTGCCCACCACCAGTAGTCGGACTTGTCGCTATATGCCTCGTAGTGCATAACTTCCTTGGCACGCGCCAACATGAAATCTTTGTCGGCAGGAGCTATAGGAGAATTATAGAGGTCGATATAAGTCTGGAAGCAAATCTGCCAGTCGCCAAACAAGACGAAATCGTGACCTTCACCGTATTTTTCATAGCGCCACTTGCTCTTATCTGTTTCGCGAGCACCCTTCCATTGGTTCTTTTCAGCCCACTCGTATGAATACTTATACCAATCATTATTGTTCAAATACTGAGCAGCTTCCATATTACCTGTATGATAAACGGCAGGATCCCAAAACGAGCGTTCTTGCTTTGGATGATTCTTCTGCCAGGTATTGTTTACCTTAGTAATAATATCTTTCACCTCGCCTACGGTCCAGTTCTTAGCCATAACTGGCTGCAAACCCAAAATGGCGAGTGCCAATATTATTATCTTCTTCATAATTATTGTTTTTAGTTAATGTTTGATATTTAACAGATTACCATTTATCTTTAGTTTGAATATCATCAGCCCATCTATGGTCTTTAGGGAAATCCTGTCCGTTCCATGCTTTTACCTGAGTCCATGGCTTTGCCTCGTCAGTCCAGAAAGGAGAGGTGGCAGGAAGACCAAGAGGCATAAATGCCAATGAGGTCATGTATAGCGAACCATTGTTAGTATACCAATCGGCTATATTCTTCTGTGAGCCACAGAATCCGATAGTAAGAAATCCACCCTCGTTATAGTTGTTCTGATGGTCAAACATGCGGTGTATAACCTTTGTCAACGCAGCTCTCACCTGACCATTGCTGAGGTCAGAAGGCAACTTTTCATACCAAGCCATCAAAGCCAAAGGTTGCATAGCTGCAAGGCGGTAAGGAGTAGAGCGACCGATAACAGGGTATGTACCCTCAGGCGAAATGAAACGCTCAAGAATGATAGAGAACTTCTGTGCTCTCTTCAGCTCACGCTGATAATACTTCTTATAATCCAAGCGAGTGTTAGCCTTTGCATCTACCATAGCCTGAAGGGTTTCGAGATACATAGGGTGGAATACATAGCTTGAATAGTAGTCGAAAGCGAATACTGGACCATCGGCATACCATCCGTCGCCAACATACCACTCTTCAGTCTTGCGACAGGCTGTATTAACACGAAACTCATCATATGGAGCACCAGCCTTAGCGAGAAAACTCTCTATAACACTAGAGAATAAGAACCAGTTAGTATAAGGTGGGTCTACTCGTCTCAACTGAGTAAACTCCTCAAAATAGCGTTTCTTTGTTACCTCGTCGAGTGGTTTCCACAATGCGTCGTAAGCTCTAAGGAAGCTCTCAGCCACGTATGCTGCATCCACCAATGCTTGCCCATGTCCTCTCCAAGCCAAATAGTCAGGGTTTTTAGGGTCTACAGCATTCTTATAGCTTGCCAATGCCCATTCTCTGAGCTGCTTGCGCTGTACACTTTCTGTAGTTTCGTCATCTGGCAACGATAGCCAAGGCGCAATACCAGCCATCAATCTGCCGAAGCATTCCATGTAGGCAACCTTCTTGTTTCTGCCATCCCAGTTTGGCGACACCTCGAGTTGCATATTCTTTTGCAGCTCGCCTTTAGCCATGTTTTCCAATACAGGCTGTGCCATCTTATAAGCTTGTTGGCACCAGTACTCACGATCAGTTAGCTGTTTTTGTTTCTTCTTTGCAGCCATTGCACCAATAGGCAACAGCACAGCAAGCACTATTATTAGTGCTTTGTGGAATTGATTAGTCATAGTTCAAATTTGAATATTGTTGATAATAATGTTATTTTTTAGGTTTTTACGTTGCAAAGATAATGCTTACAAGCGAAATGTAAGTTTGCTTACAAATTGCCGAGTACATCTTATCTTCTGCAAAGATAAGCCTTTTATATTTATTAGACAAATTGTTAGTTAATAAAAATATTGAAAAGATTATTTATATTGTCGTAAAAACAACAACAGACATGACGCAACGAGGCAAATTTCTCTTGTTTTGCTTGCATAAATGCAAGAAAATACCCTTTTTCTTTGTCATATCTTCAAATTATAGTAATTTTGCAACCACAAACTTAAAATAAATACCAATTAGAAGGAATAATGGCGAATTTAAGATTCGAAGTTGTAGCCGAGGCTTTCAAGAAAAGACCCGTCGACGTTCTCGCACCATTGGAGCGACCATCACAGTATTATGGTAAATATGTCTTCAACCGGGCCAAGATGTACAAATACCTGCCTGCCGATGTTTATGCAAAACTCATCGACGTTATGGATAATGGTATTCGTCTTGACCGTTCTATTGCTGACGCAGTAGCACGTGGCATGCGACAATGGGCAGAAGAGAATGGAGTTACACACTACACTCACTGGTTCCAACCTCTGAACGAGGGTACTGCCGAAAAGCACGATGCTTTCATTGAGCACGATGGCAAGGGTGGAATGATAGAGGAATTCTCTGGAAAACTACTCATGCAGCAGGAACCTGATGCTTCAAGTTTCCCTTCGGGCGGTATCCGCAACACCTTCGAGGCTCGCGGATATTCGGCTTGGGACCCTACATCGCCTGTCTTCATCATCGATGACACTCTTTGTATCCCTACCATCTTTATCTCGTATACTGGCGAGGCTCTTGACTACAAGGCTCCGCTGCTTCGTTCGCTTCATGCTGTGAACGTGGCTGCCACTGAGGTATGCCACTATTTCTATCCTGACGTGAAGAAGGTGCAGACAAACCTGGGATGGGAACAGGAATACTTCCTCGTTGACGAAAGCTTGTATTCAGCTCGTCCTGACCTTATGCTTACTGGTCGCACTCTTATGGGTCACGACTCAGCAAAGAATCAGCAGATGGACGACCACTACTTCGGAACTATCCCTGAGCGTGTGCAGGCTTTCATGAAAGACCTTGAGATACGGGCTCTTGAACTTGGTATTCCTTGCAAAACTCGCCACAACGAGGTTGCACCAAACCAGTTTGAGCTTGCTCCTATTTATGAGGAGTGCAACTTGGCTGTAGACCACAACATGCTCTTGATGAGCCTTATGCGCAAGGTTGCTCATAAGCATGGCTTCCGCATGTTGCTCCACGAAAAGCCTTTCGCAGGCATCAATGGTTCGGGTAAGCACAACAACTGGAGCTTGGTTACAGATACTGGCGTATTGCTGCATGCTGCAGGCAAGAATGGCGAAGACAATCTTCGCTTCGTAGTATTCATCGTAGAAACCCTTATGGCTGTTTATCGCCACAACGGATTGCTCAAAGCGTCTGTAATGAGTGCCACAAACGACCATCGTCTTGGTGCCAACGAGGCTCCTCCTGCTATTATTTCAAGCTTCCTCGGTAAGCAGCTCAGCGACTTGCTCGACCATATCGAGAAGGCTGACAAAGACGAACTCTTCAATCTTGCTGGCAAGCAGGGTATGAAGCTCGATATTCCAGAGATTCCTGAATTGCTCATCGATAATACCGACCGCAACCGCACATCGCCTTTCGCATTTACCGGTAACAGATTCGAATTCCGTGCCGTAGGTTCTGAGGCAAACTGTGCAAGCGCTATGATAGTGCTCAATACCGCTATGGCAGAGGCTCTCAACAACTTCAAGAGTCGCGTAGACGCTCTCATAGCCAAGGGCGAAGACCAGACAAGCGCCATCATCGATATTGTTCGCGAAGACATCCTTGCTTGCAAAGCTATCCGCTTTGATGGTAATGGATATAGCGATGAATGGAAAGAAGAAGCTAAGAAGCGCGGTCTCGACTGCGAGGCTTGCTGCCCTAAGTGCTTCGATCGCTATCTCGACAAAGAGAGCATCGCTATGTTTGAGTCGATGAACGTGATGAAGGAAAACGAGCTTAAAGCACGCAACGAGGTGAAATGGGAAACATACACCAAGAAGGTGCAGATAGAAGCTCGCGTTATGGGCGACCTCTCGATGAACCATATCATCCCTGTTGCCACCCATTATCAGAGTCGCTTGGCTAAGAATGTGGAAGGCATGATGAATGTGTTTGGTGCTGAAGAGGGAAAGAGCCTCACAGCCCGCAACGTGAAGATTATCAAGGAGATTGCAGAGCGCACTCAGAGCATCGAAACCCTTGTAGAAGAGTTGGTAGAGGCAAGAAAGAAGGCCAACGTAATAGAGAGCGAACGCGAAAAAGCTATTGCTTACCACGACACCGTGGTGCCAAAGATGGAGGCCATTCGCTACCAGATAGATAAGCTCGAGCTTATCGTTGCCGATGAGCTTTGGACATTGCCTAAATATCGTGAACTATTGTTCATTAGATAATATTACATTAAGGATAATATACTCTTAGGAGTATAGATATAGAATTAAACCAGCCTTCATGGCTGGTTTTTTTATCACTATCTATGAAAGAATGCGAAGAAAATACTATCTTTGCAAAAAACAAAACAACAAAACAGATAATAAATGGCTAATAAGAAAGAATATGCTCTTGCCAACAAGCAATGGCTCGAGGAAAAAGCTAAGGAAGAGGGCGTGAAGGCTCTTCCTCGTGGTATTTATTATAAGGTGGTGGCTGCAGGTAAAGCCGACGGCAAACACCCTACCCGACGCAGCATCGTTACGGCACACTATACAGGATGGACCATTAATGGCAAGAAATTCGACTCTTCGCGCAGCGGCACTCCTGTTGCCTTCCGTCTGTCTGACTTGATAGAGGGATGGATAATAGCTATGCAGCAGATGTGTGTAGGCGACAAGTGGGAAGTTTATATTCCTGCAGAAGTGGGATACGGAAAATTCTCACAGCCAGGCATTCCTGGCGGTTCTACATTGATATTCGAAATAGAATTGCTGGGAATAGCATAAGCTTGCGACCGTAAAAGGTAAACTTCCATAATATCCTTAAACATAAAATAAACTTTCATCATAATAGAAAAAATGAAAAAACTATTTTTTATCATCCCTGCTCTCATGCTGGCGCTTACTGCAACGGCTCAGCAAGCACGCAAAGATTTCAAACGCGACATCACTCTGTCTGCAAGCAACTATGTAGCCTACCCTGGACCACAGAAGGCACTCACTCCTGCACCTAAGGGCTACACACCTTATTATATTAGTCACTACGGACGCCACGGCTCACGCTATCTTATTGGCACTAACGACTACGAGCGTCCTTACGACATGCTGCTGAAAGCTCAAAAGCAAGGCATGCTGACAGCAAAGGGCGAGGAGACTCTCTCTAAGATAAAGACTATAAAGGACGAGGCTTGGAAGCGCGATGGAGAACTGACTCTTCGTGGCGCTGAGCAACATCGTGGTATTGCCAAGCGAATGTACGAGCGTTTCCCTGAAGTTTTCAAGGGTGATGTTAGAGTGGATGCTAAGTCTACCATCGTGATTCGTTGTATACTCTCTATGGAAAATGCGCTTCAGCAACTCAAAGCCATGAACCCTAAGCTCGACATTCGTCACGATGCCAGCGAGCACGATATGTGGTACATGAACTTCGACGACAAAAAACTTTTCTCGAAGCGAATGCCTAAGGAGGCTAAAGAGGCATACGATGCTTTCTCTAAAAAGCATGAAAACTATGAGAAAACTATGCGAAAGATATTTAACAACGAAACCTACTGGCGCGACAGCATAGACGCTTCATGGCTTGGCGACAGATTGTTTAAGCTTGCCAGCAATATACAGAGCACCGAATTGCGCCACACCATTTCGCTCTACGATCTGTTTGACGAAGACCAGATTTACGACTTCTGGCTTCGCAATAATGCATGGTGGTACATCAACTATGGTCCATCGCCTCTCAATGGCGGAACACAACCTTACAGCCAGCGTAACCTCTTGAAAATGATTATCCATGAGGCAGACAGCTGTTTGAAGCTCAAGGCTCCTGGCGCCACTCTCCGCTATGGCCACGACACTATGGTAATGCCACTCACTTGTCTGCTAAATATCAATGGCACAGGAAAGCAGATTGCCGACCTCGAACAAATCGACGACGAAGGATGGAACAACTATCGCATATTCCCTATGGCTTGCAATCTGCAGTTTGTGTTCTATCGCAAAGCAGGATCGGAAGATATTATTTTCAAGATTCTTGACAATGAAGACGAGGCTACACTACCTATAAAAACAGATATAGCTCCATACTATCATTGGAATGATTTCAAGAAATATTGCAACGAAATTTTATCTAAATACGAAGAGTAACAGTTCGAAACAACGGGTAAAACTAACTATTATTGGCTTGAAAGCTCCCTATCTTTGTTCTAAACTTCGGTTTATGAATTTTTTCTCGAAGAAAAGTTTCGCTGTTACAGATAAATCACATATCTTTGCAACCGATAACAATCAAACAATAATTTAAGGAAAAGATTATGAAAAAGTTATTATTGGCAGCTGCTTTCGTAGTAGCTTCATTGAGCGCAAACGCTCAGGTTTATCTTGGTGGTGGTGTAAGTTTTCATTCTGAGGATCCAGGTGAAGGCGATACAAAGACAACTATCAACCTTATCCCAGAACTTGGTTACAAGTTGGATGACAAGCTCTCTATCGGTGTACAGTTCGGTCTTGAGCACTCTAAGCAGGGAGATAAATCTACTAATGATTATACATTCGAACCATACGTACGTTACACTTTCGCTAAGTGGAACAAGGTTGGCGTATTTGGTGAGGCAGGCTTCGGTTACAAGCACTTCGAAGACAAGGTAGAGAAAGAAATAGGTAACACTACTGTTACTGCAAAGACAAAGGCTAACGCATGGTACATTGGTGTTCGTCCAGGTGTTTCTATCGACGTTACAAAGAACCTCACTTTCCTCACAAAGATTGGATGGTTGGGCTACACAAGCTACAAGCTCGATGCTGACGATGCTAAGGCAAGCACCGACCTTGGTCTTGATTTGAGCGGTGAGAACCTCCTGTTCTCTCTCGTTTACAACTTCTAATAGAAAAGTAGAATTTGTTTTAAGTTAATACAACTATGGGGGACAAGTCTCGATGAGACTTGTCCCCCTCTTTTCCCCACTCAAGGAACACCCATTTATAGTATTTGTAGCGTATTTTCCTAATAAACGCAAGAGAAAAACTATATAATCATCAAATTTGATAATTATAGATGTAACGATGCAGTAAGTAGCTTTTATTCAACGACTTAACTATCTTCATTCGTTTTTGAAGTTATGCTTCGAGCAATCTATGCTTTCTATCAAACCTTAATTCCGCAACACTTTGATTTAACTTTATTTAT
>UMGV01042632.1_pt1 | contig 13001 bp, 9 predicted proteins | sample 1965361 | NCBI WGS metagenome assembly UMGV01 (sample SAMEA4836081, study PRJEB28245) | human gut metagenome | biome: gut microbiome; material: fecal sample | place: Denmark | collected 2008
CAAAACATTTGGATATTAACATAGAAAGCGATTTGGGTTTAGAGCTTTATCACTTCAAGATCGTCGGGAACGAACACGTTGCCAGAGAAATTCTCTTTCACTTCTTCGGTATAGCGTTCCTTACGATGAGCGAGGTCGGTGTCTTCAGTGTGATATACAATAAGATTCCTGACACCGGTCTTCTCTGCCATTGTTCCGGCATCGAGTGCGGTACTGTGGAATTTCTCGTATGGACGGAAGCGCTCCCTGTCGGCATACAGACAGAAAGCCTCACACATCATCCAGTCGGCACCGGCGGCATGTTGCAGCGTCTGCTCCGAACAAGGTTCGTCGCCCATACACACCAGTCTTTCGCCATTGCCGAAGCGCAGGGAGAATCCATATTGCGGTTCCTTCTTGGAGTGGATGTCGAAACATTTCACATCCATCGTGCCCACCTGGAATCCGTCTCCGTCGGCAAGGCGGTGGAACAATATCTCCGAACCGATGAGAGCGTTGTATTTCTTGTGCAGGGTCATTCCGCAGATGGCGGTTATCACATCCACCACCTTGCCGTTGCCATACACGTGGAGCACCCCGTCGTAGCGCTTTTCAAGCACATGCTGCATTATCACTCTCACCACCCATACCACTCCGAGCACGTGGTCGGTATGGGCATGTGTAACGAAGAGGTGATGGATATCATCGATGGCGACTTCAGCCTTGGACAACTGGCCCAGGATACCGTTTCCGCCACCGGCATCAACCATCAGCCTGTCGCTCCCCGACTCCACCACGAAACAGGTGTTGTAGCAGCGAGTCACCGTGGCGCTACCCGTGCCGAGCATGATTATTCTGTTTTCTTTTTCCATATACTCTTTCCCGTTTGCCAGCCTGTTGCTGTCGTTGCCTGCAACCGAAACATTAATATCTCTTGTTGTTTCCATGTGTCTTCCTTCTTTCATCAGCATCACAAGACATCATGATGCTACAAATAAAAAAACTATGATACTACAAATACTACGATACTACAGGGCACAAAAAAAGGAGGTTCCGAAGACCTCCCTTTGTGTGATCCGCCTGGGAAAACTTTTACAGGCGTTAAGTATCTAAAAACTAACTCTTTAAAAATTGCTCCATACTCAATGGTAGTAAGATGGTAGTAAACTTTTAAGAGCGTAGTTGTTTACTGGGCGGTGAGAGCAAAAGCATGCGCTTTCCACTCCTTCCTTCTTATTTAAAAGTTCTCGTCTTTATGGCAAGAGAGCATGTCTCTTTCCTGATGCAAAATTAATGCTTTTGCCCGACATCTCCAAATCCTACTACCATTATTTTGGAGATTATCTTCTGTTATATAACATATTACGGCAATTCTCGGTTTTAAGATAAACCTTAAAAAAGAAAATGGCAGTTTTCTGGAGACTCAACACTTTGGATTCAGATGCTTTAGCGCAGGATTCCAGATGATTTGAACCGGGTCATTTGGGGTCACGAGAATCACACTTCAACAGTCAACTTTTCTCCCTATATGTAGATTGACTATTGACTACTTATAGCTATTTCTGACTATTCTTTCGTTTGGTCAGTCAGTCAATGCCCTTTATAGGAGCATGGTTTTTGACTGACTGCTGATTTTCTTTTTTATCGGTCTGATTATCATCTTCTTTTTGCTATCTGTCGGGGGTGGGATATTGATGTGCGAAGTTATGTGTCGGAGGCATGGTGCCAAGGTCGGACGCTGTTGTGGGCTGCAAGATGTGGATTCCCATATCTTTCGCTCACAAACCTTGTCGTGTATGCCTTTGGCCGACACACTTGGTTGCACATAATATCAACCTCCCCGATAGATGCCTAAAGGCAAAATGTAGGGGAATAAAACTTCAACACTATGACTGAGATTACACCTTTCGTATCTTGGGAAATTCCCACCTTTGAGCAGATACAGGACTGCAAGGCCGTGGCACTTCGCCGTGGCATCGACAACGGCTATAAGCTGACACGTGAGGATAAGGATTGGATTACTGCCAATGTCAACGGCAACTCCTATTTTAAGAACGCCATTCCGACACTCGGCTACAAAGTGCAGTTTGCCGATGTGCTTCGCAGATACTGGGTGCGTCAGTATGGCTCAATCCAAGAGTATTACGCCACCGACAAGACCGCACTCCGCAACTATCTGTGCGGTAAAATTGACGAGATTATAGAACTTCAAAACTAATATGCTATGTTCGAGGAAGAGAAGACTGAGGTTATCGGCTCATTTTGCACGTTGCTTGAAGATTTCGGAGGTGTTTCTGACGGAATGATTGTTGGCGACTATGGTCATGAGGTAGTTGTGCAACTTTCGAGCGGACACCAGATTGTAGCCTCGCTTGATGAGGTTGTAATCTTCGACTGAACCAAATTAATCCAAATATTCAGAATTACCCCCCCCGAATTGTTAAATTTAATTAATTTATTGTTGATTAATGTTTCTTTATGTTGTTTGAAATTATTACATGAGCTTATATGCAACATTCTCAGCTTGATTTCGCCATCTTGATGAATTCTGTGGGTGTGAGACCTGTGATCCGTTTGAATTGGGTGGTGAAGTTGCTGCGCGACTTGAATCCGAGGTCTTCACTGATTGCCTCAATGGTTAGATGGCCGTAATTCTCGCGGTCTGTAAGGCGTCGGCAAGCCTCCTTGATGCGATAGTCGGCGAGATAATTGTTGAAATTCATGCTGAAACAGTCATTGATGGTCTGTGAGACGAGATACTTCTTTTCCCCGATAATCTCGGCGAGAGAATCTACCGTGAAGTCTTGGGAAAAAATCCGCTTATCGTTGGTCATCACTTCCGCTATCTTCCCTGAAAGCTCCGTGCGGTCAGGATCAGGAAGAGTCTCTGTGGGGACAGGCTCCGGTTTTTCCAGACGTGCGAGTTCCACATTTTTCTCATAAAGGGCTTTAGTGTATCTCGCCTGCACTCTGTATCGCCAGACAATCCATATAGCAAGCGCAGCCACAACAGCGATAGCGACAGAGAGGATTATGATTATTATGGTCTGGAAGCGTCGTTCAGTGTCAATAAGGCGGATTTGCTCGTTAAGTTTCTCACTTTTGTGGAGTGACTCCATCTCCATGATGACCTTCACCTTATACTTGTTGAGCAGTGAATCCTCAAGATTCACTGCCGCCTGTCTGTAATCCATGGCCCTTCCGGTCAGTCCACGCTCCCTCATGTTTGACTCCAATGCTCTTAGGGCAGGAATTCTGACATCGTTCATTCCGTAGGTCTTTCCTAGAGAATCGAGGGCCAGAAGCTGAACGCGCTCGTTCTCGAGATCCCTTTCGGAACGGTAGGCTTTGGCAAGCAGTGCGATGGCGTTGGCCTTATGCCGTTCAGGCTCGAGAGGCGTATTGACAACATTGGCCATCTCTTTCAGCAAAGGAATCAGTGAATTGTTCTCATGGCGGAGGATATGGCCGGCAGCCTTCTTACCGAGAACCGCGAACTCCTTCATGGGCACAGAGTCCGGGATGCGTGATGGGTCAAATTCCTTGAATAGGTCAGCGAGGGAGTCGGTGTTGTTGCTCAGTCCCGCAAGGGAAAGGATGTCGGAAAGCGCGGTGATTCCGACGTAGTGGTTTCCGTCTCTTTCCGCCATCCTGAACGCCTTTTTGCTGTAGGATATGGCAGAAAGAGTGTCGCCGAGACTGAAATATATGTTCCCGATGTTCTGATAAAGCGGAGATATCCGTGGATAGCCATTACTTTCCGCCACCTCCAGGGCTCTCAGAAAATTGTTGTATGCTTTGGGATAGTCGGAATAATGGATGTAGTAGGTATATCCGAGGTTGTTGTATGCCCTTATATAATCTTCCGTATTCTCCTTGTGGCGTCGGCTATCGTTGTCATAGCGGCTTGTTAACTGCGTATAGAAGGTGATGGCCTGTGATGGGTTTCCTGCATTGAGACAGCTGTCGCCCATGCGGTTGATGTCGGCAAGCGAAGAGTCTTTCAGCTGGTCATAGAGTTCGTGGGCACCTGTGTGTCGGCTGCATGCGATCCATATGGAAGCGGCAAGCAGGATTGTCAGCATTGATGACCAGACTATATAATGGCGTTTATTTTTCATCACGTTCGGTTGCGAAAATCGTGTGTATTATCGAATATTAATGAGCAAAATTACGGATTATCCGTAAATAAGTCAAATCTGCGGTCTATAAATAATCATAAAAAATGTAAAATTGTGAATCAGATTGCCAGGAAAGCATGTTTCAATCTGTAAAACGTAAACGTGTCTTTTCGCGCCTTGTCTGAGCGGCGAGACAATTCTAACTTTGCGGCGTAATATAAAAAACCGCAATATGAAGGCGAGTTGCTCCTCAGCAGAGCTCGCTTCCTCTTCGGCTTCTGACAGCAAAATTACGAAATATTTTTATTTCTTGCACTAATCAAAGGAATAATCATTAACTTTGCAATTGGAATGCGAGAAGGTAGTAAAGCAAATCAGTTTACTGATGAAATCTTGTAAAACAAATCAGTTCAACTAACAGAACTTGTAAAGTAAAACAGAGAACTGAATAAAAGTAGTAAACCTAATTAGTTAATCGCATCCAATTCTGTCAACTAATTTTAGGAATAGTCAGATCAAGGTGCGTTGGAGTGTGCTAATACGCAAATAATTGAGCTAATTTCTCAATAGAAACATAGATTTGTGAATAAATTCAATAATGTATTGCAGTAGTATTAAATTTGCGACAGATTTTAATTTTTCTAATATTAATGACATGAAAAGATTGTTTACTACTATGTTGTTTTTTGGCATGGCCGTGACGGCATCGTTTGCCGAAGGTTCGCCCGGAAATGTGGAGATGATTTTGTCGGAGAATTTCGACAAAATTAAAAATTCGAGTGGCGGACTGATAGATTGTCCCTATTATCCGCGCAGTGAGTATGATAAGCTTATTCAGAAGGCTTATGAAGAATGGTTGGCCGCGGGCCATAATCCTAATGAAGAGAAGTTTCCGACACCGGAATATAATCCGGAGAAAGACTTGTCAGACCTTTATCGCACCGGCCGCCCCTCTATTGACGAAAAGTATATGCAGACGCCGGGATGGACCGGCTCGTTCCTTTGGGCCGGTGATGGTGCGATGGCCATATATATGCCTGATAATGGTGGCTACTTGGTGACACCGTATAATCTGAATCTTCAGGGAGTGGTGAGAGTGTCTTTTCGCGCGCGCTCGCTTCAAGTTGCTTACGATTATTACACCGGTGAATATGATGAGACTCGGTTTGACCCGTGCCATCTTTATATAATCCCGGCTAAGAATGGGGGTGGGTCGTATGCTGATAGCGATGCACCCGTGTTTGAGATGGTAACTGTGCCCGGCGATGATGAGTGGCATGAATTCTCGGTAGAGTTTGAGACTCTCTATGATGGCAATGACTGCGGCATACAGTTTAACGCTCTGACAGGAGGTGATGACGGTCTGCTGATAGACGACATAAAGATAGAGCGAGTGAAAGACAAGACGATATCTCCTCGCCATGCGTCGACAAGCCATTTCACTGGCGACGGATTCAGAGTGAACTACGATGCCGATTCACAAGCAGACAGATTCCTGATAAATGTGTGGGAGCGCAGAGTGTCCGGCAAACCCGGAGTCACCGAGCTCGATCTTAATGGGGTGAAGGCGAATGCCGACGGCATTATCACCGACTACAATATTCCCGAAGGATGGTCATTTGAACTGAACGACCATGCTCCCCAAGTAGGCACAAACCCCGAAGATAAGAGCAACGGCATACTCTTTGTGGCCAATGAGCAGGCATACAGCGACTCTGACTGGTTGCCCTACATGATGACATCTTCTTCTGCCACGGTCAAGAAATTTGAATGCGATCTGTATTGCATAGAGGGCAATAACACCGTGCTCGACAATGAAGGAAATCCCATGCAACCTCAACTTTTCCTGTTGGGATATGATGCCGATGGCAATGCCGAGTATATACTTGATGATTACCTGACCGATGAATATGGCAATATCCTCAAAGAGGGTCGAGGTTTCCACTTGTCTACCGACGAACTGTATGACGAATACTACAATCCGCTGGATATCACCGACAAGTATAGCCGTATAGCACTGGTGGTTCGTCCGCGAGGTAATGAGCGAATATTGATAGACAATATCCGACTGGAAACAGAGGCACCCGTAGAAGACGTTTTGGTGGTAGACCAAAAAGAGTCGACCCAGCGTTATTGCGATGTTGATGGATTGGATATGACATGCGAACACTTCTTTACAGTGCAGGCAGCCAAGGGTGACTATGTGAGTGCAATGCCCGCTACTCGCACTCGTGCGTTTGGTATCCCCGCACCGGTGGCTCTTGCTGCTACAGATGTTGATGCTCGCGGAGCATTTACCGCTAATTGGCAAAGCGTTGACAATGCCAAAGGATATATCGTAGAGTTGGCTGAAAAATTTGTGGCTGAAACGGAGACTCCCGACTTTGTGGTGATGAGCGAAGGTTTTGACAAGACTGCCATCGGCGAATGGCTGCAGTATAACCTTGACAATCCTTACGACATGTATCCCGGAGTGGCTCCGATGGACGATTTCACCTCAATGAGCGGGTGGAAGGCTAAGGGTGGCTCGTTGATAGCCGGACACCTCGGATGTCAGCGTTCGTCAGACGGCGATATGAACTATCTGCAGTCACCTCTTCTGTCACTTTGCTATGGCGACAAATCAGCGAAAGTGTCGGTAAGAGCCGTATCCAAGACTGCCGAGCAACTGATTATCCAATATTCGATGAATGAAGATGTTGAGCCGTTGATGATTCCCTTCGTAGGCGGTGTGGCCGAAGGCACAGTGTCTATCCCCGACGCCTCAAATATCGACCTGTACTTCTACGGTGCAATACACAACGCCTCTTATACTCCCGCATTTTATATCGACGAGGTTAAGGTGTCACAGACACTTAAGACCGGCGAGGTGTACGACCAAGTGATTCAGATGGCCGAAGTGGCTAATCCTCAGACCATATCGCACGATTTCGTAGATTTGGCCCTTAAGAACGATGTGCATTATGTCTACCGAGTTAGATCGTTCACATCAGACAGCAAATCAGGCTCTTATGTATCTGAAAACAGCAATGAAATTGAAGTGCCCGAATTGTACACATCGGGTGTTGATAACAGATTGTCTGACAGCGGATTGATGCCTGTGGTCAGAGTAGAAGGACGCAACATCATCATCGGTGGCGATGGAGGAGCAGTCTACACATCAGCCGGTGTGAAAATAGCTGAAGGATGCGAATGTAGAATGCCCGAAGCCGGTGTATATATCGTAGTCACACCGCAAGGAGCCACTAAGATATACGTGAAATAACCAAACTCATCAAAATAATCAAAAGAATTATGCAGATTTCTAAGTACACAAAATCACTTGCCGCACTGATGGCAATAGGAGTGATGGTGCCATCGGCATCTGCTACAAACACAGAGGGCATGCGCAAACTGGCGACGACCTCTGACAAAGTAGTGACAATGCCCGGCACACAAGATGAATTCATTTCACCTACAAGAATGGCCAAAGCGCCGACACGAGCAGAACAGCAAGCAGAAACTCTGCTGTTTGAAGACTTCTCAAAATTTACAGCAGGCAGTGAAGACAATCCTGACCCTACGATGCTGCCCGAGTCTTATCTGACAGACAACAATCCCCTACTTCCGGAGCAATACACCCACAAACCCGGCTGGTGGGGCATGGGCATCTATCAAGCCGGAGGCACATGCTTTTTGGGATATCCGGAATATGGAGGTATTATCACCACTCCGGGCATGAACATGAATGGTGTGATTCGCATAACGTTCAGGGGTAAAGCAGCGCCTGCCAACGGCGAAAAAGGCGCCGATGTTATTCTGTGTTTCGTCAGCGGTGACCCCTATAATCCCACAAAAATAGTTGAAAAATACGAATATGTGGCTCTCACCTCTGAATGGGCGGAATACACATACGACTTTAATGTCGACTACACCGGTGATGATGCCTGTCTGCAGATAAATGGCATAACCTATGATGCCGGCAAATATATCGATGACCTGAAGATAGAGCGTATCGGCACATTCCTCTCAACACCTCGAGCCACCGAAGCCACCGAATACACGGGCGACAGCTTTGTGGCCAATTGGCAGGCGCAACCCGCCACTGACGACTATTTGCTCACCGCCTACACTCGCAGAGTGCCCGAAGGCGATGACATCACAGCTGAGACAGACTTCAGCGACGGCAAGATGCCGGAATATATCAGCGGTGAAAACGTGAAAGTGACTCCGATAATCGGCTCCGAGAGCGACAATGCTATTGAGCTTGGCCAAAACTCTGTGCTCATCATTGACGGTCAGGGTGGATTGCTGCACGATATGGTATATAAATTCTGGATGCAGCTTGACACACCCGAAGAACACGAACAGACCATCTCTGTTGATGGATGGAACGGCACATCGTGGCAGAGCATCACCATCTCAAATGTCCACAACAGATCGGACAAACCGGAGCAGATAGTAGACCTGGGCAAGCTTGAAGACCAATATCCGGCATTCTTCCGTTTCCGAGACTTGTATACAAAAGTGCGCATCACCGGCCCGGAGGATGCCGGCTATCGCTTCTATTTCGACGACCTGAAGATGACCTCTTCTCAGCCCATAGAAACCATCTATGCGTGCAATGAGACACCCGTGAAAGGCACATCATATAAAGTGACCGGCATGGATCCGAATGCCGACTACGAATATTATGTTCAGGCTGTGCTCGACGATGAAAAGTCTGACATTTCGAATGTGGTGAAGGTGTATCAACTGCTCAAACCGACCACTACCGAAGCTACCGATGTAGACCCACGCGGTGGATTTACCGCTAATTGGAATGCGCTGCCGAAGGCTGAAGAGTATCAGACCATGTGCTATCGCATCACCGACGTGACTGCCGACAACGAGGCTTACCCGCTGCTCACCGAGACCTTCAAGGGTGCCACCAAAGATGGAGCGACCCTCGACACCCCCTATCTCGTAGGCAACGACTATGCATCGGAATCGCTTGACGACGTGGCAGACAACGTGGGATGGAGCGGCATCGGTTTGGCATACGCAGGCAATATGGTCGGTTGTGGTCAGGACATGGGCATGAGCCAATTGGAATCTCCCACATTCGATGCAAGCCACAACAACGGTGTGTTTAACGTCTCATTCAACTGCTATGGCACTCCGGGCGAGATGATGGTGGTGCAAAATGCTGAAATTTCTTACCAATATGTATCGCTCAAAGAGGGTGTGACCAATTACAATCTGACATTCGAAGATGGTGCTGACAACACTTGTCTGGTGTTCTACGTGATGAACGGCACTCCCTTCTTGATTGGCGATGTAAAAGTGACCCAATCTATGAAAGCCGGCGAACAAATACGCACCTGCCTTGCGACCAGCCCATGGATTGCCGAAACCAGCTATTTCTTCTCTAACGCTGTAGCTGATGGTGAAGACAAGATAGGATATACCGTTCAAGCACGCTACAAACGCGACCTGACTTGGTATTATTCACCTCTCTCTGACGTGCAAATTGTGGAAGGTAAGAGTGGTGTAGACGACATTCAGATTGACAATGCATGCAGCATCTCTCTGAATGGCAGAATGCTGACTGTAGAAGCTGACGCTGCAGAAAATGTAGCAGTCTATACCATCAACGGCACTACTCTCGCTGCACACTCAGGCAACATCTCTATGACACTTCCCGACAAAGGTGTATATATCGTAAGAGTCGGGGATAAAGTTCAAAAAATCTTTGTAAAATAATCAGTTTCACCAATTTGTCCCGTCTCAGGTACTTCATGCAATGGGGCGGGACTCTTTATTTAATTTTCTAATATATAAGCAATTTTGATACACAAAAAGTTTATGATACTGGCCGCTACATTAGCAGTCTCTATCACCAATATTTCGGCCGCAGAAACTGAAGATGCCGCTTCTTATGACTTTTCAAGGGGCATCCCTTCCACTTTTTCGCTCTATGACCGCGATGGCAATGAACCGTCAAAGACCATGAAATCTCTCGGGTTCGACAAAGGCACTCCCTGGGTGGCTCTCAACCTTAAAGATGAAGACAACAACATGGTGGCTTGTAGCACCTCTTGGTACTCCCCGGCAGGGAAGTCTGACGACTGGATGATACTATCTCCTATCACCGTTTCAGGCGACAAATATGAACTGACTTGGCGCGCCAAAGCTCATGACGCAAAGTTTAGAGACGGATATAGCGTTTACATCTCGACCACTGGCAACACTCCGGAAGACTTCACAAATGCGGCCGTATTCGCCACCTCCGGAGAAGAGGCTGAATGGACCGACCACACCGTCTCTCTCGCAGACTACAAGGGGCAGCAGATATGGGTGGCATTTGTCAACGATTCGCAAAACTGCAGCCGCCTCTATGTAGATGATATCTATGTGGGCCCACACTACGACACGGTTTTGGCCCTTAACCTGCCCAATGTCACTTCTCAGGCATCGCTTGATGTGCAAGGATCGGTGATGAACAAGAGCCAAAAGGAGTTGCACGGCATAAAGGTGACCCTAAGCTATGGCGATAAGGTGCAAGAGGTGACATCAGACGATGTTTTGAAGCCCGGAGCATCTATGCCTATCACTTTCAGTAACCCCCTGAACATAGCATCCAATTCAAGTGTGCGATATGAAGCTATCGTAGAGTCTGACGGAGAGACAGTCTACTCTCTGCAAGGTATGGTGTCTCGCTACAAATCGAAACTTGTCGTCGAAGAGTGCACCGGTGCTTGGTGCGCATATTGTGTGGCCGGAAATGTAATGATGAGCGACTTGGCAAAGGCTTATCCTGACCAATTCATCGGCATCGCAGTGCACAGCAATGATATGCTGGAAGATGCTACAAGATATTACGACGAACTGGCTGCTCAATTCAGAATCACCGGCCTGCCCACCGCGGTGTTCCAACGCACCAAATCGGGTCACCCCTTGGAGATGTACTCATGTTTCGAGCAAAACGCCAAAGAACCGGCTCGCATAAAGGCCGACCTCTATGCATCATACGACAAAGAGAGCCAGACTATTTCTACCAAAGTAGATGTTACAGCACTCGACAGAATAGATTCTGAAGTAGGTATAGCATTAGTACTTCTCGAAGACAATGTAGTCAGAGACGGTCTGTATCAGAAAAACGGATATGCAGGTGGCGAAAATGGAGAAATGGGTGGTTATGAGAATCTCGGAAGTTATGTGCTATCATCGGAAATTCCGTTTCAACATGTGGCACACTCCATCTCTGGTTATAATGGCATTGAGGAGAGCCTGGAACGCTCCTTGCGTCCCGGCGACGAGTATAGCTTCGAATATAAATTAGATGTGCCCGAAGCTATGGGTGAAATCAAAAATGCCTCTGTGGTGGCTATATTGCTCGACACCGAGAGACGTGCCATTCTCTCCGCAGCCAAGGTTAATTATGATTCTTTCGGACTGTCAGGCGTAGACGGCATTACTGATGACGCAAGCGCCAAAGTGGAAATCGGTCGATACAATATCGCCGGAATACGATTTTCGGCTCCTGCAAAGGGTATAAACATCGTGAATTATTCCGACGGTTCAACAAAGAAAGTAATTGTAAATTAAGTGTAAATTAGGATTGTAAGTAAAGGAAGATTGTAAGTAATCGAGTAGGAGGCAAACACTAATCAGAGATGAAGGGTGTTTGTCTCCTTTCGTGTTTGCTTGTCCTCACATACCTAATGCGAACGTTCGCATTAGGTGTGTTATGCGAACTTTTTGCCGCCGATGCTAATGGTTATTAGCCAATCAGGCGATAAAAGTTCGCATTAAATTTTTATTTTTGCAGGCGTAATACTACTACGCCTATGTATATAAAAGATATAGCGGGCTCTGACATTAAGCCGTTGCTTAAGTATATTGAGGAGCAAACGAGTAAAGACAATGCCTATCTCTACCGAACAGAGTTCAAGCATATAGCAGAGATGGCATCAATTCATCCATCCATCACCACAGATGAATACAAGAAGTTGTTAGCAGACTCTGCCAAGAGCGGAAAGTTTCAGACGCTAAGGCGTATGAGCTATGTCGATAAGATATACGATTACGTCAACAAAGGCACCTTACCTATGGTCCAGCACAAGCGGACGACCTGCCACCGGAATACACCTCTTTTATATCCATGCTGAGGAGTCGACTAGATAGTTCTGTGTCATCGCCGAGGACAATCGAAAACTACGTGGATGCGGTCTGGTCTTTTTGTGCTTATTTGGTCGCTCACAATGTGCTATCCTTCAAGAATGTATCAGAGCCGTTGGTTGTCTCTTACTTCAATGGTGCAGACGGCAAGCCGCGCGGTCGCACCATTTCTCGCAGGATACGTAATGCTATCCTGAGATGCTTGGACTTGTGGGAAGAAGGAATCGGTAACAGAGTAGTATCCATGCTTCCCGATTATCCTTCTGGCACCACCATATACCCCAGACTGTCCAAAGAAGAGAGTGCAGCCGTTGAAAAGGTCTTAATCAATGATAGCAACTCTGTTCCTTATCGTTCAAAAGCTATCTGTAGTCTTGCTTTCTACGCAGGCTTGAGAGAGTCTGACATATCCGGCTTGACATGTGAAAACGTGAACTTCAAGAAGAAGGTCATACATGTCAAGCAGCAGAAGACGGGGATGGAGGTGACTATCCCCTTGGATGTTGTCTGCAGCAACCTTATAGTTAAATATGTAAGGCTGGAGCGCGCGCCAAGCCAGTCACCATATATCTTCATAAGAAAGAAAACAAAGGACCGACTGTCAAGACAGGATATGTATGAAGCCAGCATTGATGTACTGTCATCAGCAGGCGTTCATGCAGGCAAAGGAGAGCGGAAGGGACTGCATCTGTTCAGACATCACATTGCTACATCTCTGATAACCTGAGTTCGGGATAAGAAAGTCTTTATAAAAGTTGG
>UMGV01062242.1_pt1 | contig 12985 bp, 7 predicted proteins | sample 1965361 | NCBI WGS metagenome assembly UMGV01 (sample SAMEA4836081, study PRJEB28245) | human gut metagenome | biome: gut microbiome; material: fecal sample | place: Denmark | collected 2008
CAGTAAGAAGAGTATGGAGATCGGACGTTTGAAAAAAATATGGAAAGGATGGAGATCGCATGAAAAGGGCGTTGACTAAAAACTGGGGTCTTAAGTTGTTGGCATTTGTATTCTCTGTCCTTTTATGGATAATTGTTATGAATATTGAAGATCCGGTGGACGAACGGACATTTTCCGGAATCCAGGTGACAGTGACACATCCGGAAATCGTAACAAATCCGGGCAATACATATCAGATTCTGGATGACAGCAGGACGATATCCGTAACAGTAAAGGCAAAACGTTCTATTTTAAATAAAATTAAAACTGATGATATCAGAGCAACAGCGGATATGAAGAATCTGGATGTCAGAACCAGATCCCTGATCCCGATCGATATATCGATCCCTTCTTATGCAGGAAGGTTTGAGGCGACTGCCAATCCGATCAATCTGCGAGTAAGCATTGAACTTGGAAAATCAGAGACTTTCCCGATCACTGCAACCAGTTCGGGAACACCGAGAGACGGATATCAGGTGGGTGAGCTGAAAGCAAATCCGGAGAAGATTAAGATCAGCGGACCAGAATCAGTAATCGATTCAATCGACAAGGTGGTAGCACTTGTCGATGTTTCAGGACAGTCTAAAGATGAGGAAAAAGAAGCAGAGCTGATTCTTTATGATAACAATGGAAAGATCGTAGATTCGACACAGATTGAGAATAACCTGGGAGACGAAGGACTGAAGGTAAAAATCACCATGCTTCAGACAAAGAGTATTCCGGTAGAATTTGATACTTCACTGATCGGTACTGCGAGCGGATATCATTTCAGCGGAATCAGTATCCAGCCGGAAAGCATTCAGATCGTAGGCACAGAGGAGCAGCTGGAAACGGTGGATTCTATTGAAATTCCGGCAGAAGAGCTGGCAGAAGATGGTCTGGACCAGACAATAGAGAAGACAGTAGATATCGCCAATTATCTTCCGTACTGGGCAAAGACAGACCAGGACAGCGCAGGAGGCGTACCGATCGTTATAAAGATCCAGGTAGAGAAATTCGGAACTAAGACAGTTGAATTTCCATACAATTCCATTGCGCTGCTGAATGCACCAAAGGATTACAAGGTGTCATATGCAGAACAGGGCGATCTGGAAATTGTTGTGCGTGGTTCGAAAGAGGATCTGGATGATTTTACTCTTGAAAAAGGAAGTGTGTCAATCAATCTGAACGATTGCAAGACAGCGGGAACCTATAATGTTCCGATCCAGGTTACACTTCCTGACGGAATTGAACTTGAAGATACGATCAATGTACAGATCACATTGACAAAGAGCAGTGGAGGAGAAAATGATCAGTAAAAAGGTAACGATCAAAAATCCGACGGGATTGCATTTGAGACCGGCAGGACTTTTCTGCAAGATGGCACTGGAATATGAAAGTAAGATCACTTTTCATTACCGGGATACGGAAGGAAACGCGAAAAGTGTTCTGAGCGTGCTTGGTGCATGCATTAAGTCCGGAGATACGATTGAGATCGTGTGTGAGGGAAAAGATGAAGAGAAGGCACTTGAAGCGATGGTAGAATTAGTGGAAAGTGGGATTGGAGAGTAAGAGATAAATGAAAAAAGAGGGATTTTATTCATCGGGAGAATTTGCCCGTATGGCACATGTCACCGTGCGTACCATCAGATATTATGACAGCCATGATATATTAAAACCGTCTTTTGTAAATGAATCAGGAGCTCGTTTTTATACAGATGAGGATTTCACAAGACTTCAGCAGATACTTCTGCTGAAGTTTTTGGGTTTTTCGCTGAATGATATCAAAAATATGACTATCGGAGATATGGATTATCATTTTTTGTCAGATTCGCTGGAAGTACAATTAAAACTGGTTCGTGATAAGATCGAACAATTGCAACTGGTTGAAAAGGCAATTGAAGATACTTCCGGCGAGATCAGAGAGTATCATACGGTAAACTGGAACAAAATGCTGGAACTGATTCATCTTACAGGAATGGAAAATGCGGTAAAGAAGCAGTATCAAAATGCCACCAATATTGCTTCCCGAATCCGCCTGCACCGATTATATTCGGTAAATAAAGAGGGATGGTTCCCCTGGATCTATCGAAATCTTGAATTGAAAAATGGACTGAAGGTTTTAGAAATCGGTTGTGGAAACGGAATGCTTTGGAAAGAAAATATACAGAAAATACCAGACAGCATCAGCATAACACTTTCTGACCTGTCCGAGGGTATGTTAAGAGATGCCAGAAGAAACATCGGTCAAGAGGATAAGAGATTTGAATTTAAAATCCTAGATGCAGAAAAGATTCCCTTTATGGCAGAAACCTTTGATCTGGTGATCGCCAATCATATGCTGTTTTATTGTGAAGATCTGAGTCAGACCTGCAGGGAAGTGGCAAGAGTATTAAAGAAATCCGGAAGATTCATATGCAGTACCTATGGAAAAAAACATATGAAAGAAGTAAGTGAGCTGGCAAAAGGATTTGACAATCGGATTGTACTGTCAGCTGACAATCTGTATGAGAAATTTGGGAAAGAAAACGGAAAAGAAATCTTGAAACCATATTTTCATGAAATTTCGTGGCAGGAATATAAAGATAAGCTGGAAATTCAGGATGCAGAACCGTTGATCGCATATATCCTTTCCTGCCATGGCAATCAGAATCAATACATCTTGAGCAGATACCAGGAGTTCAGAGATTATGTAAAACAAAAAGCTGGCAAAGGATACGATGTGACAAAAGAAGCAGGCATTTTTGTCTGCAGGAAATAAACAGTGCAAAAATGTCTGCTTCTATCTTGAGAACAGGATAAATAATATTAGGATAAATCCGGTCAAGAGGCTAGACTTCTGAAATCAGGATCTCCAAAGAAAGTATGGAATGTGAAATCAGAGAATCTGCCTTGATCAGAGAATCTGAATTCCAGGTTTCATAGTAAAAGTCTGAGAAAATTTCATTCAAAAATAACTTATTTGTGACACAGATACCATAGTCCGGTGTATTTCGCTTGAGACGCAGGGAACAAAATGTGTCTGCAAAAATAACACTAGGTCTTGGTATGTGCTGATAATCTGACAGAACACCGTCCGGAAGTACTCGGATATCAAAATTGTGATTATTGTGGTATAACCGATCAATATAATTCATAAGGACAAGCCTCTGTTTTGGAGTAAGCTGAACACGGCATCCGTAAAAATCCATTTCGCCGGAAATCGCAAAGTCATTAAAGACCGAAGCATAGAATAATATTTTAATCGGCGCAGAGGATAATAATTGTTTTGTCAGAGAATGTAAGTGTCTTAAGGTGTTTGGGTCTGCTTGATCCAAAACCGATTCGAAGGTTTCTAAGAGCTCTTCATGTAAATCGTCCGGAAGAAAATGCTCCGTAAAATGAGCGAGAAGACAGGCTGGATTTTGAGCAAAGAGAGCATGCTCATACTCGTGACTGCGAATCATGGCTTCAATACTTGTTTTGCGGATCAAGAGAGACTCTTTGTTACAAAGAGACTTTAATTTATGATAAAGCTCCGAGGAAAGAGTTTCATCTTCTATGGTAGTGACTGATAAACAATGGTTTTGGTCCATCAGCATTCCGGAAATAGAGTAAATATCTTTTACGGAAAAGATAAGCTTCTTTTCTGCCTGGGTGCCATAATAAAGATTGAAATCAATATTGGCAAGATTTGAAAGAAGATCGATTAAAAACACTGCAATTTTCGAATTGCTTAAATCTGTGTGTTCCAGATCCAGCATAAGGGAAAAATGAACACCCGGAAGAACCAATTTTCGATCATTGTGAAGACCATTCATTTCTGCGATCAACATCTGATAATTGGTGTCAATATTTAAAATATCTACCATGGCATGGCAGTTGACGGAATCTACCTTACGAAGAGACGGATGTTTCATTTTGAAAATAAACTGATCCAAAGTCAGTTCCGGATAATAGAAAATCTTGGAGGCTACTTCAGAACCTGTCGAGGTCTGCAGTTCTTTGACATAGTTATATTCGGATTCCAGATGTTCATAGAGAGCGGCCTGGAGATCGGTAGTATCTTTCACCTGATATTCTTTCAGAAACACGGGAATCGTTTCAGGTGTCAGGGACTGGACGATGCATTCGCTGATTGCCTGAAGGATCAGCTCATGGTTCTTGTCAGAAGGAAGTAGTTTTCCGCTGATCCACTTACTGATATAAGACTCGTCGTACTGCAGAGATTTGGCGAGCGCATAGTTTTTTAAATTAGCCATAGATGTCAGATGCTTTAAAAGTACACTGAACCGGTTTTTATCTTTCATATTTTTTCTTGTGTGATGAACAGACATCACGCGTTCCCTCCTCATTTTATTCTGTTATTTATGTAACACCAAATCCCCATATCTTTTGTGACAAAAGATATGGGGATTCTTTTTTTAGTTTATACATAGTATAACTTATATTAGTTGTTTTCTGCAAGAATAGCTTCTGTTAATTCTTTACGGTTTGTTTTGAAGTGGAAATATGGTCTTTCTTCGATGACACGGATGTCTACCGGATATTCGTAATCTTCTAATGCTTCTTTAAGACCGGCTTTTACTTCGTCAAGAGTCTTGCTTCCGTCAAGAATGATGAAGAGGTATGGAACGAAGAACCCTTCATGTTCCTTATCCGGTACGATACAGAAGAAACCATCCTGTACGCCAGGAACGCGAACGGCTTTTGTTTCCATTCTCATCATATATAATTCTCCGCCGCCGAAACGTTCTGAATGTCCACGTCCAAGAATGTAAACCATACCAGTTTCCTTGATGTAAGCAATATCGCCTGTGTGGAGCCAGCACTTTCCGTCGTCATGAGTGATCAGAGTACGTTCTGTCATTTCTTCACCCATCCATCCTGCGTAGTGGAGCATGATAGATGGACCTGTCATACATAATTCACCGATTTCACCGTAGTTAAGTTCCTTGTTATCTTTATCAAAGATACCAAGAACAGTTGCCGGCATCGGCATACCAACACAACCATCTACCAGAGGGAACATCGGGTTTGGAAGTGTGAAGTTAGAACATCCTTCACTCTGTCCGTATCCTGCACTTAAAGTAGCTTTTACGCCATGTTTGTGGAAGAATGCTTCTACTTCCTGGGTTTTTCTCTCGTTCATGGCTTCTGCGCCGGTTCCGAGTGTTCTCAGATGAGACATGTCATAATCTTCCGGAATTCTGTCACTCTTCATCAGGATTTCGCAGAGGAATGGAACCAATGCCCAGAAATTCGGTTTCTGTTCCATAAATGCAATGTCCACATCAGAGATCGGGCAGAATGGATCTAATACAACGATCAGCCCTGCTGACAGCGGGAACAGTGTCATAGATACAGTAACTGCGATGAGTGCAGGTGGTAAAATCGGTAACCACCATTTTTCCTGTACCGGTGACGGCGGGATAAAGATGGACATCTGGAATGCAACGGCTACCATATTTGAAGAAGAATGGATAACCAGTTTGGAAATTCCTGTAGATCCACTTGTGTAAGCTCCGAATACAGCTCTGTCAGGATTTCTTTCAGCTCTGTAGTCTTCTGTATAGTTTTCGCCTAATGCCATGAATTCGTCCCATGTAAGAACGCCTTCTGTAGAATCCGTAGGATTTACATATCTGGAAGCGATTTCTTTTTCTACATAATCCGGAACAGAAGCTTTGTCAGCGTAGCAATAAGGAGACACTTTGATCATACGTGTCATCGGAGTTGTCTCACGGAAAAGCTGCTCGTCTTCTTTTGAAGTATAATCCATAACAAAAGCAGTGTTGGATTTAGACTTTCTGATCGCGAAACATAATTCTTCCGGAATATCGTCTCTACAGATAATAGCTGTTCCGATTCTTTCAGCAGCAAGTAAGATGATATAGTGTGCCGGTGTGCTTGGTAAGAACATCGGAAGACGATTTCCATCTCCAAAGCCTAAAACCTTTAATGATTTGGCAGCTTTGTCTACTTCTTCCCAAAGAGTCTTCCATGTGATTTTATTTCCATAATATTCAAATGCAATTTTTGAATCATCCGGATTTTTCATTTTCAGAAATTCTTCAAGAGTGATCTTTGGAGTCTCCATGTTGTGCAGTTCTTCCGGATAATATTTTAACCACGGTTTGTCGATACTGGCTTTACCAGTAAGATTCATGTTTGTTGTTTCCATTTTTTTCTCGCTTTCATAGAAAATTATTAATTTTTTAAAAACCTCGTTGATTATAGCATGGGAAAATATAATGTACAATACGTATTGGCGTTTTGCACAATGAATCACTTGAATCATTTTCATTCAAGATTCAAGAAAATCGCTTTCGTGAGGCAAATGTGGAAAAAACGTGACGAAAGCGTACGAAAACATGGCAAGATGTTGATTAAAAAAACAAATAGTGGTATATTATATCTGATACACAAAGCTGTTTATAATGTACAAAAAGAGAGGGTTTTGTATGAAAAATGTAATGTTTTGCATGCTTTTTTACAGCAACCTCGGATGATTTGTCAAAATCATTAACACATATAAATAGGGGTGGAGTATAAACAGAGAAAGAGGTGATATAGAGGAGAATAGAATTTATTTTTTCATTAAATGAAGAAACAAAGATGCTAAAGAAAGGAAGAACAGTATGAAAAAGAGAAATCAAAAGCTTCTTAGTCTTTTCCTCTCTGCAATGATGGTGGTTGGTGTTGTTCCATCGACAGTATATGCCGCACCGGAACAGGCGACTGAAATCGCAGTAGAGCAGGAAGCAGGCACGGAAGCGACAAACGAGGATACTGTAATCAATGAAGCAGATGCGTCTGCTGATAAGGCCCAGGAAAATACAGATGAGGCCAAGGCAGATGATACAGCACAGGAAAACGAAGCTGCAGCGGAAGAGCAAACAGACGCCCAGGCTGAAGATTCAGGAAAACAGGTTTATTCAATCGGTAAAGTCAATGTAAAATTTGAAGGTGCTAATGCGGCTGTAGCAGAAGCTCTTACAAAAGATGTAGAGATTGACGAAAATGATCCGGCAATCCAGGGACTTCGTAAAGAACTTGAGAATTTAGAAATTGTAGGCGGAGAAGCAGGTGCTTCTAATAATGAAGCAAATATCAACACTGCAGATCTTGCAGATGAAGATGGACAGGCTGCAACTCAGAAGTTAACAGATGAACAGATCGATACCGTTGTAAAGCAGTATCAGAATTATCTGAATCAGTGGAAAGATAACGCCAATCTGCTTGGTGTTCAGAACCCATTTTTCTTAGATTTTAATGATGACAAGGATGGTCTTGGAATTCTTGGAGAAATGCTTGCACTTGACGGAAAATCTGTTCAGGATGTCAGAGATGGTAAAGTGAAATATGATGATCTGACAGGCATGATTTTTACGTTCACTTATGGTGACAAGTTAGGTATCCAGTATTATGGCAAAGACGTAGAGAATGCAAGAACAGAAGCTCTTGCTGCAGTAGATGCATCCGGTGCACAGACAAAAGCACAGAAGTTGCTTGTTCTTAATGACTGGCTGGCACATAATAACACTTTTGATATGTCTTATATCATGAACTCTGGTAAAGAGACAGAGGCTGACAAGCCGATGATCGCTAAGGATCCTAAGAAACAGGAGCATGAGGATGATGTTTATAATGAGATCTATAAGGTTTATGAACCGCAGATCAAACAGAACTTCCATGATCAGATTTATGCTGGTGTGAAGCAGGAACTACTGGTGAAATTCTATAAAAATGCTATTGCTAACGTTTTGGTGCAGGGTGGACAGTCTGAAGAGGACGCTAATGCATATGTAGAAGCAAATAAAGAAGCAATCGAAAAAGATCCGGAAGCTTTTGTAAAAGAAAATCTTCCACAAGCAGCAGATTCTTTGAAAGAGGAAGCTGATAAATTTATCAAAAATGCTGAAGAAAACGGAGTTGAGGTTTCTGAAGGCGTTACAATGACAGTTGAGAAGATCACCCAGCAACAGTTAGAAAGCGATGATCCAGCATTAGACTTGAATAAGGATGGAACAAAAGAGACAAGCTTCAAGGATGCAATTCCGATCTATGCTCAGCAGGCTGCAACAGGTATGACTACAGGTGTTATCAACTACTGGGAAGGTTCACAGTTTGGAGCTTTCGGTATGGGAACATCAGTATGTCTTGGGTATTCTAAAGCTTTCACCTATCTGGTGCAGTGTCTGGATAAAGAAGTATATCTGAAAGATAAGAACGGAAGTTATGACAGTGGAAACTGGAAAACTGCAAAAGAGCTGTACTATACCGATGACAAACTTGATATTAAAAAGAACTATACAGTTGACCTTGTAAGAATTTCATTCCAGTCTGATGTAACAATGTACGGTGAAGAACAGGAAGACTTTGGATCTGACCATTATTGGAATGCTGTTAAGATTGATGATCAGTGGTATTATATCGACCCTTGTTATACAGATGTATACACAGAGGTTATGAGTCGTGACCGTGTAGAAACAGATGGTGATATGAACCACACATATTTCCTGTTTAGTGATACAAGTGCCAGAAAATTATATGATGGTAATTTCAGTGCGTTGAGATCTCTCTATACAAATGCAGCAACTGATAAGACCTATGAGAAATCATGGATGGCTCGTGCTGCAAGTAATGTTTACTATGCAGATGGTTATGCCTACTATATGTATGATTCCACTGATCTGTTTGACAGAGTGAACAACTCTAGTATGAATCAGAGCCAGAAATCAGCTGAGTATAAGATTGTTCGTCATAAACTGACACCTGATGATAAACAGGATGGTGACAGCGATTATGAAACACTGATCAACTTCACAGATAAGGAAAACAGTGATGATGAAGATACATTTGTAAGTGTTCTTAAAGACGGCAAGATGGAGAAGAATGAGCTTCTTACAAAACTGTATGCGCAGTTTGTAGATGAGCAGAGCATCTATCCGTCAATCGGACTGACAGCAGCACTGTATACAGATGGTAAAATTTACTTCAATGTATCAAATGATATTGTAGCTTATAATCCTGCTGATGGATCTGTAGCGGTCGTAAAGGAATATAATGAAGTATCTGCTGTACGTGATAACACAAAGTTATTTGGTGGTATGGCATTTACAACAACTGCAAATAAAGAAGGAGCAACCTTTACTGTTGAGAATCATCCGATTGCAGGTTTAACTGTCAAAGGTGATAAACTGGTTGTTTCAATTGCCACTAATTATGCATTTATCTCTGGTAAGACAAAACTTCTTGATCATGATAGCTACGGCTATGAATTTGAAGAAACAGATTACAATCCGACTTATACGAACTACAAAAAGTATCAGCAGTTCATGGGAAGTCAGAAAAACGATAATGATGAGTTCATGTGGTCAGCAAACTTTGTAGATACCGTTGATCTGACGAAATTGACAGGTTCCCATAAAGATGAAGATTTCTCAGAGGTTTCTGTACCTGCAACTTGTGGACGCAATGCATTTACAGAAGAAAGATGTAAAGATTGTGGTTTGATTAAAGATGGTTCACGTGTAGAACAAAAAGATACAGCTCATGAACATCATTATATTAAGTTCCATGAAGTATACTATACAAAATCAAATGACGTACGTAATGAAGCAGACAACTATGTTTGCCCAGAATGTAGAGCTTGTATTACAGAGCCTGTAAAATCTAATTATGAACAGGCAAATTCTACATACGAAAAGAGAAAAGCAATCTGGGATGCAGCACAGAAGAACGCAGCAGAAGGACATGATTACACAGTAACAGATGGAAAGTGGAGTGATGATAAAACAAGCGTAACATTCCAGAATCTTGAATGTAAAGCATGCTCTGAACAGATTAATAAAATTGACTGTCTGTTGGAAAAAGATGACAACGCAACAAATAAGGCGAACCGTGATTCTATCAAAAAGACACTGGCTAACGCAGAAACGGTAAATGCAGAACTGGTATCTCATGACGGAACTTGCGAAACAGGAGTAACTGCTGTATATAAGGCTTCTGGAAAAACAGAAGATGGTACTCGTTATACAGCAATTGACACACTTACAACACCAGCTGGTGGACATAAGTACAAAGGCAAATGGACATGGGAAGAAACCAAAGATGGTGACGGAAATGTCACAGATGCTACAGCAAAACTTACTGATGTGAAATGCGAAGTATGTAAAGATGAACCAAAAGACGATCAAATTAAAAAAGTAAACGTTAAAAAAGATGCTGAAAACAGTAAAGCAGCAACTTGTACAGAAGCAGGTAAAGATGTATATGTAGCAACGGCAACAATTACAGATGCTGATGGTAAGGAAATTGGTTCTTTGACTGATACTCATGAGGTTGAATTAAAAGCTCTTGGCCATAAATATGGTGAAACAAACTGGGACTGGGCAGAAGACCATAAGTCAGCAACAGCAACAAGAGTATGTAAAAATGATACTTCACATGTAGATAAAGCTACAGAAGTAAAAGTTGAGGAAAAATCAGAGGGCGCAACCTGTACAAAAGCAGGAAAAATCACATACACAGCAACAGCTAAATATGCTGATGGAACAACAGCTGAAAACAGCGTAACTGTAGATAGTAAAGCACTTGGACATGATTACAAAGTATCTGAAGATGGTTGGACATGGACATATGATAAAAAGAACGATACTTATGAAGCAACAGCAAAATTTGTATGTAGCCGTTGTAAAGAAATCCATGAAGTAGAAGCGGATGTTGTTAAGAATATAGATGATAAAGGACAGACGGTTTACACTGCAACAGCAACATATGAGGATGCAACAGCATCAAGTACTAAGACCATAATTCCTTCTATCTATTATCAGGTTCACCGTCAGGACTACGGCTGGGAAGTTGATGAAAAAGATGAGGCTGATCTGACAAAATGGAAGAGTGATGGAGCTGAATCTGGAACAGTTGGAGAATCTAAACGATTAGAGGGAATCAAAATTCAGTTGCCAAAAGGTGTATCAGGTTCTGTTGAATATCGTACACACATTCAGAATACCGGATGGGAAACCAAATGGAAGAAAGACGGTGAACTCTCTGGAACAAGCGGAAAATCTTTACGTCTGGAAGCAATTCAGGTTAAACTTACTGGTAAAGTAGCAGACAACTATGATGTATACTACTGTGTACATGCGCAGAATGTAGGATGGCTCAACTGGGCTAAGAACGGAGAAGAAGCAGGTACAGCAGGCTATGGATACAGACTGGAAGCCATCAAGATCATGTTAGTACCGAAGAAGGGTGGAAGCGCTCCTGCCAAAGTAGGTGATTCTGATAAGGCTATGGAAGCAAGACTTGTTGGATACCAGACACATGTACAGGACATCGGAACACAGGCTTATGTATACGATGGAGATGTAGCTGGAACAAGCGGACAGGCTAAACGTATGGAATCTATCCGTATTAACCTTCCATCGACAATGGCATCTGAAGGCAAGATCGAATACAGATCTCATGTTCAGAATATTGGATGGGAAAAAGACTGGAAGCAGACAAATCAGTTATCCGGTACAACAGGAAAGAGCCTTAGATTAGAGGCAGTTCAGATGAAACTTTCTGGCGATATTGCGAAAGAGTATGACGTATATTACAGAGTACATGCACAGAACTTCGGATGGCTCGGATGGGCTAAGAATGGCGAAGAAGCAGGTACAGCAGGATACTCTTACAGACTGGAAGCAATTCAGGTTGTTATGGTTCCGAAAGGAACAGAAAATCCACAGCTCCCGGGAGTTGCATCAGCAACAAAAGAAGCTTTCATTCAAAAATAGTCGGTTTTATTTTCTGACTATTCATGAAAAACCAAAGGGTCTGGCTTTTGCCAGACCCTTTCCTATAATATTTATCGAAAAACATGGAAAAAGGTTGAAAAATAACGAAGAAAGTGTTAACATGAAAAAGATAAAAATTAGCAAAAAACAAATCATATGACGAGAAAAAGAGGGCAGAAATTATTTATTCTGCTCTATGTCTGTTATAAATATATGAAACTGTTTTTTGATGTAAAGATTCCAAATCACAAAATCCATTAATTGGGGGTAGAGAGATGAAAAAGAGATTTTCAAAGTTATTGATTTTATCAATGACAACAGCACTTACAATTTCTATGGCATCTGCGAATGCATTTGCAGAAGATGATGCAAGTGAAGTAAGTGCTACGTATGCTTGTGAAGCATCCATTCCGAATGCTTCAGATTACGGTATTCCAGAATTGAATAGTGACATTGTAGCAGGATTAAAGTCTATGGGTGATCAGTTCAATGCGAATTACCAGTATGTTGACGCAGCAAAGAGCACATACATCCAGTTTTATGGAAGTCCGGTACAGCAGTTTGAATATGATGGTAATCCACACGGATTAACAGCAGGTGTGTATGCTACAATCGGAAATGCTAAAGTAGCAGAAGCGAATATCTTCTATATCGGACAGCTTTCTGATGGTACATATTATGCTTCTTCCAGTGCACCAACTGAACCGGGAGTTTATTATGTGGCAGCAAGCTATCAGGGAAACGAAGAATATTATCCGATTATTGCTTATGGTATAATCTATATTAAAGAGGCTGAAGTGACACCGCCGACACCGCCGACACCAGATCCGACACCAGATCCGACACCAGATCCGACACCAGATCCAACACCAGATCCAACACCAGATCCGACACCAGATCCAACACCAGATCCGACACCAACACCAGATCCAGGTAAGAAAGAAGACGACAACAAAAAAGATCCAGTTGTAGATAACAAGAATAACAACAATAACAATAAACCAACTACAACATCAACAAAAACAAACACAAACGATACAACCAAATCACCAAAGACAGGTGATACAGCTAATACAATGACTTACGTAGTAACTCTTACATTAGCAGGTATCGTAGGTGTTGTTGCAGTTTTAATGAGAAGAAAAAAATACTAGGATCAATCGAGTATTGATTTTGAAAAAGACTGAATGAGGGTC
>UMGV01000383.1_pt1 | contig 12973 bp, 18 predicted proteins | sample 1965361 | NCBI WGS metagenome assembly UMGV01 (sample SAMEA4836081, study PRJEB28245) | human gut metagenome | biome: gut microbiome; material: fecal sample | place: Denmark | collected 2008
TACGAGATTTACACCAGCCCGTATGCTCCCACGCTGGCGGCGGGTGCGCTCTCCATTGCCTTCGGCGACTTCCAGAGCTACTGGATTGCTGACCGCACCGGCAGGACTGTTCAGCGTCTGAACGAGCTGTATTCCACCAACGGTCAGGTCGGCTTTGTCGCCACCGAGCGCGTGGACGGCAAGATCATCCTGCCGGAGGGCATCCAGCTTCTGAAAATGAAGGCAGCCTGATGAAAGGAGGCGGCGGTGATGGACGAACTGCTTACTAAAGTGAAAGCCAACCTGATCCTGGAACACGCGGCGGATGATGCGCTCATTCAGAGCTACATCACCGCCGCTGTTTCATACGCGGAGAGCTACCAGCATATCCCGGAGGGAACCTATCAGAACGCGCCCATGCCGCCGACCACGGAGCAGGCTGTTATCATGCTGGCGTCCCACTTTTACGAGAGCCGGGACGGCAGCACGGGAGGCTTCTTTGCGGATAACACCGGAGCGGCACAACAGGTGTGGAAAACCGTCAATCTGCTGCTTCGGTTGGATAGGCGGTGGCAGGTATGAGTTTCGGAAAAATGAACGGCTTTGCCGACATTGTGAAAACAAAACAGGTTAAAGACAGCGAGGGCTTCACCCATTCCGAGGATGAAGTTCTCGCTTCCGTCCGTGTATATCGGGAAGGGCGGCACGGCAGTCAACGATGGGCAAACCTCGCCGCGTTCAGCGAAGCCACCGACCTGTTCCGCTTCCGGTGTATTCCGGGGCTGACGGTCACCACCGATCATGTTCTTGTTACGGAGGATGGGCGCTATGACATTGTTTCCGTGGAGAACGTGAAAGGTCGCGGAATGTATATCGAGGTTTTAGCGAAAAGGAGTGAATCTACTGTTGGCAAAAGCTGATTTCAAGCTGCCGGACGAGTTTCTGACGAAGCTGTCCCGTCTGGGTAAGGACACCGACAGCGTTGCGGAAAAGGTGCTGGAAGCTGGCGGGCAGGTCGTTCTGGCAAAGGTGCGGAGCAATCTTGCCGCCGTCATCGGCAGCGGGACAAAATACGACTCGCGCTCCACCGGCGAACTGACGCAGTCGCTCGGCCTGTCGCCCGTCAAGCTGAACCGCGAGGGCAACCACGACATCAAGATCGGCTTTTCCGAACCACGCTCGGATGGCGGCAGCAACGCAAAGATCGCCAACATCCTCGAATACGGGAAATCCGGCCAGCCGCCCAAGCCTTTTCTGAAACCCGCAAAGTCTGCTGCCAAAGTGGAGTGCATCCGCGTCATGGAGCAGACGCTCAAGGAGGAGGTCGAAAAGCTGTGAGTTTGCTGTCGGAACTGAATACCATCGCGGAAAGCTGCGGCGTGCCTGTTGAGACAGGTATCTTCTCCGATGCAGCACCGGACACCTACCTTGTGCTGACGCCGCTCTCGGACAGCTTTGACCTCCATGCAGACGACCGTCCTGGCATCGATACGCAGGAAGTACGGCTGTCCCTGTTCTGCCGCGAGAATTATATGAAGATCAAGAATACGCTCGTCCGTGCGCTGCTGGCGGCGGACGTGACTGTCACAGACCGCCGGTACATCGGCTTTGAAACCGACACCGGCTATCATCACTATGCCATCGACGTGGCAAAATCTTATGTTTGGGAGGAATGACCATGGCGACCATTGGTCTGGATAAACTTTACTACGCCAAGATCACCGAGGCGGACAACGGCGACGAAACCTACGGGACCCCGACGCAGCTTGCCAAGGCTATGACAGCGGAGCTTTCCGTGGAACTGGCCGAAGCGACGCTCTACGCTGACGACGGCGCGGCAGAGGTCGTGAAGGAGTTTCAGAGCGGCACCCTGACGCTGGGCATCGACGATATTGGTGTGCAGGTGGCGCAGGACCTCACCGGCGCAAAAATCGACGACAACAAGGTGCTCATTTCCGCATCCGAGGACGGCGGCGCCCCGGTCGCCATCGGCTTCCGGGCGAAGAAGTCCAACGGCAAGTACCGCTACTTCTGGCTCTACAAGGTCAAATTTGGTATCCCCGCGACGAACCTCACCACCAAGGGCGAGAGCATCGAGTTCTCCACCCCCACCATTGAAGGCACTGTTCTGCGCCGCAATAAGCTGGACGGTCAGGGCAAGCACCCGTGGAAGGCGGAGGTGTCCGAGGATTCCACCGGAGTCTCCGCATCGGTTATCAGCGGCTGGTACACAGAGGTGTATGAGCCGACATTCGCACAGGTGTAAGGAGGATTTTATGGACGACAGAAGCGCAAAAATCAAAATCGGCGGTCGGGAGTTTGAACTCATTCTCACCACCCGCGCCACCAAGGAGATCGCAGGCCGCTACGGTGGTCTGGAAAATCTGGGTGAGAAGCTGATGCGGTCTGAAAACTTTGAGATGGCGCTGGACGAGCTGGTGTGGCTCATTACGCTGCTGGCAAACCAGTCCGTGCTCATCCACAATCTCCGCACCCCGGAAGACAAGCAGGAGCTTCTCACGCAGGAGACGGTCGAGCTGCTCACCAGCCCTCTGGAACTGGCGGAGTACAAATCCGCCATCATGGAGGCCATGTTCAAGGGAACGAAGCGTAATGTGGAAAGCGAGAACAATTCAAAAAACGCGCAGGTCGGGTAACAGACGAGGAACTGTTCACCCGGCTTTTCTATTACGGAACGGCGCAGCTGCATCTTTCCTCCGAGGAGGTGTGGCTGACGCCGTTCGGTTTTCTCCTCGACCTGTGGGAATGCCACAGGCAGTTCCTCGGCATGGCAAAGCCGAAGCGGGAGCTTTCCATCGACGATATTATCCCGCCCGGACTGTAAGGAGGCGAAGCACATGAGCATCATCCCAGGCACAACGCCGACCCTGACGCTTTCTCTTGACAGAAGCATCACCGGCTGCGCGGCTGCGGAGTTCTGCCTTGCCTGCGGAACGGTCCGGATCTTGCATCCGCTTTCGGAGCTTTCTCTGTCCGCAGACGGTACGGAGGTCAGCCTTCGCCTGACGCAGACCGAAACGCTGATGCTGCCGGACAACCAGATCGCAAAAGTGCAACTTCGGGTCATGCTGGGCGGTGCGGTATTTGCAACGGACAGTATTCCGGTTCCAACAAAAGAACTGTTACATCGAGAGGAGTTGATCGCCGATGCGCATTAGCGCAAAGCTGCACACCGAGGATGAACGGCTCCATGCTGACTTTCATGCGACCGTTCAGGTCGGCGGCGACCTCACGCTGGGTCACGCGCTCATGTGGGATAAGCAGGGACGGCTTGCCGTGCAGGTGGCGGAGGAAGTCGAAGCGGACAATACGCTCCCCATCACCGCAGCGGCAGTCTATGTGGAACTGGGCAACATCGAAGTGCTGCTCGGCACGATATAGGAGGTTTTATGAGCATTGCAACAGAACTCGCCAAGCTCCAGACGGCGAGAAACAAGATCCGTACAAGACTGGTGGCACTGGGGCTTGTGACCGCGGCCGCCAAGCTGGACGATTGCGCTACGGCGGTGGACGGCATCTCCAATCAGGGCGCGGTCTCCGCGACTGTGCAGGAAGGCGACACCTACACCATTCCCGCAGGCTACCACAACGGCAGCGGTACGGTCTCCGGTGTGGCGGGCGGCGGCAACTACAAGCTGCAAAGCAAGACGGTCGCGCCCACGAAAGCACAGCAGGCGATCACCCCGGACAGCGGCTATTACGGCCTGTCCGACGTCACCGTTTCGCAGATCCCTGATGCGTATCAGGATGTGTCCTCCGTTACGGCGGGCGCGGCAGATACGCTGACCGGCAAGGTGATCGTCACGGCGGACGGCAAGGTCGCGACCGGCACCATGCCGAACAACGGCGCAGTATCCAAGGCACTGGACGCGGGTACGCCATCGTATACCATCCCCAAGGGCTATCACAGCGGCGCTGGCAAGGTGTCCGTCGCAGTGGAAACAAAAACGGTCACGCCGACCAAAGCGGCGCAGGACATTGTGCCGTCCACGGGCAAAGTTCTCACCAAGGTCAGCGTGGCGGCAATTCCGGATGCGTTCGCGGACACCTCCGGTGCGGATGCACTGGCGGCGAATATCCTCGACGGCAAGACGGCCTTTGTGAACGGCGCAAAGGTCACCGGCTCCATGCCGGACAACGGCAGCGCGACTGCCACAATGGACGGTCTGACCACGACCAGCGTGACCATTCCGGCAGGCTACACATCCGGCGGTACGGTGTCGCTGACAGCGGATATTGAAGAAGCCCTCGCGGCTATCTGAGGTGAATATGAGCATTGAGCAAGAAATCACACGGCTTGTTGACGCAAAAGCAGCCTTCAAAAGCTGGCTTACCGCCAAGGGCGTGAGCGTTCCCAAGGATGCTCTTTTGCCAAGCATGGTCGATCTATTGGCGCGTGTGCCCGCAGGCGGAGAAAGCAAACCCGCCGACATTACCGTTTCCAACCATACAACCACGGCTTTTACCGCATATGGGCCGGACGGCTCTGTTTCCGTTCCGGGAGAGTCGGATGTGGAAATGACCTCTGTGGTTGGAGGAATGATTCATCTTTCCTGTCTGCGGAAAAATCTTTCTTATGCCGCGATACCCGGCGAGGTCATCAGCAGCTCCGCATCGGGCGCTTACCTTAAAATCACAGGCACCCCCTGCACGGTGTATATCACTGTAAACCCCATCATATAACCTGCGCGGAAAGGAGGCGGTAGTATGGCAGATAATTTCGGTTTAAAAATCGGTCTTGAGGGCGAAAAGGAGTTCAAAAAGGCCATCGCGGACATCAATCAGTCCTTCAAGGTCCTCGGCTCGGAGATGAAGCTGGTCTCCTCCGAGTTTGGCAAAAACGACACCTCCATGCAGGCCGTCGCCGCCCGGTCGGAGGTTTTGAACAAGCAGATCGATGCGCAGAAGCAGAAGATCGAGGTGTTGCGGCAGGCGCTGAAAAATGCGTCGGAGTCCTTTGAGGAAAACGACCGCCGCACCCAAAGCTGGCAGATCCAGCTGAACAATGCAGAAGCCGCCCTCAACGACATGGAGCGCGAACTGAAAGCCAACAACGACGCGCTCTCCGAAGCCAGCGACGGTTATACGGACGCAGAGAAGTCCGTGTCCAGGATGGCGGATGAAATGGACGATGCCGCAAAAAATGCCGGGGACATGGGCGGCAAGATCGACGACGCCGGAGAGAAAGCGGAAAAATCCGGCGACAAGTTTGAAAAGCTGGGCAGCGTCCTCAAGGGCATTGGCACAGCAATGGGCGCGGTCGCTGCCGCTGCCGGGGCCGCCGCTGTCAAGCTGGGCAAGGAAGTCGTCTCTGCCTACGCCGACTATGAGCATCTGGTGGGCGGCGTGGACACGCTGTTCAAAGATAATTCCAAGGAGCTGCAAAGCTACGCTGCAAACGCCTATAAAACAGCGGGTTTGTCTGCAAACGAATACATGGAGACGGTCACCTCGTTCTCCGCAAGCCTGATCCAGTCTCTTGGCGGCGACACCGAAAAGGCAGTCAAGTACGCTGACATGGCGATCACAGATATGTCCGACAACGCCAACAAGATGGGTACGGATATGTCCATGATCCAGTCGGCGTATCAGGGCTTTGCCAAGCAGAACTACACGATGCTGGACAACCTGAAGCTTGGCTACGGCGGCACGAAATCCGAAATGGAGCGGCTGCTGGCCGATGCCGAGGCGATCTCCGGCATCCACTATAACCTCGAATCCTATGCCGATGTGGTAGATGCCATCCATGTCATTCAGACGAGCATGGACATCACCGGCACGACCGCAAAGGAAGCGGAACACACCATTTCCGGTTCCGTCAACGCTTTGCAGGCGGCGGGAAAGAACCTTCTCGTCGGCTTCGGCAACGCGGATGCGGATATGGAGCAGCTGTGCGGGAATATGGCGGAGACGCTGAAAAACGTCATCACTAACATTACACCGGTCATTGAGAATATCGTAAAGGCGCTGCCCACGGCGACAAAAGCGTTATTGGAAGCCATTGCGGAACTGCTTCCCACGCTGCTGGATACTGTGACGCAGCTTTTTTCACAGCTTCTGACCACCATTCTGGAACTGCTGCCCCAGCTGATCCCCGCAGCGGTGCAGGCGGTTATGACCATCACGCAGGCGATCATCGACAATCTCCCTCTGCTCATTGACGCCGCGACGCAGATGATCGTGTCGCTGGTGCAGGGGCTTGCGGACGCGCTGCCGCAGTTGATCCCCGCCGCCGTGGAAGCCGTTACGACCATCGTGCAGGGGCTTGTTGACAACCTTCCGCTCCTGCTGGATGCGGCGCTCCAACTCATTCTCGGTTTGGCACAGGGACTTCTGGATGCCCTGCCGCAGCTGATCGAATCCCTTCCTGCCATCATCACGGGCATTGTGGATTTCCTCATTTCAGGCATTCCGCAGATCATAGAGGCTGGCATCCAGCTTCTGACCGCACTGGTGGAAGCTCTGCCGAACATCATTGCAGCAATCGTGGAGGTCCTGCCGCAGATCATTGACGGCATCGTCAAAGCATTGTTGGAAGGCTTGCCGCTGATTGTGCAGGCGGGTATCGACCTGTTGGTATCTCTGGTGCAGAACCTACCGGAAATCATTCAGACCATTGTCGCAGCCCTCCCCCAGATCATCACCGCTATTGTGGACGCGCTGCTGGCATCCATCCCACAACTGGTGGAAGCGGGGGTGACGCTGTTTATCTCCCTCATTGAAAACCTCCCCACCATCATTCTGGAGATCGTCAAGGCAGTCCCGCAGATCATTGCGGGGATTGTCACCGCCTTTACGGAGTCCATTCCAAAAATCGTAGAGGTCGGCGCGAACCTTGTGCGCGGGCTGTGGGAGGGCATTCAGTCCCTTGCCTCATGGCTCTGGGATAAGGTCAGCGGATGGATCTCGTCCATCTGGGACGGCATCTGCGACTTCTTTGGAATCGCGTCCCCGTCCAAGGAGATGGGCTGGGTCGGCGAGATGCTGGTGGAGGGTCTTGCCGGGTCCCTCGACAAAAACGGCAAGACGGCAGTGCGCTCGGCGGAGCATCTGGCAGACGGCATTTCCTCTGTCATGCAGGGCATGACGGCAGATTTGCGGACTGCCATTCCGTCTCACATCAACATGGATACGACACTTTCCGGACTTTCCAATGTCGGTCGGACATCCGGCGGGCAGGCATTTAACATCACCATTCCGCTCACCATCGACGGCACGACGCTGGCCCGGATTCTGGCAGAGATCCAGTGGACGCAGAATGCCGCCTATGTGCGCAATCTCGGAATGGCATAAGGAGTGACACAACATGATTGAAATCTATAACAGTGCCGGAGTACTGCAATGCAGCTTCCCGCGTGTGCTCTCCGCATCCCTCTGTGACAAGCTGTCCGGAGAGCGGACGCTTTCGTTCTCCGCCCTCGCTTCCCGGTCGCAGCCGCTGTCTGTCGGCATGACCACGAAGCTGGACGGTCAGTTTTACAACATCGTCCGTGTATCCAAGAAGATCACGGGCGGCTTCCCGGTCACGACGGCGCAGTGCGAACACATCACCTATCTACTGAACGAGGAGCAGTACAACCTTGTGACCTTTGTTTTTGAAGGAACTCCAACAGACGGTATGACGCAGCTGTTGTCCGGCACGCCGTTTTCTGTTGGCATAATCGAAGCGACCGGGCGCGTAGAGTGCGCCTTCACCGACCAAAGCCCACTCAGCCGCCGCAGCGCGCTCATGCGTTTTATCGATGCCTGCGGCTGCGAGGTGGAGTACGACGGGTACAAAATCAACCTGCGTAAGCATCGCGGGAGCACCGTTTGCAAATCTTTGATGGACGGCGAAAATGTGACCGACCTGGCCGTGACCATTGACAGCCGGGAAAATACGCAGTCTTACGAAATTTCGCTTTTCAAAATGGCCGACTTGCAGGCAGGCGATGAGGTAAACATCACCTATACGCCGATGGGCGTGAATGTGGACACGCGCATCATCAGCATCGAGTATGACCCCTTCTACCGCTACACCGTGCGGGTGGAGGTCGGCGATTATGTGCCGAACCTGCTTGCATCCACCGCAACACAGTTAGATCGAGTGCAGCAGGAGTTCAAGGCTGCAGACGGCAAGCTGCTTTCCAGCATTCAGACCGTGGACGGAAATCTCTCCACACTCTCGCAGACAGTCAGCGGCTTCAATACGCGCATTGAAAATGCTGAGGGCGCAGTCTCCACGCTGTCCCAGACGGTCGGCGGCTTTAATACGCGAATCGAAAATGCGGAAGGGTCCGTTTCTACCCTGACGCAGACAGTAAACAGCTTTAAGACCCGCATCGAGACGGCGGAGGGCAACATCACTTCGGTCACGCAGACGGCGAACAAGATCAACTGGCTGGTGAAGTCCGGCACATCCGCTTCTGATTTCACCATGACCGACCGGGCCGTCAAGCTGGTGGCAGATACCATTGACCTCTCCGGCTATGTGACCATCTCTGCCCTCGGCACGGCAGGCAAGACCACCATCAACGGCGCGAATATCACCACCGGCACCATCCATGCCGACCGCATCGACACCTCCACGCTGAAGGTCAAGACCATCTACTCTCAGTCCGGCAAGGTCAGCTTGAAGGAGTATACCAACACCACCATGTACATTGGCGGCGACGGCACCTGGAACTACGACTACACCTATGTGTTTGCCGGGACGCAGATCAAATTTGCTTCGTGGGACGGCGTTGGCACACATGCGCTCATTGTGGAAACCACGAACCACTGTATCCGTCCCGCAACGATCGTGGACTGGGATCTGGGGAACATCTCCTATCCCTTCGGCAACCTTTGGTGTGAGAACATTCAGATCCGCTCCGGCTCGAACACTGTTGCACGATTTGGATTCAACAGCGGCACCTTTGAGTGCCTGTTCTCCGGTGCTGCGGTCAACCGTCTCGGATCGTCCACCTATTACTGGGATACGGGCTACATTGAAAAGCTGTATCTCAGCTCCAACTGCTATCTCACGGCCAGCGCGGGAAAGCTCTGCGTCAACGGCACGGCCATCGGCGGCAGTTCAGACTCCACGACCAGCTTTGCGGGCAAGGAACTGAAAATGGGCGGTTCGACCTCGTATTACATCATTGCCAGCACATCCCGTGAACTGAAACCGTCCGCGTCCACCACGACGTATCCGTTCTATCTCGGCACGTCGAGCTACTATTGGCACTACGCCTATATCGGCTCGACGATTGCAAAGATCGGCTCCAGCGCCAGTTCCAAGATTGGCTTCTTTGCGGGAAGCCCCATTGCACGGCAGACGCTCAGTTCTACCTCGCAGAACATGGGCTATTCCACAGCGACGGCATCCAACTATCTGAAAATCTTAAACAACCTGGTCGGTATCCTTTCCAAGTACGGCCTGATCGGAACATAAGGAGGAAAACGCACATGAAAGTACAACTGAAAGACATCGTTCTGGCAGTCCCAGCACTGTCCAAACTTTCCGCAGAGAACCTGAGCCTGCGTCTTGCCTACGCACTGAAGAAGAACATTTCCGCTCTCCAGAAGGAGGCGGATTTTTTTGCGGAACAGCGGCAGAAGATCTTTGAAAAATACGGAAAAGCAAATGCGGACGGCACGTTCTGCTTTGAAGGCGAGGGCGAACAAAGCGCCTCTGCCGAGCTGGAGGAGCTTCTGGAATTGGAGGTCGAACCGTCCTGCCAGCGGCTGGACATTCCCATTTCGGAAGAACTGCGCCTATCCGTCAACGATCTCGGTGCGCTTGCGCCGTTCGTTCAATTTACCGAGGAATAAGGAGGAAATGAATATGAAACAGATTTGGAATGGCATTCAGGTCGCGTTCACTGCCCTGGGCGGCTTTCTCGGCTGGTTTCTCGGCGGTGTGGACGGCTTTCTGTATGCCCTCATCGCCTTTGTGGTCATTGACTACATTACCGGCGTGATGTGCGCGATTGCCGACCATGACCTTTCCAGCGCGGTGGGCTTCAAGGGCATCTGCCGCAAGGTGCTGATCTTCACCCTGGTGGGCATTGCCAACATTGTGGACATCAACGTCATTGGGGAGGCTGGCGTTCTTCGGACGGCGGTGATCTTCTTCTACCTTTCCAACGAAGGCGTGAGCCTGCTGGAAAACGCTGCGCACCTGGGATTGCCGATCCCCGAAAAGCTGAAAGCAGTCCTGGAGCAGCTGCATGACCGCGACGGCGGGAAGGAGGACACCTGATGACCTATACGAACAGCCCGATGGTGTCCTACACCAAACTCAGCCCGAACCACTCCGGGCAGCGCACCCACAGCATTGACCGCATCACGCCCCACTGCGTGGTGGGTCAGTGCAGCGTGGAGACGCTTGGAAATGTATTTCTGCCGAAGTCTCGTCAGGCAAGCTCCAACTACGGCATTGGTGTGGACGGCAGAGTCGGAATGTATGTGGAGGAAAAGGACCGCTCCTGGTGCTCATCCTCTGCTGCCAACGACCAGAGAGCCGTCACTATTGAATGTGCCAGCGACAACACGGAGCCATATGCCTTCAAGGATGTGGTGTACCAGCGGCTCATTGAGCTTTGCACCGACATCTGCAAACGCAACGGCAAAACAAAACTGCTCTGGCTGGGCGATAAGACCAAGACATTGAACTACACCCCAAAGTCCGACGAGATGGTGTTGACCGTTCACAGATGGTTTGCTGACAAAAGCTGCCCCGGTAATTGGATGTATGCCCGCATGGGCGATCTGTCAGAAAAGGTCACGGCGGCTCTGGGCGGTCAGACTCAAGCACCCCTGGTCAATGCCCCCGCCGCGTGGTCGAAGGACGCTGTGAACTGGGCGCTGGAAAACCGTCTCCTGCTGGGGAATGCAAACGGCGACCTCAAACTGCGGGAAAGTCTCACCCGCGAACAGTTCTGCGTGATGCTTAAACGGTATCACGACCTGCTCAAGAAGTAAACATACTGAGAGTCAGGTTCTTCACTCTCAGTTAAGGCCCTTCACGGATTTTTCCGTGGAGGGCTTATTTTTTTGCCAAGTTCACCCTGACAAAAAGCCTTTTTATCTGTGTATAACGAGAAATGCTATTTACAGAAAAGGGGGATCGTTATGACAGAGAGCGAACGTAAGCGTATTATTGAGCTACAATACCAGGGCTTTGGCTATAAAAAGATAGCTAAGCTGACGGGGATACCGGTAAACACAGTAAAATCCTTTTGCGCCAGGCATCCCGCGCAGATTGAAGAGTTGCAGGAATCAAATACTCTATGTCGAAATTGCCGGGCTCCGCTTGAGCAGACAGCGCATAAACGGAAAAGGCTCTTCTGCTCCGATGCCTGCCGAATGGCGTGGTGGAACGCACATCCAGAAAGAGTGCAGCGGAAAGCGTACTACACACTCACTTGTCGGCATTGCGGAAAAGAGTTTGAAAGCTATGGCAACGCCAATCGGGTGTTCTGCTCCCGTGACTGCTATTTGCGTTTCCGCAGAAAGGAGGCCGACCATGAGTGATTATGACAAGCGGCTGTTCGCCTATCAGATGGCGATGGCACTTGCCCGGAGTATGCGTTCTAAGGGCATTATTACGGGCAAAGAGTACGCAAAAATTGATACAATTATCGCCAAAAAGTACGGGATATCTTCGTGTAGTATATTCCGCTGAAATGGCTGGATAAATCATGTCTTCAGAGGTAATATGTCACACACCAAAGGGAGGTAAACGACATGGAAAGAGTCATAGAACGGGTCGATTTTCAGATCCCCATGCAGCCGAAGGCGCTGCGTGTCTGCGCCTATGCTCGCGTTTCTTCTGGAAAGGACGCAATGCTCCACTCGCTTTCCGCGCAGGTGAGCTATTACAACAACCTGATCCAATCCCACGCCGGTTGGCTTTACTGCGGCGTGTACAGTGACGAAGCTATCACCGGCACCAAGAGCCAGCGGGACGGCTTTCAGCGAATGCTGGCAAGCTGCCGCGCCGGGGAAATCGACCTCGTCATTACAAAAAGTATCTCCCGCTTTGCCAGAAATACGGTCACGCTGCTGGAAACCGTCCGGGAGCTGAAAAGCCTGGGTGTTGATGTTTTCTTTGAAGAACAGAACATCCACACTATGAGCGCGGACGGAGAACTGATGCTGACCATCCTGGCATCCTATGCACAGGAAGAGAGCCTGTCTGCCAGCGAAAATCAGAAATGGCGCATCCGCAAAGCGTTTGAGAACGGAGAGCTTGTCAACCTGCGATTCCTGTTCGGCTACAACGTTACCGCAGACGGTATTCAAGTGAATGAGAAAGAAGCCACCATTGTCCGTGAGATATTCACACGCTTCAACGACGGCGAGAGTCTGAGTGCCATCAGCCGCGACCTGAACGGCAGAGGGTGTGAACGCACCTTCGGCGGAACGTGGTGCGCAGATCGCATTCGGAACCTCTTGTCCAACGAAAAGTACACCGGCAATGCGCTGCTCCAGAAGCAGTATCGGAAGAATCACATCGATAAAAAGCTGGTACCGAACAGGGGTGAGCTTCCGATGTATTATGTCACAGGCTCCCATGAGCCGATCATTGACCAGGTGGCATTTGATAAGGCGCAGGTTCGGCTGAACGAACTGTCGCGTCAGGCAGAAAAAAGGGAAAAGCCTACACGTCAACATTTTCCGGGCTTATACGCTGCGGCAGCACCTATAAGCGCGTCACCTGCCGAGGAAAGCACTTCTGGAACTGCACCACATTTCAGACCAAGGGCAAATCCGAATGCGCGGCAAAACGTATTCCAGAAGAAACGCTCAAAGCCCTCACCCGCGAGGTGCTGGGGGCGGTCAGCTTCGACTGCGATATGGTCAGAAGCAAAATAACGGAAATCCGGGCTGAGAAAGACAATATGGTCGTGTTCTGCATGGGCGACGGTTCGGAAATCGTTAAACGGTGGACAGACCGCTCCAGGGCAGAAAGCTGGACGCCTGAAATGAAAGAAAAGGCACGACA
>UMGV01011550.1_pt1 | contig 12897 bp, 9 predicted proteins | sample 1965361 | NCBI WGS metagenome assembly UMGV01 (sample SAMEA4836081, study PRJEB28245) | human gut metagenome | biome: gut microbiome; material: fecal sample | place: Denmark | collected 2008
ATTATTATTATAGCCTGACACAGTTTATTTTACACTCTCATAAATACGGATTGTATGCTGTTGGCGATTGATGTTGACGAAAGAGAAGACGTATGCTACGGTATATCCATTGATTTGAAAAACGGATATGAATTGAGAAGAATACCTCTTTCAATGTCAAAATAATGTAGATGACTAGTGATTCTTACAGAAAACATAAATGTTATAAACAATGATTAAATTAAACCTAATGCCATACTTTGCTGCTTTAGTTACCTTTGCAAGTTAATGGCATTAGGTTTTATATAGGAAAATACATCTTGCCCCTTTTATAAAATACATAAAATGTGTTTTACACATTCTGCTTACTTCGTTATGGTATTAGGCTTTTCGGTTGCAATAACAAGTATCGGATTTAACCGCTTATCTTCATTCTCAACCAGACCTGCCACCTTGCCGTCCTTATATATCCAAGGCCAAAACGAGGCTTTATCAGATAGCTCTTTCAGACGCAGATGTTGTGTTCCTTCATCCTCTTTATAGCTGTAATACTTGTTGTGTATGATTGCATTGTCAGTACGTCTAATGATTACGTCGCGATAGCCACGAAAGCATGAAATTCCGATATATATATAGTTAGGTGTAATGTTCCAATTGCGTATTTCATAACATTCTCTTTCAAGTTTTGCTGAGTTGCCGTTATCCTCCACAAGGTCACGGCTTGGAGTATGTTTGCCCCGGTCTATTACAAAAGCTTCAGATACACCTTCTTTTGACAACAAATGCACGGTATTGTCAAAAGGAAGCATGAACAGCATTCCTTCGCTGGTGTTGCGCATAGAACCAGTATGCGTAAAGTTGCATTCTGTGGTAAGATTGTCTGAATACACAGGATAAGAGGCTACCTTTTTACCGTCCATTGTCCATGTAGACAGATACACATCAAGTCCATCTGAACGATATCGCCGTGTCTCACAGACATATAGTCCAAGTGGCTCACACCATTTTGAGGTCATAAGTCTTTCGTCACTGCTGGCAACAGAAAACTTCCCTATATATTTGCCGTTTATGTCATATTTGTATACTTCATCGCCAAATGTTCCTAAAAAAAACAATTGCCTTGCACTACAATAGTAAGCTGAACTCGCATTCACATATTCACCGTATCCATGTCCTCGCTTGCCTATATTACATTTGAATAAGCCTTCTCTGTCAAATTTCTTTATATCATCATATCCCTTAAGAAAGATGTTTTCATCGTCAAATGAGAGGATACTGGGACTATTCATCAAACAACTGTCATTTGTTTCTATTTTTATATTTTCTATTTTGGAAAATATGTCGTTGCCGTCCACAATACATTCATTGTTTTCAAGATTGCTGATATCTATTGTTAGCAAATCGTTTGAGGTTGTACTACAAGATGTGAATATGGATGTTAGAGTCAGACCTAATCCGACAAATATGGTTTCAATATAATTCATGTTCAAGCTTTTTATATATTTCCGAATCAGAAGTGATATTAGCCACCTTATTTATAGCCCCATTGTTAAGGTATATGACAAGAGGATAATCGCAGGCATCAAAATCGACTAAATATATTTCGGCTGTGTCTATTTTGGCAGCTAAATATTCTATTTTTATTCCTTTTAATTTTCTATGCAAAAGTTTTTTTGAGGCAACACCTGTAAATATAATAGAATTCTTATTTTGTCCTTTAGAGAAATATTGTTGGTTCTTGGTTATGAATTTTAGACCATCAGCAACACACCCTGGACATCCATTAGCAGGAATTATTAACACAACATCTTGCTCTGGAGTAAATGAGATGGATTGTTTGTTAAAGTAATATTCTACCTGACACGTAAGGTCGTCCTTGCCATTATGACATCCATGTATGGCAAGGACGGACATAAGTACTATTATGACAAATCTCATTTGTTTATTTTAAAACACGTAAAATAGATGTTGTTTTCATCCTTGTTATATGTACCAATAGCTAGCCCTTTCTCATAGATGTGCATGTTTGAAGACAGCATTGTCTTACTGCCATCAACAATTGGCGTTTCTGAAAGAACCTTTCCTTTAATGTCAGAAATTATGAATGATTTTGGTTTGATAAACTTTTCTTTCTTTTTCCATTCTTTGATAGGATGCTCTACAACACGTATATATAAAGATCTATATGGATCAAAGACAATATCTGCATAGCTTAATTGGCTGGTGTAATATTTCTTCTCGAGGCTTTCGTCTTCTTCTATTTGTTCTTGTGAATTATTACATGGTTTAATGCCATAATCATAACGACTTTGCATGATGATAGTGTCACATTTTGTGAAATCTGCATTATAGCGTAATACTTTATTTAGAATTGGAAAACTATATACAGTATTACCTGATTGGTCATATGCAGTGTATACACTGTTCATATAGGTTGTAGCCCAATTGCTTTCTGTGTAAACATCTGGATAAAACACAATAGGTTTGCAATTGCCACTGTTCATATCTATTTCCTCAGATACTGGGATCTTACCATATTCTTTAGCTTGTAACATGCACCCTAAAATAAAGCCATTGGCAATTGGACGTGTTTCTTTACGCAGACTTATTCGACAAGAATTTAATCCATTTATAGTAGATACACTTTTTGTAGGATCTGCATAATTGGGATGTATGTCTGTTTTACTGAGTGTTTGTCCTTTGCTATTTATTATGAACAGACGTCCCTCTGTTGAATTAAAGACAACAATACTATCTTTTGATATGTATGTAAATCCAGAATAATTGTTTAATGCTCCACATTCTTTTGTTGAAATAGAATCCTCAATATTGCCAGAATTCCAGTCAAAAATATATATATTAGTTTCATCAAGTAAGAGATATTTCTCTTTGCCGTCAATTGTGGCAATTTGAGAACATGATGGCATATTTGTAATGTTATTACCGACATGTATAACATGTGTAGTTTTGTTGGCAACATCCATCATTGTGCTGTCGGGAATTTCGTACATACTGTATCCATTATGTTCCTTGTTCGTACAAGAAGAAAAGAATTGTATGAAAATAAGAAAAACAAATAAGGCAGCTGCAAACGTTGCTGGAGTATTTTTTGATTTGTTAGTATTAAACATATTTTAAAATATTAGAGGGTTAGCGTATTCCTGATTTAGAATCATCAATTGTTTACTATGCGATGGCAGACACCATCGCATAGGTATAACTAGAGTTAATAATAACCCATTTTACAATTCTTCTTGTGCCATCCTGGGGTTGCACAAAATTTCTTGTTCATGTTGTCTTCTACACAATGTCCATCACAATCTTCACCATCTGGATTCTCGCAATTAGCCAAAACTTCAATACTGTTAGTTCCAAGCAATGACACTGAATTTTCTCTTTGTAGTACTACAGCCAAACTTCCCATTAAAAAAGTTGCTGCAACAATAATAAATGTAATTTTTTTTTTCATATTTAGATTTATTAGTTATTTTCAATTGTACGATTGCAAATTTAACCCTTTAAAGTTTGACAAACAAGTTTTTTTTGTTTTTTAACTATTTATGTCGATTTCTATTGAAAGTGTCTTATTTACTGTATGGCCTTATCTGAAAAGACATGAATCATATTAATAGATTTGCTATTGTTTTTGTCAATGTCAAATACATTTTTTAACGATAATAAGTTGTGGCATTTGCCGATTTTGTATAGCTTTGCAAAAGCCAACAAAAATAAAAAAATCTCAAAAACAAAAAATCTAAAAATACAGCTGGTAAACAATCATAAACTATAAGATGAAGAAAACAATAGCATACATGATTACACTCACGCTGTTCTGTCTTGGCACTAAGGCAGAACGGCATGCCGTGTCGCTCAATGACGCCATACACATAGCACAGATGAACTCCTACGATGCCAAGTTGGCACAATTTCGCTTCATGTCGAGCTATTGGGCTTATCGTTCGTTCCGCGCCGAACTGCTACCGTCGATGACTCTGAGGGGCGACCTCATGAATTTTAACCACTCACGTGTGGAAGCGCGCAATTCCGAGGACGGACGCATTAATTACGTGGACAATAACTCGCTCAACAACTCAATGACGCTCTCGCTCGACCAACAAATAGCGTCGCTCGGTGGCACTGTGTCACTGCAGTCTTATCTCTACCGCCTTGACCAGTTCAATTACAACCTCACAACATACCAGTCGCTGCCGCTACGTATAAGCTACTCGCAACCACTGAAGACATACAATGAATTGAAATGGCGCAAAAAGACAGAACCCAAAGAATATGAAAAAGCTAAAAGAACATATCTTGAGGAAATGGAGAGCGTAACTATCAACGTTACTAAATACTATTTCGACGCCATTGCTGCACAGTCGAACTATACACAAAGCCAGAACAAGCACCGCGATCTGGAAGCCCTTTACAAGATTTCAAAAAAAAGGTTGGAACTCGGAACCATAACTAAAGCCGACCTGCTGCAGCTGGAACTGTCGATGCTGAACACACAAGTCGAAGTAAACAACGCCAAGACAACTATGGACGATGCCATGTACAACCTTTTCTCATACATGCGCATTAACAACTACAATGACGTAGTGCTCACTGCACCGGAGAATGTAACCAACATATCTGTGAGCGCTGCAGAGGTAATACAGAAGGCATTGCAGAACTCATCGCACACACTTGAGCAGGACATATCGCTGCTCTTGGCGCAGCAGTCGCTCGCTAAGGCGAAATCGGAGAAGGGATTACAGATGCACGTCAATGCCGAAGTGGGATTCAGCCGCACTGCCAATGGGTTTGCCAATGCCTACCGCAACCTGCAGGACAACGAGATTGTAGGCATAACCGTGACACTCCCCATTTTCGACTGGGGTGTGAAGAAGGGCAAGGTGATGATGGCTAAAGCAAATCTCGACCTGGCACGCACAAAAAAGGAACAGGCAGACAACGACTACCTGCAGCAGGTAAAACGCGATGTGATGCAATTCGGGGCGCAAGCCGAACAGTGCCGCACATCGACAAAGGCAATGCAGATATCGCGTGAACGCTATGATGTTACAAAGAAAAGGTTTGAGGCAGGCTCAATATCGGTGACTGAACTGAACACCGCCATACAGGAACTCGAGGCGGCGAAGGTGCAGTACATAGAGCAGCTCAAGAACTACTGGACATACTACTATACTCTGCGGCGCTACACTCTTTACGACTGGGTGCAGAAACGTGACCTGACAGCTGACTACGAAAACATAATCAAACAACAATAGTTTTATCATGACAAGACTTCTCTATACACTCATTATCACTGCAATACTTCTCGCAACCTCTTGCGGAAAGAAGGCTGCCGACACAAACGCCCCCGACATGCAAAACATCGACACAATGTCTACAGAGATATACGTTGACGTGACAACGCTACACAACCAGACATTCCACCGCCAACTGGTATGCAACGGCAAGCTGAAGGCTACTGCCAAGTGTGACCTTGCTTTTGACAACGCCGCCAATGTGGGGCGCGTACTCGTGCAGAATGGTGCGCACGTGGCACGCGGACAAGTCATCGCCACAACCGACGCCTCTGACGCACAACTTGATGTAGAGAGGGCACAGAAGGAACTGGAGAAGGCAAAGGTCGACCTTGCTGACCGCCTGATAGGACAGGGCTACGACGGTATTACATCAAATGTGCCCGAAGACGTGATGCACCGCGCAAAGGTGGCATCGGGATTCTTCATGGCACAATACCAACTACAGGCAGCAAACAACAAACTGAGAAAATGCTCGCTAATAGCCCCCATTTCGGGACGTATAGCCAACCTTGAGAACAAACGCGGACAGCGCGTTGACAAGCTATGCACCATCATAAACGATGCACAGCTCGACGTGGAGTTCAGCGTGCTCGAAGCTGAGATAAAGAACATACACCGTGGACAGCGCGTTATTGTCAGCCCGTTCATAGACGAGGCGGCACAATATGCCGGTACAGTGACAAACATCAACCCTACTGTCGACGAGAAGGGACTCATAAAGATCACAGCACGCATCGCCAACCCATCAAGAAAACTTATAGACGGAATGAACGTCAAGGTGATTGCAGAGAATGATGTGCCGAACTCGCTCATTGTGCCAAAAGACGCTGTAGTGGAGCGCGACGGCTACCATGTGGTGTTCCTCTACAAGGACGGCGAAGCTGTATGGACTTATGTTGACATCGCATACAGCAACATATCGTCGTTTGCCATAACCGGATGCAAGCGCAAGGAAACCACCTTGAGCGAGGGCGACCGCGTTATAACGTCGGGCAATCTGAATCTTGCCGACGGCACAAAGGTGAAGTTGAAGAAATAGTACAGAACACACGCATGATAAGATATCTAATCAAACGACCCGTGGCGGTGACGATGATAGTACTTGCCGTTATCGTAGTGGGCATATTCGGAGTGAAAGGCATACCCGTGTCACTGATGCCGGGCATCGATATACCGCAGATGACGGTGCAGGCTGATGTGCCAGGTTACTCGGTGCAGGAGATGGAGAAGAGGATTGTTGCACCGCTGCGCAGCCAGCTCGCCCACGTGCCTGGTGTAAAGAGTATCAGTTCGGACTCAAGAATGGACATGGGTAGTATCATACTGAAGTTTGTGCCCGGAGCCGACATGACCATGATGTTCATAGAGGTGAACGAAAAAATAGATATGGCGATGGGCAGTATGCCTAAAGACGTGAGCCGACCGAAGGTGATAAAGGCAAGCGCCACCGACATTCCGGCGTTCTATCTCGACGTGGCTTTCAAGAACGAGCGCGATGGAGAGAGAAGCTCTACACGTTTCACACAGTTGAGCGACTTCGCGCGCAACGTGGTGTGCCGGCGACTCGAACAACTGCCGCAAGCCGCCATGGTAGACATGAGCGGTATCGCATCGTCGGAGATAATATGCGTGCCCGACGAGAGCAGACTGGCGGCTTTGGGAATGACGGTCAACAACCTGCAGCAGGCTCTTGCCGACAACGACATACAGATATCGGCTCTGACCGTTGCTGACGGCATATACCGATACAAGGTGCACTTCGACAGTCAGGTGCTCAACGCCGACGATGTGGCTAACATATACATCAACCATGAAGGACGCCTCATACAGATGAAGGACATCTGCGACGTTGAGGTGCGCACCGCAGCAAGAAAGAACATCCTGCGACACAACGGCAGAAACTGCATAACACTTGCCATCATCAAGCAGAACAGTGCAAGAATGGATGAGCTAAAGGAAGCTGTGGACGGTGTTATTGACGACCTGAATGAAAACTATCCAGATATAGAGTTCAGTATAACACGCGACCAGACGGAACTGCTCGCCTATTCCATCGACAACCTAGAATGGAATCTTTTGGCGGCAGCTTTCTTCACATCATTAGTGCTGATGCTCTTTATGCGCCGCTGGCGACTGGCGCTACTCGTTGCCATGTCAATACCGCTGTCGCTCATCATCACATTACTATGCTTCCGCATTATAGGCATCTCTCTAAACATAATCTCGCTCTCAGGACTAATTCTCGGAGTGGGAATGATTGTCGACAACTCAATCATCGTTATCGACAACACCATGCAGAAGATACGCGAGGGGAAAAAACTCACCTATGCCGTGGCGGAGGGAGCACAGGAAGTGTTCACACCGATGCTGAGCTCGGTGCTCACGACATGTAGCGTGTTTCTGCCGCTTATATTTATCGGAGGCATGGCTGGCGCTATGTTCTTCGACCAAAGCATGGGCATAACAATCGCGCTGTTCGCATCATTAGCGGTGAGCATTATGGTGCTTCCTGTTTATTTCAAAGTGCTCTACACGAAGGTGCACAACAAGAAAAAAGGGCACGGCGACACCCAAATCGCCAACAAGGACGATGACAGCTACGAGCAGTCGAAATTCAACGACATCATACACCAATGGCACGAGCATACACAAGGATGGATGTTCAAGCACCGCCGGCTGTGCATGATAGCTTTCTTGCTGTGCCTGCCGGGAGTAGCGCTCATGTATATGCTGTCGGAGAAACGTCAGATACCGGAAATAAGCTATACTGACGCAATCATGTATGTTGATTGGAATGCAGGCATCTCCGTAGAAGAGAACGACCGACGCATTACTGACGCTATCGCCAACAGCAAGGCACCTATAGAATCGACGACATCTATGTGCGGAGCACAGGACTTCCTGCTGTTTCATACGCGCGATATAACTTCATCGGAGGCTCTTGTATATTTCAAGTGCCGCTCTGCCGACGACTTCAACAATGCAAAGCGGAAATTGCTTCAATATATAGAGAGCAATAATCCGGAGGCATCGGTGGAGTTCGCCCCGTCGGGCAACCTATTCGACCTCATATTCTCTTCAGGCGAACCTGACTTGAGGCTTATGATTCAAGACCGTACCGGCCATCGTCCACAACTCTCACAAGCCATGCAGTTCACCGACTCGCTACGCAAGGCTTTCCCCGAGGTGGTAGTTCCTCCTGTTGTCACAGAGGCAAACCTCGCACTTGTTGCCGATGTGGAGCAGATGACTATGTATGGTATCAGCTTCACAGAGATGTCCAACAGGCTGCGGCAGATAGCCGGAGCCAACGAAGTGTTGCGCATCAACCAGGGCGCAGGCGATGTGCCTGTTATCGTTGGCAGGTCAGAGACCGACCGCGACAAGATACTGTCATCGACAATACGTAATTGGGAAGGTGTAGAGATACCGCTCAGCATGCTGCTTAAAGAGAGTATGCAGAATGAGTACAAACATTTCTACGGTGCAGAGGGCGGTGAATACTATCCCATAGAAATCAAGGCTGACGGCAAGCAGGTAAGACAAATTCTAAAATTTGCCAATGCTTATGAGCAACGCCACGACGACATTCGCATTACTGCCAACGGCGACTACTTTACAAGCCAGCAAACAGTCATCGGATTGGTGTGGGTGCTGACAGTAGCGCTACTGCTGCTGTTCTTCATTCTTGCAGCACAGTTTGAGAGTATGATACAACCTACCATCATTCTCTCGGAGATTGCCGTCGACGTGTTCATCGTACTGCTTGTGCTGAGGGTGCTCGGCATGTCTATCGACATCATGTCAATGACAGGAATAATAGTGATGTCAGGTATAGTAATCAATGACTCAATACTCAAAATCGACACAATCAATCGGCACCGGCACAACGGACTGCCCCTAATGGATGCAATAGAGAAAGCTGGTAAAGAACGCCTCATGCCTATCATCATGACTTCGTTGACAACCATATTCTCGCTGCTGCCTTTCATGTCGAGAGGATCCATAGGTGCCGATATGCAGTTCCCGCTGTCGCTTGCCATACTCATAGGCATGGTGGTGGGCACGTTGGTGAGCATATTCTTCGTGCCGATAGTGTATTACTCAATATATAAAAATAAATGAAACCATCCTCATTTACTGTCATACTGACGTTCGTCATTCTCATGGTTGTGGGAGCGGCGCTGGCTCCGCTAATCGATGTAGGAACCGAACCTGCACCGCGTCAAGGCAAAAGCATGACCATAACATACTCCTGGCCAAATGCCGCCGCCAAGACGGTGGAACAGAACCTGACCTCGCCGGTAGAAGGCATGGTGGCTGCACTGAAGGGGGTGGAGAGCGTGGCGTCGAAATCATACTTCGGACGAAGCGAGATTGTGGTAAAACTAAAAGAGGGCACTGACGTGTCGGCGGTGCGCTTCGAAATAGCGTCCATTCTCAGACAGTCGTACGACCGACTGCCTGATGGAGTATCGTTCCCAAGCATCTCTGGTGGCGAGGTGACGAGCGACCAGTCGGGCAACGGCCAGACGCTGCTGCTTACATACAACGTGAATGCCAGCATGAAGCAAGAACAGATAAAATCGTTTGTCGAGTCCAACTTCATAAGACGGCTCGAAGCAGTTGAGGGTGTGAGCCGTGTGGAGGTGACGGGAACTACCGATACTTATATCGACATCACATACGACCCTATACTGCTGTCATCACACGGACTTACAAGCCGTGACATGGCTGACGGTATTGGTAACTATCTCGGAAAAGACGAGATTATAGGTACTGTCATGCACAACGTTGCCAATGGGAAACGAGAGCGCATCACACTACATCTTGCCACTGCCATATCGGGAAAGTCGCTCGGGGAAATGCCGCTGAAAAACATTGGGGGAAAGATGGTATACCTCAACGACCTCGCCTACGTGCAGACACGACAACGCGACCCTGAGGAATACTATAGAGTGAACGGTCTAAATACTATATACATAAACGTATATATACCATCCGATGGAAAGGCTGTAAAAATGTCGGACAAGGTGCAGGACGAGATGAATGACGCCATTGCCAGTGTGCGACAGAAACAGCACAACGTGTACTTCCGCATGTCGTATGACAATGCGGAAAACCAGCGCAAGGAGATGTCAAAGCTCGTAGGACGCACACTTATGTCCCTTGCTATTCTGTTGGTGTTTGTATGGATGTCATACCGCGACAGGAAGTACCTCGCAATCATCGCTACCACACTGACCGCCAATATCCTTATAGCAATCATTGCCTACTGGATATTCGGGCTGAAGCTGCACGTTTTCTCGCTTGCAGGAATCACCGTATCGCTTGGTCTTGTCATCGACTCAACCATTGTAATGGCCGACCATTATGGCTACTACCACAACCGCAAGGCTTTTCTCGCCATTCTCGCGGCAATGCTGACTACTATCGGGGCAATGATCATCATATTCTTCCTGCCAAAGGAACTCCAGAATGACCTCTACGACTTCGCATGGATTATCATAGTGAACCTTGTGGTGTCGCTACTTGTTGCCATGTTTTTTGTTCCAGCAATCATAGACCGATGCGGATACACAAGCAAGAAAAGACAACTGCGCCACGGCAGGGCAATCGTAAGATGGAACCGATTCTACAGAAAATACATCCAACTCACGTCGCGCCACAGAGGGGTGTATTATACATTGCTCATCATTGCCTTTGGCATACCGTTTGGTGCAATGCCTGAGAAGATAGGAGAGTCAGACAACGACTACCTTATGCAGAACGAGCGCAGCGAGCAGCAACTGCCATGGTACTGCTCGGCATACAACGCCACCATCGGAAGCGATTTCTTCCAACACAACATGAAGGCTCCACTCGACAAATGGCTTGGTGGCACACTCGGAATGTTTATCAACTACCTTCATGAAGGAGGAGGCAGACGCGATGACAACGGGGAGAAGGAGCTGCACATAATGGCAAGTATGCCCGTAGGTGGCACTGCCGTACAGCTCAATCAGAAGATGGTTGTCATTGAAGAACTGCTGAAAAAACATAAGGAAATCAAGGAGTTCACCACGCGCATTAACGGACGCCGTGGCGATATTGTCGTAAAATTCAAGAAAGAGGCGGCAAAGACAAGTTTTCCTTACCAGTTGGAAAACGAGGCCATCGGCAAGATGATAACTATCGGTGGAGCCGACTGGAGTACATACGGCATCAGCGAACGAGGATTCAGCAACTCGCTCAACCTACAACACCGTGCCAATCGAATAACGGTGAGCGGATACAACTACGACCAGTTATACCGTATTGCAGAAGATGTGGCTGACTCCATGGCTCAAAACAAGCGAGTGCAGGACATAACTATCGAAACTCCAGGATTTGAGAATCAGGAAAACGAGGTTTACATGCAATACAATCGCGAGAATATGGAGCGTATGAAGGTTAGCCCATACAGAGTACATGATGCGCTTAGCGACATGCTTGCCTCGCAGCATATCGGAACCTATCACAGCAACGATATTACAGCCGATGTGACTATACGTCCTACCACGACTGCCACTTTCAATCTGTGGCACGTCAGAAACGAGCAAATCAACGTGGACAGCGTACAGATGTTTGTGCCTGACGCAATGAATGTAAGACAGCGCGAGGCTAAGAATATTATTCCTAAGGAGAATCAGGAATATGTGCTGAACATTGCGTTCAACGTGCTCGGATCATACGTGTTTACATCAGAATACATCAACAACACCATCAAGAATGTCAATCGCATATTACCTGTCGGATACAAATGCAAGACACAACAATGGAGGAGTTCGGTCACCGATGGAGCCAACTACTGGCTGTTGTTGTTGGTCGTGGTGATTGTATTCTTCGTATGCGCTATACAATTCGAGTCGCTGCGACTTGCATGGATAATAATATCGGTAATACCTCTGTCAATGATTGGTATTTTCATCACGTTCTGCGCAACCGGCATCAAATTTGGAAGCGGGGGATTCGCATCGATGGTGTTGCTCATAGGTATCGTTGTCAATTCAGGTATCTACATAATAAGTCAATACCGCATGAGTATTGCGCAGATGGCTAAGAGCAAAAACGACAAATTGATAGGCTATAATGAAATGACAAGATGTTTCATCAGGGCATACAATCACAAAATCATACCTGTGGTACTGACTATCGCGTCAACAATAATGGGACTCATACCGTTTTTTCTTGACGGCAAGGACGAGCAGTTCTGGTTCTCATTTGCCACGGGTGTCACTGGTGGTCTGTTGTTTTCGGTACCAGCCATGATATTCTTAATGCCTATATTTATGGGGTTTGGAAAATCCCGTTTGGCTTATACTTCATGAGTGTGAACAAACTGTCTGAATCGACTATTGTATCGAGGCTGTGCGCCATGGTTGAGATGGTGTGGTGTTGAGATGGTGTTTTATTTATCCCAAATCTCTAATGACCGATTTGGGTTTAACGAAGGCATATTCTTCCTACACGTGGTTTTTCTCATCAACTTATATTAATCTCAAGTTGTGAAACTTGCATTTATAATTAATCAGTTATAATTATAGTACCCCAGTTCGGGATAAGAAATAGTTCATAAAAAAGTTGG
>UMGV01055120.1_pt1 | contig 12870 bp, 10 predicted proteins | sample 1965361 | NCBI WGS metagenome assembly UMGV01 (sample SAMEA4836081, study PRJEB28245) | human gut metagenome | biome: gut microbiome; material: fecal sample | place: Denmark | collected 2008
ACTTGGCTATGCGTTTTTTTACTTTGCCACGGGGACGGCGCCGGCCTGACGGATGAGGTCGTTCGCCGCGGTGCCGGTGGCGTAATCAAAGAACGCCTGTGCCGCCGGGGAGAGCGTCTCGCCCTCGCGGGTCACCAGAACGAAGGGACGCTGCACGGCGTAAGTACCGTCCAGAACGGTCTCCTCGGAGCAGTCAACGCCGTTCACCTTCAGCGCCTTGATGCCGTCCTGTCCTTCGACCGCGGAGAGAGAGGCATAGCCGATGGCGTTGGGGTTCGCCGCCACAGCGGAGATCACAGCGCCGGTGGAGGTCAGCTCCTGCGCGAGGACACACGCCTCGCTCGTGCTGGTGACGGACTCAAAGCCGTCGCGTGTGCCGCTGCCGGACTCACGGCCGACGCAGGAGATCGCAAGGTCTTCGCCGCCGAGCTCGTTCCAGTTCTTGATCTCGCCCTTGAAGATGGCGGCGATCTGTTCAATGGTCAGATCGTCCACAGGGCAGTCCTTGTTGACGATGATCGCGATGCCGTCGAGCGCGACGACCGTGCCGGTGAGACCGGTCTCGCTCGTCTTGAGCGCGCGGGAGGCAAGGCCGATATCGCAGCTGCCGGTGCGGGCGGACTCAATGCCCGTGCCGGAGCCGGTGGGGTCATAGGTAACGCTGACGCCGGGGTTGTCGTTCATGAACTGCTCGGCGAGGATGTTGACGACCTTCTCCATCGAGGTGGAGCCGTTCGTGGAAACGCTGCCGGAAAGAGCGGCGGGCGCTTCGGAAGTGGGAGCCTCGGTCGCCGGAGCGTCCGCAGCGGGGGCGGCGGTGGGATCGGCAGCCGGGGCAGCAGCGCCGCAGCCCGCGAGCAGCGCGAGCGTCAGTACGGCGGCCATAGCCAGCGTGAAAATCTTCTTTGCTTTCATAATAGATTCTCCTTTTTCAAATCATTAACCCTTCGGTACGACGTAAGCATACCGCCGCACGGTAAAATCCGTTACCGCAGTTTCGTAAAATAATTGTAAAAAGGAGAACGCGCTTCAAGAGCGGTTTCAGCAAAGAGACTGCCGTCTTTTGTTGGCAGCAGTCTCTTTTATTTAAGTGTTCTTGCAGCTGCGGATGTGGAGATAGACGGTATTTTTGCTGATGCCCAGCGCCTCGGCACATTCTACAACGCTGTTTTTCAGTTTGAAAAACCCCTTGCTGTAGAGCCGCGCGATGATCTCCTTGTTCTTGTCATGCACGGCGATATCGGCGTCTGCCATTACGACGCGCTTTGTCTCCGCGATCGTATCGCCGACGAGCTGTGACGGGCTGTCGGCAAAGTTCTCTTCCCGGCCGACGCTTGCGCCATCATCCGTCTTCATCAACGTGTTTATAACGGAGACAAGCGGCGTATTCAGATAAAAGTTGATGCACAGCAGCCCGACGATCTTCGCATTCTCGCTGCGGATGGCGATCGTTGTGGAATGCATGGGCTCGCCCTTTTTGTTTTTTGAATAATAGGCGATATAGTCCTTGCCGTTGTTGTGGCGGATATCCTCCAGCATATGCAGCGCAAGATCGGTGATCGGCGCGCCTTCCTTGCGGCCGGTATAGTAGCCGTTGATGATCTTGATAACGGAATTATCGTAGTTTTCCAGACTGTGCAAAACGATCTCGTACCCGTCCCCCAGATAGTTGGCAAGACCCTCGCACAGCGTCTTATAAGATTTCAGCACCATGCGGTCCATACGCGTGAAGGACATGGTTTTTTTACTGTTTTTCTGTTCCATAGTCACACCAGATTCCCTATTTTATAGACAACTTATTATTTTAATTCATGCCCCGCGCCGTGTCAATATCGATAGTCAACAATAACGTCAAGGAAAACTTATTCATTTAATTTTTTTCGAATGAACATTTTTCTATTTACTAAATAAAATTAATATGCTATAAGTTTAATAACGAAACTTTCTCAAAAAGAAAAATGTGTGGATGCGCCGTTTTCGAGTCACGCTGTCCGCCGTCATATACAGAGGGAGAGAATAAAAAATGCAAATTATCAGTCTAGTTGGTATCGTTATTGCAATAATCGTAATGGTTTATGCATGTATCAAATCTGTCAATCTGGTTATTCTTTCCGCAATTTGCTCGCTGATCGTTGCTTTGAGCGGCGGACTGTCTGTAACAGATGGATATGGTACAGTTTATATGAATGGCATGGGGAGCTTTATCATATCCCAATTTCCCATTTTTCTCGCCGGTGCTTTGTTCAGCAAGTTTCTGGATGCCTCCGGTTTAAGCAGGTCGATCGCACTAAGTCTGTTCAAGGTGCTTGGGACAAACAATATTATGGCAGCCATGGTCCTGTGCAATATCGTTCTGGCTGCCGCGGGCGTGAATACCTATGTAATATTGTTTACAGTTTTTCCCATTGCGGTGTCGCTTTTCCGGATCGCTGATCTGCCCCGCAAGCTGATCCCCGCCTGCATTCTTGGTCCTGCGGGCGCGGCAAACGCAATTCCCGGACTTCCCTCCCTGCTCAATACGATCCCGACCAGTGCTTTTGGCGTTTCGGTTCTGGCCGCGCCGCGGATCGGCTTCCTGGGCTTTGGCTTAATTGCTGTCGGCTCCATCCTTTACCTGAACCGCGAGGCGAAAAAATGCCGAATCGGAGGAGAGCACTTCGAAGCTCAGCCCGGTGATGAAAAATATCTGGAGACGGCGTCAGACAGCGCGCCCTCTCCGAATCCGCTGTTGATCCTTCCGCCGCTTCTGTTCGTCATCCTCTCCCTGAATATCTTTGGATTTCCCGCCTACGCTTCTTTGTTCTGCGGGTGCGTCATAGTTTTGATCACGTTCTTCAAAAAGCTGATGCCGAACATCAATACTCTTCTTGGGGAGGCAGTAAAGAATTCTCAGGTCGTTCTGCCCACCGCCGCGTTATCCGGCTTCGGCGCTGTAGTAACCGCGGTCCCCGGCTATAAGCTGATATCAGAGGGCCTTTCCAAGGTAAGCTTCGGCAACCCTTACCTCTATGCTTTTGTTGCGGTTGCTGTTATTGCCGCCATCTCCGGTTCTGCTTACGGCAGCATGCGTGTTGCCTATGCGGTGATCGGCGAAAAAGTCCTTGCCATGGGCGGGAATCCCCAGGTGCTTGCACGGCTGATGGCCTTCTCGTCGCTTGGGTTCGGCTCCATGCCTCACAACGGTGCCATTGTACTGGCGCTGAATTGCTGCGGGGTTTCCCATAAAGAAGGATATAAGTATCTTTGCGTAACAACTTTTCTCTTTCCGGCGGTCGCTTCCATATTAAGCGTTATTCTTGGTTCTTTGGGCATCGTATAAGAAAGAAAACAAGAATTTGCCCCCGCAGGCGCACGCAGCCTGCGGGGGAAATTTTATGTTTTCTCATAAGAGCGAAGCCGAAAACGGTCTTAAAACCTCTGTTTTATGCACAATTATTTATTGTAGTTCATCCATCGCATCATGTCAATATCGATAGTCAACAATAACGTTAATGAAAAATCGTTCACTCGTCCAAAGCTCGCTTAAATAAACTTTTTTATATTGACTAAACAAATTTAATGTTGCATAATGATTTTGCGGTCGTGGCCACGAACTGCTTTTCCCTGCGTTCAAAGACGTTTTAACGGAGCATCCCAAAATTTTTATGAGAGGAGATATCATGAGCACATTTACTTGCATTAAGCACGTCCGGCTGCTTGTCGGCGACGGCAGAGAAGCGATTCAGGATGGTGTACTCGTTCTTGAAAATGGTGACACTCCCGAACAGGATTCTCTTCGGTATTGCGGCTCCTTTGAAAATTTTCACCCCGATTTTGCTGAGGGCGCATCTGTCGCTGAGCTCGATTTGTCTTGCGGTGAGTACACGATTCTCCCCGGCCTTATTAACACCCATGCTCACTTGGACCTCGAATTACCCTATCTTCCGTACTATCTCGACAAATGGGGCGATGCATACCGAGCTCTCGTTGTCTATCGCAGAGCCTCCGAAGCGCTGCGCTGCGGCGTAACCACGATTCGGGGTGTTGGCATCGTCGGTCAAACGGAATTGGCCGTGCGAAACGCTTTCAAAAAAGGGCTGCTCTGGGGACCTCGCATTGTAAGCTGCGGTTCTCCCCTAGTCCCGCACGCCGGCCATGGATTTGCCACCCCCGGCTCCGTGCAGTGCAGCGGCGCGGACGAGTTTGTCCGTGGACTCCGCGGTCAGCTCGCGCAGGGAGTCGATCAGATCAAGCTCATGTACACCGGCGGTCTGGCTGGCGCCAACGAGGGCACGATGGATGTTCAGATGACGGAAGCTGAAGTCGCCGCCTGCGTTGAGGTCGCTCATAGCAACAGCAAGAAGATCTCCGCACACCTATCCAACGACCACGCGATTGCGCAGGCCGTCCGTCTCGGCATGGACGGCATTGAGCACGGCTACACCATATCGGAAGAAACCGCCCAACTCATGGCCGAAAAGAACGTGTTCTACACACCTACGCTCTGCGTGTCTCATTGCAACGATTATATGCGAAAGCTCGGCGTTCCCGACTATACGCTCATAAAGCAGGAAGCGGCAGCCAATGCACATATCAGCTCCTGCCGCCGCGCGGTGGAAGCCGGAGTGACGATATGTACAGGAACCGATCTGCTTCCGTCCGACCCCATTGGCGGCACCACGCCGACCATCCGAGAGACCGAGCTTCTCGTTGAAGACGTAGGTCTCAGCCCGCTGGAAGCCATCAAGGCCGCGACTTACAACGGCGCGCGCCTGTGCGGCGTAGATAAGATCACTGGTACTCTCGAAGCCGGAAAATGCGGCGATTTCATTATTGTTGAGGGCAAACCCGATCAGGACATCCACGATCTGCGGAATCTGCGTCTTGTTTCCCGCGGCTGCCGCCTTGTATGGAGCGAGCTTCCCGTATTCACAAAGGACAACTTCAAAATTCTGCCCCCCGGAGTATCCTGCACGGGCGGCGTTTTCAAAAGATGGTAAGAAAACTTAAGTATTTTTATTTTTTAGGAGGTAGCTATGTTAATCATCCGCACATCCGATGCTCCCGCCGCTATCGGCCCCTATTCTCAGGGAATGACCGTTGGCAATCTGGTATTCACTTCGGGCCAGATTCCTGTCGATCCCGCGACCGGCGCGCCCGCCGGTGACACCATCGACACCCAGGCCGAGCAGAGCTGCAAAAACGTCGCCGCCATTCTCGCCGCTGCCGGAAGCGACATGACAAAAGTCGTCAAGACCACCTGCTTCCTCGCGGATATGGCTGATTTTGCCAAGTTCAACGAGATCTATGCCAAGTACTTTGTCAGCTGCCCGGCTCGCTCCTGCGTTGCCGCCAAGGCGCTGCCGAAGGGTGTTCTCTGCGAAATCGAAGCTATCGCCGAGGTGTAAATTCAAGTCTGGAAAGGAGTATCTTACATGCGAAAAACTTATCTAATCCACGCGCGCATCATCGACGGTGTGAGAGATACTGCAATTGAAGACGGCATCCTCGTTTTTACCACAAACCTGACGGCGCAGAAAGGCGGCCGCTGCGACAAAATAGATTTCGTCGGCGAAATGAGTGAGTGCGCGGATTTCCCCTCAAAAGTCAACCGGGAAGACGTAGTCGTTGATATGACGGGATACTCTATTACCCCCGGTCTTTATAACGTCCATGCGCACCTCGGTCTGTCCATGCCATACAAGCCGTTCCGCTTTGACGAAATAGGTGTTCCCTACCGCAGCATGCTCATGATGCGCCGCGCCTGCGAAGCGCTGGACTGCGGTATCACAACGATCCGTTCAGCCGGAGGTCCGGACGACATTGACTATGCCATTCGTGACGCCGTCGACAGCGAAATGCTTCTCGCCTCTCGTGTCGTCCCCTGCGGCGCGCTTAACATTGCCGTTGGCGGTCACGCATGGAACAACTACATTTCAACAATGTATAACGGTGCGGATGAGTTCCGCGCGGCTGCCCGTGCGGAAATTGCCAAGGGAGCGCAGTTTGTTAAAATCGGTCTTACCGGCGGCGCCGCGAGCGCACATGAAGGAATGGCGGACAAACAGATGACCGACGAAGAAATTGAGGCCGTCGTCGACGTCGCTCACAGCGCCGGCAAGAGAGTTGCCGCCCATCTCGGCGGCGACAAACCGATCCAGGAGTTTGTCAAACTGGGCGGCGACAGCGTTGAGCACGCTTATCATATGGAGGAGGAAACCGCCTATCTCATGAAAGAAAAAGGCACGTTCCTTGTACCGACGCTTTCCGTTACAAACTGCCATGACTATCTTGTCGGACACAGTTCTCCTGAATTTCAGGTCCGCAAACTTGACGAGACCGGCGAAGCGCACAGTCGATCCATCGGCAATGCTATTCGTGCCGGTGTCACGATCTGCGTCGGCACAGACCTTCTCCCCTCCGACCCGATTGCCGGAACAAATGCCACCGTTCGGGAAATGGAGCTGCTTGTCCGCGCAGGTCTCACACCGATGCAGGCCATTAAGGCCGCTACCAGCAACCCGGCTCGTCTGACAGACACCATCGGCTTCACCGGCACTCTCGAGGCAGGCAAAGAAGGTGACTTCATTGCCGTCAAGGGCAAGCCGGATCAGAACATCTCCGACATCCGCAATCTCGAACTTGTTGCCAAGGGCTGCCGTCTCGTGTGGAGCTCCGTACCGGGCATGAAGATCCGTCGCTACAGCTCTGTTGCCCCCGGAATGACCATCGGCGGCGGCACATACCTGAAGTGGTAAGGAGGAGCCATATATGTCTGTTACCGTATATAAAAATGCACGTATTTTTACTGGCAGTCAAATCGTAGAAAACGGCATCATTCTTGTCAGCCACAATCACAAAGAGTTTTCTGCTCCCGCGGCAGGTGAAACGCCCGTCAAAGTTGTTCCCGCTTTGTCCGACAAAATCGAATACGTCGGTTCTGCCGAAGGCTGCGAAATTCCCGAAGGCGCAGAAATTATTGATCTCACCGGGTGCACGGTGCTGCCAGGGCTTATTGACTGTGCCGCACGGCTCGACACGCTCACCCCCGCCTCCGACGACTATGTAAACAACATCCGCACTCCGTTCCGCACCTTCCTCGCCTACCGCTCCGCTGCCGAAGCCCTGAACGCCGGTGTAACCACCATCCGCACAGTCGGCATGCCGAACAATATTGATCTTGGACTGAGAGACGCGATAAATAAGACCATGTTTTTTGGTCCGTCCATTCTTGCTGCCGGCCCCACCTACGCCGTCACCGCCGGAAACGGACACGAAAAGTACGGGCTGGTCATGGCAAGCGGCTGCGATGCGCTCCGCCGCGAGATGCGTATTCACATCGCCCGCGGTCTCAACGGCATCACGCTGCAGGTCAGCGGCAAGCCGATGGACTCTCTCAACGGAGAGTACCGCAAAGAGATGTCGGACGCCGAGGTCCACGCGCTCGTGAAACATGCAAAAGGGGCGGAAAAGAAAGTCCTTGCCGTCGCTAACGGCGATCCGTCTGTCAGTATCTGCCTTGGCGCCGGCGTTGCCGGGATTCTCGAAGGGCGCAGGATCGGCAAAGCCAATCTTCGTTCCATGGCTGAAAAAGGTGTCCACTACATTCCCTGCCTTGTTGCATCTCTCGGCACCGAATATGAGGCAGAGCATAAGTCTGTCGTTGCGGAAGCTATAAAATGCGGTGTCAAGATTGGTGTTGGAACAGAAATCCTTCCCTCGGAGCCAATCGACGGCACGGTTGCTTTCATCAAAGAGATGGAGCTTCTTGTGGAGTGCGGCATGACGCCCGCGCAGGCGATCCAATCGGCAACCTCAACGGCAGCAGAGATCTCCGGTGCAAAAACCGGCATCCTTGCCGCAGGCAAGGCCCCCGATTTCATTGTTGCAGCCGGCAACCCGATGGATGATATTTCCGCAATGAGAAATATCGTTATGGTTGTCAAGAGCGGCCGCAGAGCATTCGCCGAAGTGAACGGTATCAAGGAGAGAGCGTTCCATATTATGCCTCCAGGCTATAATGTCTGCGGCGGAACAACCTTTGATTGGGCGGCTGACGCGACCAAAGGCGTCATCGATCCGGCAAACTACAATGACATGTGGAATCTTCGCAAGGAGATATGAGTAAAAGAGTGCCCCAGGCAATTTGGCCATCAAAAAAGAAATAAAATAGGAGCATAAAAATGGAAGTTATCAGTATCATTGGTATTCTGATAGCACTGGCTATCGTCGTCCTCGGCTCGCTTAAAGGTCTCAATCTGATCATTCTGTCCAGCGTCGCAGCATTCATCGTCGCCGCCACGGGCGGCGTTGGTCTCATCGACGGCTACACTACGTATCTCAGTGGAGTAGCCGGTTCGATCACCTCCATGTTCCCGATCTTCCTGGGTGGTCAGCTTCTGGGCTGCTTTCTGGAAGCCACCGGCCTGACGGAATCCATTGCGAACAGCATCATCAAGAAATTCGGCACAAAAATGATCGTTATTGCTGTTTTTGTTGTTTCCTGGATCCTCGTTTTCTGCGGCATAAACGTTTTTGTTATCATTTTCACGGTGTATCCTCTTGCCTGTGCCTTCTTCAAGGTCGGCGATATTCCCCGTTCCCTGATCCCCGCGTGCGTTCTCGGCGCCTGCGTCTCTCAGCAGGTTCTCCCCGGCGTGACCACCACAGCCAACCTTCTCTCTACGGAAGCATTTAATATCGCGGCCGGAGCTGGTCCTGTTACCGGCATTGTCTGCTCTGTCTTCCTTTTTGTTGCCAACGGCTATTATCTGTACCGTCAGGGCGAAAAAGCCCGCAAAAACGGCGAACATTTCGTCCCGCTGCCCGGCGAAAACTTTGAAGTTGACCTTAACAAAAAGGGTCTTCCCCATCCGCTGCTCGTCATCCCGCCCATTGCTGCTGTTCTCATCGCTCTAAATGTCTTTAATATCCCCGGCTATGCGTCTCTGTATATCGGCGCCGTCGTCGCCATGATCATGTTCTGGAAGCGCCTTGGCGGCTTCAAATGCATCGTCAAGGTCCTGAACAAGGCTGCCAAAAGCTCTCAGGCTGTCATTGCGACCTGCGCCATCATCGGCTTCAGCGGTATTGTTACCGCCGTTCCCGGCTACAGTCTGCTCCTCGCCGGCCTTGAAAAGATCTCCGGCGGCAATCCCTATATCTTCGCGTTCGTCGCTGTCGCAGTGATCGCCGCCGTTTCCGGCAGCGCTACCGGCGGTGTGAAATTTGTTCTCAACTCCTTCAGCCAGAAGCTCCTTGACATGGGCGGAAACCCGGCTTCCCTCGTCCGCGTCATCTGCACCTCTTCCCTGACGTTCGACTCTCTGCCGCACAACAGTGCTGTTGTGCTTACGCTGGAGGCCTGCAACGTCTCTCACAAGGAAGGCTACAAGCATATTTTTGTTACTACCGTCGTAAACACCACCATTGCCACCATCATTGCCATTATCTTCTCGATGATCGGCATTCGATAACATTCACGGATTCATAAGGGAGGAGCCGAAAAGCTTCTCCCTGCTGAAACCGGGTTTTTGTACCACCTTATAACAACCCTGCCAGGAGGACATAAATGAACAACATCAAGAACAAGATGAAACCAGCTTTTGCCGCGCTTGACGGCGGCCTTTTTTCCACGGCGCAGAAGGCTGACGTCGGCGATGTAGCCGCCAGAATGGAAGCTGCCGGTGTTGCACTCATGAGTTGGGCCGATCCCTTTATGCCAGATCCGTCTATCCCGCAGTGTGTGCTCGACGCCGCCATCAAAGAGCTGCAGGGCGGTTTTCCGTCTCACTATACGATGCCCATCGGCGATCCTGAGCTCAAAGCACTGATTGCAAAACGCATTGAACGCAAATACAACTTTGCATTGGATCCGAACAGAAACATCATCATCAACCCCGGTTCTGACAACGGTCTGATTTTTGCCATGATGCCCTGGATCAATCCCGGTGATGAGGTCCTGGTTCATGATCCGAGCTATCCGAGCAATTTTCTCAATCCCGAGCTCCTCGGTGGTGTTACCGTAAGAGTCCCCACCTACCCGGAAGACGGATACCACATCCGTATTGAGGAGTACGAAAAGCGTGTTACCAGCCGCACGAAAATGGTTCTTCTCACAAATCCTAACAACCCCACAGGCGTCACCTATACGCGCAAGGAGCTTGAAGAGCTTTCCGCCTTCTGCGTGGCTCACGATCTGATCTGCGTATGCGACCAGGCTTTTGAAGACACCGTTTTCCCCGAAAATGAAATGGTCTGCATCTGCCGCATGCCCGGCATGTGGGAGCGCACCATTACCGTCTGCTCCGTTTCCAAAGGCATGGGACTGAGCGGCTTCCGCGTCGGCTGGACCTATGCCTGTGACACCATTATGGACACATACTACGGCGCTGCCGTCAATATTCAAGGGGCAACGAGTACTCTTGCGCAGAAAGCCGTAATGCCCGCTTTTCGGGACGACAGCTTCATTCAGACGTATATGAAGAAGTATGACAACCGCCGCAGGTATGCCTACGATCTCTTCAACAGCATTCCCGGTGTCTCCATGCAAATGCCCGAAGCCGGATTCTTTGTGTGGATCGATGTGTCCCGGCTCGGCGATTCCAGCGAGATCACCGACCTTCTTACAAAAGACGCTCTCGTCAGCGCAAATGACGGTAAATTCTACGGAGATATGGGCAACGGTCATCTGCGTCTCATCGACGGCTGTTTCTGGAAGGATGAGGACAGCTACGCCGCTATGGATCGCATGGCGGCGACATTCCGCAAGCTCGCTAAAAAGAAAGGTCTTTGCTGATCCCCAAAAATCAAAGCACGGGTCACCCGAACAGGAGGATTAATATGCGTTTTGATCTCGTAATCAAAAATGGTTTCGTGCACACTGCCAACGGATTTATAAAAGCGGATGTCGCCGTTGCCAACGGGAAGATCGCCAGTATCGGCATACTGGACGACATTGACGCTGTGCGCGTTATCGATGCCGCAGAAAAACACGTGCTCCCCGGAATGATCGATTTTCATACCCATATTCGAGAACCGGGTCAAGAGTTTAAGGAAGACTACACGACCGGCACAAAAGCCGCCGCCCATGGTGGTGTCACCTCCGTTTGCGTTATGCCAAATAACCTGACCGGCGGGATAGCCTCCGTTGAAACATTCCGAAATGCCATTTCTCTTGGTGAAAAACACGCGGTTGTTGACTTTTCTCCCATTCCCAGCCCGCTTGGGTTTCACAAGGGCAGCGTCCAGGATCTTGCGGAGGAAGGGGCTTCCTATTTCAAGATCATGGAAATGAACAACAAGTTTCCTCTCGAAGAAGATTTTCGCTGCGGAAATACATGGGAGCTGGACCAGTGCTTTTCCGAAGTTGAGAAAACCGGGAAATATGTCTCCATCCATCCGATGAACATGAACTGGTATCTAGGAAATGTGGCGCGGATCAAAGAAAGCCGTGAACCTCAGGATCTCATGCATGTGCTGCATCAGCTTTATGGCGAAGAGGAAATGAGTAGCGCAGCCTATGAACTTGCGTATTTTTTCCGGAAAACCAAATGCAAATGGCTGGCACTTCATTGCTGGCACAGAGGGTACATTGATCTCATCCGGATGCTGAAGAAATGCACGGATATGGATATCATGGCGAGCGTCGAAATTCTCCCCACCAGCATTCGCTGTTTTGATACGCTGCACAACCGTGCCGACGGGAGCAGCATCCCGCTCGGTCACGCCGCCAAGCCGGACTGGGATTACATCTGGGAAGCGGTCAACGACGGAACGATCGACATTCTCGGCAGCGATCATTCTCCCCATACAGCGGAAAACTATAAGCCGGAGACGCCGTTCGCATCCGCGCAGGGCGTTGTAGGCGAAGATTTTTACGGTTCTCTGCTGCTCGACGCTGTAAACGCCGGCAAGCTGTCGTTGGAACGTCTTGTGGAGATTACGAGTATTAACGGCGCAAAAGCTCTTGGCTGGAAGGATAAAGCCGGCAATATTATTGGTACAGACGCGGATTTTACCATCTGTGACATGAAAAAGACTTGGACCGTCGACGAGAGTTTTCCCATTTACTCAAAGCCCAATCTTGATCCCCTGTGGGGTCAGACGCTTCACGGCAAAGTGACTCATACCATCGTTCGCGGTAAAATTGTTATGGAAGACGACAATATCTTCGCCGAACCCGGTTACGGCAGATTTATAAGACCTTCAACGTAAAAATGGATACCGCCTCCTGCAAAGTAAGAGGCGGTATTGCTTCATTCCGTATACTTTTAGGTGAGAAAAATGGAAACAGGTATAACGATCATCAAGCAGTTAGTAATAATGGCGATCTATTGCGCGATAGGCTTTATTCTGCATAGAACAAAACTTGTCAGTAAAGAAGGCTGCCGCGCTTTTTCGAAGCTGCTTCTATACGTAATTCTTCCGTGTGTAATTATCAATTCCTTTCTCAGAGAAGCGAATCCGGAGACAACAAAATCTCTGCTTATCTGCTCCGCCGTTTCGGTGGTCCTTCTGCTGATGTCCATGGTCCTTTGCCGGTTCGCGTTTCGTGATGAAGCCGTTGCGGAGTTTTCTGCCTGCTTTTCCAACGCCGGTTTTTTCGGTATTCCGCTGATCACCATGGCATATGGCAATGAGCCGGTTTTTTATATTGCGCCGTTTGTCGCTCTTCTCAACATTCTGCAGTGGACCTATGGTCAGGACAGGCTTCTCGACAAAAAACAAACTTCCGTGAAAGGCATTGTATTAAATCCTCTTGTATTATCGCTGGTCATTGGCGTGATTCTTTATGCTCTTCCAATATCTTTGCCGGAGTTGCTGAGAAAGCCGGTGGCATCTCTTTCTTCCTGCAATGCTCCGGTCGCCATGATCATTCTGGGATACTAC